>WNFC01000410.1_pt1 | contig 42404 bp, 35 predicted proteins | sample 5400541 | NCBI WGS metagenome assembly WNFC01 (sample SAMN13153342, study PRJNA577476) | soil metagenome | isolation source: 120 cm saprolite under Douglas fir tree site 2 hole 2 replicate 1 | place: USA:California | collected 2015-04-18 | reverse complement strand
GGATCGTTGAGCTCGCTGAACCCGTTGGAAATTTCCATCTGTCCCGCGAAGATTTCGAACCGCTCCGTCCACTCGGGTTCATCCGGCTTCTGTTTCGAGAGCGGCGACACTGCGGTAGGGAACTCGTAGATGATCGTCGGCTGCGTCAAGTGCTCTTCCGCAGTGGCCTCGAATAAACTCGCAATCGTTTTGCCGACGGGCTGGTTGCGGTCGTAAGCCATATGCGCATGCGCCTGGTTGAAGCGCTCGACTAACTTTCCGACTCCGTCGTGAGACGCGAAGTCGCTCATCTGCGGCTTCGCACCAGCCGCTTCGGGCCAATAGTGAATGATGGCCTCGCGCATCGTCATCCGTTTCCAATTGGCCCAGTCTATTTCCTGATTGCCCCATTTCGTTTTCGTTCCGCCAGTCACGTCCTTCGCAGCTTGAGTAATCAATTCCTGAGTCAGATCCATCACGCCCTGGTAGTTGGTGTAGGCCTGATAGAACTCCAGCATGGTGAACTCAGGATTCCAGCGCCAGCCCAGGCCTTCATTGCGGAAGTTGCGGTTGATTTCATACACGCGATCGAATCCGCCCACCACCAGCCGCTTCAAATAAAGTTCGGGCGCGATGCGCAAATACAAATCCATGTCGAGCGTGTTGTGATGCGTCACGAAAGGCCGCGCCACTGCGCCGCCCGCGATGGGCTGCATCATCGGGGTTTCTACTTCGATAAATCCATGTGCCTCCATCGTGCGCCGCAACGACTGTACCAACTTGCTGCGCTTCAAGAAAACTTCGCGCACCTCGGGATTCACCACCAGATCGACGTAGCGTTGCCGGTAACGCAACTCGACATCGGTGAGCCCGTGCCACTTCTCGGGCAAGGGCAGCAGGTCTTTGCTCAGGAACGTGATCTCTTCCACATGAATCGAGAGCTCGCCAGTGCGCGTGCGAAACAAATATCCGCTGACGCCGATGTGGTCGCCGAGGTCGAGCAGTTTGTACAACTCGAAGCCCTGGTCGCCGACGGCATCTTTCTTCACGTAAATCTGCAGGCGCTGGCCGCCCTGCTGCAGATGGCAGAATCCGGCCTTGCCCATCAGGCGGATCGCCATGATGCGTCCGGCGACGCGCAGGTTGACTCGCGGATTCTCGAGTTGTTCCGCGGTCTTGTCCGAGTAGTCCGCCAGAATCTGCGGAATCGTGTGGGTGAAATCGTACTTGCTACGGTACGCGGTTTGTCCGAGGGCCTCGATCTGTTTCAGCTTGTGGCGCCGCAGTTCGTAAATATTCTCGTCGAATGCCAAGAGGATCCTTTGACAGAGAGTTGCGCCTTGACGGCGCTAAGAAATCGAAAACATTGAAACGCGATTATAAACAAACCCACTGCGCCGGTTGTATTTGTCTATGTACTGTGGTACATTGGTACACATGGCTGAGGATCCACAGCTGCTGGTGGAGCGCGTCCAGACCGGGGTGCGCATGGAGAAGCGCCTGCTCAAAGTCCTGAAGGGGTTTGCCGAATATCACGACATGACTCTGGGCGATCTTTTGGAAGGGATTGTTCTTCATGCCTTCGACGGGAAGACGCCGTTCAGCGCGGCTTCGCTGGAACGCATTCAGGAGTTGAAGCGGTTTTACGATTTCGATCTTGATTCCAGCGCGAGCCATCGGCTGAAGGAGATCAAGGCGCGGCCGGCGCGGAGGCGTACGGCAGATCGGTAACGGTGTGGAATTTCCAGCGCCTGAAGGCGTGCCCTGATACGAACCTCCAGCACGCCGAGGCCATGGTGTAACGCCTGAAGGCGCATGAGAGTTTGTCTCGCCGTCGGAGCGGCGGGCGAGGACGCCCGCCGGACAGCCGCCGGGGACGGCGGCGCTACGAGGCTTTGATGAATAACGAGGAACTCATTCGCTGCTTTGAGAACGACGCTGTGCCCGAGGGGTCTTTCCATCATTCCGATCATGTTCGTCTGGCATTCGCTTATTTATGCGAGTACCCGGTTCTCAACGCACTGGAGAGATTTGCCAGCGCATTGAAGCGATTCGCCGCCGCACGCGGGAAGACGCAGCTCTACAACGAAACCATCACCTGCGCATATTTCTTCCTGATCCGCGAGCGGATGGCGTGCGGCGGAGGCGCGGACTGGGAAGAGTTTTCCCGCCAGAACACCGACCTGCTCACGTGGAAAAGCGGCATCCTGAGCCGCTATTACCGAGAGTCCACGCTCAAATCAGATTTCGCACGCACTGTCTTCGTTCTTCCCGACAAATATCTTGAGGTTGCAGACAGGTAGTCGCTCAGTTTCCCCGGCGTGACGGAGAAACGGTCGAGCTGCGCTCGAAGGACAGCCGAGGGCGGCTGTCCCCACATGAGCGTCTTTCAAACTGAGCCACTACCTGCAGACAGAGATCGTGTCTTAACCCTGAGTTACGACTGCCCTGCAGACATCTCTTCTTGAAGTCGTTAAGTGATCGGCGGTAATATGACCATGTTTCAAGTTCGTGGGCGAGCCAACGACGCAAGGCATCCTATGCCGCAAAACTACGTACCCATCTTCATCTTCATGGCGGTGATCGGTGTGCTTCTTCCGCTGACGCTGCTGGCGGCGAAACTTGTCCGGCCCGACAATCCCAGCAAGGCCAAGCTAATGCCTTACGAATGTGGCATCGATCCCATCGACAATGCGCGCGGCCGCTACACGGTTCGCTACTACATCATCGCGATCCTGTTTGTGGTTTTCGATGTGGAAACCATCTTTCTGTTTCCCTGGGCAGTGAAGTTCAAGGCTCTCGGCGTCTTTGGTTTTGTGGAGATACTGATCTTTCTGGTCATCCTTATCGCCGGATATATCTGGGTTTGGAAAAAAGGCGCACTGGAATGGGTGTAGCGTCACAAAGCCCGGGAGCCGAACCGCAGGCCCAAGTATTCACTGCGAGCCGCTGGACCCAGGGCAATTTTATTTTTCCCACCCGCATTGTTGTAAGTCCGCTGCGCGTGAGCCGCGTGAAGTCGCGCTGGTTTGGCAGCAATGACGAAACCATCGCCATGTCGAAAGTTGCTTCCGTGCATATCTCCACGGGAGTGCTGTGGGCCGAAATTCGGATTGAATCCACGGGTGGCACTGACCCCATCACCAGCCACGGCCATCGCAAGGGCGATGCGCAGCGCATCCGGGATCTGATCGAGGGTTATCAGGGACAACAGCGTGGATAAAGCCAAGGCCACTCCGTATGAGTCGCCATTTTCCCTCGCTTGCAGTGACGAGCACAAAGTTCGAAATCGCGGAGGTTGCGGAGAACGACCGCGGAGTGCGCGGAGAAAACCCGGGAAACATACGCAGGCAAACTGAGCCATTACTTCCTGGCCAAGTTCGTTGACAGCGTTATCGTCAAGCTGATAAAAGTTAACGTTCTCTCCGTAAGCCTCCGAGCCGGAGGTTTGCGCGTTACGAGCTATGCCGGACGAAATCAAATCGCCCTCTTCACCGCCGCCGGAAGGCGAGAAGCCGTCGGCCGACAAGCCTGCCGTCCCCGGCGGCGTAAAAGCCACTGCTTCCGGCTCCGTTCAATCCGACGCCGAGGCTGCGAGCGAAAAGCCAGGTTCGCCGCCGATGGAAGTATCTGCGAAACCGGCAACCGCCGTGCCTGCGGCGCCTTCCGCAGCCAGACCTGTGGCCGCAAAACCACCTGCGCCCACGCCTGCTCCTTGGGATTCGCCCATGATCGCAAAACTCAAGGGTAATTACGGTTCTGGCATCGAGCCGCTGACTTACGCTGGGCAGAACTACATGCTGGTGGATCGTTCCCTGATTCCTGAGATTCTTCAGGTGCTTCGCAACGAAGAACAGTTCGATTACTGCGTGGACATCACTGCTGTCCACTACCCGCAGCGCGAAAATCAATTCGATGTTATCTGGGTGCTTTATTCATTCGCGCGCAACGAGCGCATTCGCGTCAAAACCCAAATTCGGGATGGCGAAAGCTTGCCGAGTTCCGTTCCCATCTGGACGGGGGCGAACTGGCTGGAGCGCGAAGTGTTCGACATGTTCGGTATCAAGTTCGATGGACATCCCGACATGAAACGCATTTTGCTACCTGATGGCTGGAAAGGTCATCCTCTACGCAAGGACTACGGCATCCTCCAGCAGGACAATGAGTGGGTTCAGATCAACCTGGGCATTGAAAGCGGCCAGTGAAAAACAAAATTGCCAGTTAAGACAGCCAGTTAAGACAGTAATGACCGACCCCAACAGCACGCTCTCGCATCTCGATCTCGAAACTCCCGAGAAGCCGTTTCTTGATGCCAACGAACTCGTCATCAATATGGGACCGCAGCACCCCGCGACGCACGGCGTGCTGCGCGTAATTCTGCGCCTCGACGGCGAAAAGGTTCTTGGCCTGGAATGCGTGATCGGCTATCTGCACCGCGGCGTTGAGAAGATTGGCGAGCATCGCACTTATACGATGTTCAATCCCTATGTCGACCGCATGGATTACGTTGCCGCGGTCTCAAACGGGCTTGGCTACTGCGAGACAGTAGAGAAACTTCTCAATGTGGAAGCGCCGCCGCGGGCCCAGCATGTCCGCGTGATTCTTACCGAACTCAACCGGATTGCGAGCCACCAACTATGGCTGGGAACGCATGCGCTTGATATTGGCGCCATCACGCCGCTGTTCTATACCTTTCGCGATCGCGAAGAGATTCTGAAGATCTACGAAAAATATTGCGGAGCGCGGCTGACCACTCACGCGTTCCGCATCGGCGGCCTGCAGTACGAGACTTACAGTGGCTTCGAGAAAGAAGTGAAGAACTTCCTCGCTTTCTTTCGGCCCAAGATCGACGAGTATGAGGAGCTGCTAACTACTAACCGGATTTGGGTGGAGCGCACGAGGAACGTGGGCGTAATCTCCGGAAAAGATTGCATCGCGCTCGGCGTGACGGGCCCTGTACTCCGCGCCAGCGGCGTGAAGTGGGATCTGCGCAAGGCGCAGCCTTACGCCAATTACAAGAACTTCGACTTCGATATTCCGATTGGAGAAAATGGAGACACCTACGACCGGTACCTAGTTCGCATGGCCGAGATGCGGCAATCCGTGCGCATTATTGAACAGGCTGTCGACGCGTTGCCGGAAGGTGCCATCATGGCGAAAGTTCCGAAGGTCATGAAGCCGCCCGCCGGGGAGGTCTATCACTCCATCGAGGCGCCGAAGGGCGAGCTGGGATACTTTATCGTCAGCGACGGGTCCACGCAGCCCTACCGGTTGCGAGTGCGTCCGCCATCATTCGTGAACCTGCAGGCTCTGGACGTGATGTGCCGCGGCCAGCTTGTGGCCGACGTGATCGCGGTGATCGGAACGCTTGATATTGTTCTCGGCGAGGTGGACCGCTGATGAGAGCAATCGTCCAATACATCCAGTCTTACCTCGCAAGCGATCAGACGCCTGGCGCCGCGGGAAATATGTTCTGGGCGTTGGTCTACATCATGCTGGTCTTTGCCGGGCTCTCGGTCGCTGTGATCGCGATGAACTGGCTGGAGCGAAAAATTCTCGCCCACATGCAAGTGCGCCTCGGGCCCATGCGCGTGGGTCCGCACGGATTGCTGCAGCCCATCGCCGACGCCATCAAACTGCTGCTCAAAGAGGACATCATGCCTACGGAGGCGGATGGCTTTGTTTTCTGGATGGCGCCGCTTATTGTTGTGTTGGCCGCCTTCACAGTTTTTGTCGTGGTCCCGTTCGGGCCTACGCATGCCATCACCGACATGAATATCGGCATCCTTTTTATGCTCGGGGTATCGTCGTTGAGCGTGCTGGGCATTGTGATGGCGGGATGGGCCTCGAATTCGCACTATCCCCTGATCGGCGCGCTGCGCTCCAGCGCGCAGATGGTGTCTTACGAAGTCGCGATGGGATTGGCTGTGGTGTCAGCGATATTGATGACGAGTCTCAATGCCGAGGGCACCGGAACCCTCAGCATGATCGGCATCGTTCAAGCGCAGCAGGCGCAGGGCGAATGGTTCATCTTCAAATTTTTTCCGCTGGGGCTGATTGCGTTCTTTATTTTTGCCGTCGCCATGGTCGCGGAAACCAACCGCGCGCCCTTCGATCTGGCGGAAGCGGAATCCGAATTGACCGCGGGTTTTCACACTGAGTACAGTGGCTTCCGCTGGTCGTTATTCTTTTTAGCGGAATACTCCGCCATGATTGCGGTGTCTTCCATCGCGGTCACGCTGTGGCTCGGGGGATGGCTGCGGCCGTTTCCGAATCTTTTGAGCGGCGCGACATGGGATAGGGCTTTTTCTTTGTTCCCGGGCATTACGTTTCTCCTTTTCGCGGCCATGTGTTTCTACAACACGGTGCGCATGCCGAAGCATCCGCTGTTTCGCATTCAGACTCTCGGGCTGGCGGGATTTGGGGTGGTCCTGGGATTGATTGGTCTTATTCTATTTATTCCTGCCGTAAGCCTGCGAGTTCAAGATATTTTCTGGTTCTCGGTGAAAGTTGCGGGGTTCATGTACCTGTATATCTGGTATCGTGGCACGTTCCCGCGTTATCGCTTTGACCAGCTTATGCAGATGGGATGGAAAGTCCTGCTGCCGATGGGATTGGGAGTTCTGATTCTGACGGCCAGTGTAGCGCTGCTTCAACAGAGAATATGGAACCCGTAGCCACACCATTTTTCTTTTACCTGTTTGCCGCGATCATGCTGATCGGAGGCATCCTGGTGATCACGCGCAAGAATCCGGTGCACTCTGCGCTGGCGTTGATCGTTGCGCTGCTGGCGCAGGCGTCGATTTATCTGATGCTCTATGCGCCATTCGTCGCTGGCGTGCAAATTATTCTCTATGCCGGCGGCATCATGGTGCTGTTTCTGTTCGTCATCATGCTGGTCAGCATTGACAGCACTATGCGAGAGCGGCAGTTTAATAGTCAGTGGGTGGTGGGAATGATCGCGGCGACGGTGCTGGGCGGATTATTTATCGCCGTCTATACAAAAGGGACGAACATTTTCCCGGAGCACGCACTCTCAGTGGTGGAGAACGACAATACACAACGAGTCGCCACAATGTTGTACGGGCAATACATGTTCGCGTTTGAGATCGCCTCGCTGCTGCTGCTGGTGGCGATCATCGGAGCGGTGGTGATGGCGAAGAAGAAAATCTAGTTGCGAGTACCGGGTACCGAGTGAAGGGAAGGCTAGAAGCTAGGCTGATATGGAATCGATACTCCACATCACGACACTACATTATCTGGTGCTCGGCGCGGCCCTGTTTCTGCTCGGCGTCATCGGGGTCCTTACCCGCCGCAACGTCGTCATTGTCCTGATGTCGATTGAACTGATTCTGAACGCCGTGAATCTGAACCTTGTCGCCTTCTCCCGCATGTGGGGAGGATTGCACGGCCAGGTCTTCGCCATTTTCGTAATAACCGACGCCGCCGCCGAAGCCGCGGTCGGCCTCGGCATTCTAATCGCCTTCTTCCGCAACAAGGAGACGGTGAATATTGACGAAGTGAATTTGCTGAAGTGGTAGGAAGACAGCAGTTAGCAATTAGCACTTAGCATTTAGCCTGAATGGTTTTGTCGCGGCTGGCAAGGCCCGAAAGCCCAAATGCTAACTGCTAATTGCCAACTGCTAAAGCGCTCAGTGTGGCTGGCTGAGTGCTGAATGCTGAGTGCTGAATGCTATTTCTAAACCACATCTGGCTGATTCCGCTGCTGCCGGCCTTCGGAGCGACGGTCATGTTCTTCTTCGGCCGCAAGCTGCGGAAGGGCACGGTCAGCGCCGTTTGCGTTGGCAGCATCGCGCTGGCCTTCGTGATGGCTTGCGGCGCGGTCTGGCAATACTCGGCGTGGTCATCCACGGAAGAGCATTTCCATCAGCCTTATCAAACCATCCTCTATACCTGGCTTGGCACGGACACCGGTCACATGAATTACGTCACGCAGGACGGAAAGTCTGCTGCGTTTCAGGCGGATGCGGGCTTCCTGCTCGATCCGCTTTCCAGTATCTGGCTGCTGTTCGTCACCGGCGTCGGGATGCTGATCCATATTTATTCGACTGGATACATGGCGCATGAAGGCGGCTACTACCGCTTCTTCGGATATCTCAACCTCTTCATGTTTTCCATGCTGACGCTGATTCTGGCCAACAATTATGTGCTGATGTTTGTCGGGTGGGAAGGCGTGGGCTTGTGTTCGTATCTGCTGATCGGTTTCTATTTTCATCGCAAGTCGGCTACGGACGCAGGTAACAAAGCGTTCATCGTCAACCGCATCGGCGACGCCGGGTTTCTGCTGGGGATGTTTTTCATCGCGTGGTATTTCGGCTCGCTGCGATTTACCGAAGTTACGCATCTCGCGCACAGTGGACGCTTCGCCATCGGCGATCCGATTATTACCGCGGCCACACTGCTTCTCTTCGTTGGGGCATGCGGAAAGTCGGCGCAGCTTCCGCTCTATATCTGGCTGCCCGACGCGATGGAAGGGCCCACGCCCGTTTCCGCTCTCATTCATGCCGCGACCATGGTTACTGCGGGGGTTTACATGGTCGCGCGCTCGAACGCGCTCTTTGTGCTCGCTCCTACTTCGATGAAGACGGTCGCCATTGTCGGTGCTCTGACGGCAATCTTCGCCGCCTCTATCGCTCTGGTGCAAAACGACATCAAACGCGTGCTCGCATACTCCACCGTCTCGCAGCTCGGTTATATGTTTCTCGCGCTCGGCGTAGGGGCATTCGCCGCAGGCGTCTTTCACGTTTTCACGCATGCGTTTTTCAAGGCGCTGCTGTTCCTGGGCGCAGGCTCAGTGATTCATTCCATGAGCGGCGAGCAGGACATGAGAAATATGGGCGACCTTGGCCATCGCATTCCTATCACTCACCGCACCATGTTTATTGCGACGCTCGCGATTGCCGGCATCTTCCCCTTCGCCGGCTTTTTTTCGAAAGATGCGATTCTGTGGGAAACCTGGTCGCGCGAAGGCGGCGCTTACCGGTTTCTCTGGTATGTCGGCTACGCCACCGCGTTGATGACGGCTTTTTACATGTTCCGGCTGATGTACCTGACGTTCCACGGGCAGCCGCGCATGAGCCACGACGCCGAGCATCATATTCACGAATCGCCGGTGTCGATGACGGCGCCGCTAGTTGTACTCGCGCTCTGCGCCATGGTCGCCGGATGGCTTGGCTGGCCGCACAGCCTCGGTGGTTCCGACCGCTTCACGGCATTCCTTGAACCCGTCTTCGCTACCGAAGCCAATGTCCTTCAGCAACAGGGACGAACCGCACAGTTAGAGGCTGGAGCGAAAGAAGAAGAGCGCAACACGACGGGCGAGTGGGCGTTGATGGGGCTGTCTCTGGCGGCGGCCGGGCTCGGCTGGGGCATGGCCTGGAGAAGCTATCGTCACGCCGATAAGGGTTACACCGAGCCCATCGCCGCCGTTCCCGTCGTTTACAACACGCTGCTCAACAAGTATTACGTGGACGAAGGTTACGACTACGCCTTCACCGGACGCCGCAAGTTAGGAAACGCCCGCCTCGGCGTGCTCGGACTGGGCGAAGCGTCCTCGTGGTTCGATGTTCACGTGGTAGATGGCGCGGTGAATACGGCGGGCTGGATTACGCGTTTCACAGCAACGATTTCCAGTTGGTGGGATAAGTGGATCATCGACGGGATCGGCGTAAACGGCCCGGCCATTGTGGCGCGCATGCTCTCGTATCCCGCGCGGCTGTTTGAATGGGGTCTGGTCCAGTGGTACGCGCTGGTGATGACTGCGGGGCTGGTAGGGTTCGTGTTTTATTACGTGTATCACTGAAAGAAAGCTCTTAGCTGTTAGCGCTTGGCTCTTAGCTTGAAACCAAAGGCGGAGAGTTGGTAGCTAAAGGCTGAGAGCTAAAGGCTAAGAGCGTTTCATGGAAAACCACATACTCTCGATCATCCTCTTCACGCCGCTCGTAGGCGCACTTGTGCTCCTGTTCGTTCCAAACGAGAACAAGGACGCCATTCGCTGGATTGCGAATCTTTTCGCGCTCGCCGGCTTGCTGGTTTCGCTGCCTCTGGTGCCGATGTTCTGGTCGCAGATGCAGAGTGCCGACCGCTTCAAGTTCATGGAGGGGGCGACCAACAATTGGATTCCCTCGATCGGCGCGGGTTACGTGATCGGAATTGACGGCATTTCTTTCCTGCTCATCATGCTCACCACGCTGCTGGGCTGGATCTCGATTCTCTCTTCGTGGACCGCGATCGAGACCCGCGTGAAGGAATATTACGTCTGGTTTTTGATTCTCCAGACTGGCATGCTCGGCGTTTTCATGGCGCTTGATTTCTTTCTCTTCTTTGTTTTCTGGGAAGCCATGTTAGTTCCGATGTACCTGTTGATCGGCATCTGGGGTGGACCGCGCAAACTCTACGCGGCGATAAAATTCTTCCTTTATACATTGGCCGGCTCGGTTCTGATGCTGCTTGGCATCCTGTTTCTCTATTTCCATCATCACGCCTTGACCGGAATCTACACGTTCAGCCTGACGGCTCTCTACGAAACCGCGCCGAAGATTTATTCCGATCCCGCCTACGGTCCCACCATCGCCACGCTTCTGTTCTTCGCCTTTTTCTTCGCCTTCGCGATTAAGGTTCCGATGTTCCCCTTCCACACCTGGCTGCCTGACGCCCACGTCGAAGCGCCAACAGCTGGTTCTGTCATCCTGGCGGGCGTTCTGCTGAAGATGGGAACGTACGGCTTCATCCGCTTTTCGCTGCCGTTCTTTCCCGACGTGCTGATGCACACGAGAGTCCGTGGCTGGATGATCACGCTTTCCATCATCGCCATCATCTATGGCGCGCTGGTCTCGCTCATGCAGAAGGACATGAAGAAGCTGGTGGCCTATTCGTCAGTCAGCCATCTCGGCTTCTGCACACTGGGAATCTTCGCGCTGAACTCCGCGGGCCTGAGCGGATCGGTTTTGCAGCAGATCAATCACGGCATCTCCACCGGTGCGTTGTTCTTGATCGTCGGAATCCTCTATGAGCGCCGACACACCCGCGAGATTGCCGAATATGGCGGCATCTCAAACGTGATGCCCGTCTACGCCACCATCACCATGATTATGTTCCTCTCCTCGATGGGACTGCCATTGCTCAACGGCTTCGTCGGTGAGTTCACCATTCTGCAGGGGACATTCATGGAGAACTGGCGCTGGGGCGCATGGGCTGTCCCCGGCGTCGTGCTCGCTGCCGCGTATCTGCTATGGCTCTACCAACGCGTGTTCTTCGGCACGGTCACCAATCCGAAGAACGAAAAACTGCACGACCTCACTTCACGAGAAGTGCTCACCTTTGTCCCGCTGCTGATCATGGCTTTCTGGATCGGCCTTTATCCCAAACCCTTCTTCCGAATTCTTGAGCAGCCGGTGAATCAGATCGTGCAGGACGTGCGCAATCCGCAGGCTGGAAGCGCCGTGAATGCAGCGCTGCAATCGCCTATTCCAGCGCCAATTGCGAGCAAAGACTCCAGGACGAAAGGGAAGAACTAGTGGGTGCGCTCTCTCAATTCAACTGGAATGACTACCTACTCGCTCTTCCCGTCACTCTGCTTACGCTGTTCGCTCTCGGGATTCTGCTGATCGATCTGATGCTCCCGCCCGAATCCAAGTGGGTGAATGCGGTTACGGCCCTCATCGGCGTAGCGTTTGCCACTGGGGGCGTGGTAAAGATTCAGCTGTGGCTGCAGGCAAACCATCTGCCTCCGGGAAGCGGATGGCCGGGCTTGATGGGCGCGATGTACATGGATCGCTTTGCCCTTTATTTTTTCTACCTCTTTCTCGCTGGCACAGCGATCTCCATTCTCATGTCCATGCGTTACATGCAGACCGAGCATGAAAATCACGGCGAGTACTACACGCTGATGTTGCTCTCGGTGGTTGGAATGATGTGCATGGCCTCCGGCTTCGACATCGTGCTCATCTTCATCGGCCTGGAGCTGATGGCGATTTCCACTTACGTTCTCGTAGGATTTTTACGTCGCGACCGCCGCTCCAACGAAGCGGCGCTGAAGTACTTATTATTGGGCGCCTTTTCGTCCGGCATTTTTGCCTACGGACTTTCGCTGCTTTACGGCCTCACGGGCAGCACCAACCTCGGAGAGATCAGCCGTGAACTGTCCCGCCTTCTTTCGCGGGACCCGCACAATCCGGTCGCCATCGTGGCATTGCTCACCACCACTACCGGACTTCTTTTCAAAATTGCCGCCGTCCCTTTTCACCAGTGGGCGCCGGACGCTTACGAAGGTGCGCCCACCTGCATCACCGGATTCATGTCCGTCGCCGTCAAGGCCGCGGGATGGGCGATGCTGTTGCGCATTTTGATCTGGGGACTACTGCCAATGCGCGCGGTCTGGCTTCCGCTCCTCGTCTTTGTCTCCATCGCCACCATGACGGGTGCGAACTTCGCCGCACTCACCCAGACCAATACCAAGCGCCTACTCGCTTACTCTTCGATCGCACACGTCGGCTACATGCTGCTCGGCCTGATCGCCGGAACCGCTACCCAACTAAGCCCTGACGGCATCAAGGGCATCCTGATTTACCTGCTGGTTTACACATTTATGAACCTCGGCGCCTTCGGCGTGATCACCTCGCTGCGCCGCCGCAACGTGATCGGCGACGAACTTGACGACCTCAACGGCCTCTACTCGCGCGCTCCGGTAGAAGCCGTGCTCATGCTGATCTTCCTGCTCTCGCTTGCCGGAATCCCGCCCCTGGCCGGCTTCTGGGGCAAATACTTCATCTTCCTCAGCCTGATCGAAACCGGACACTACGCGCTGGCGTCCCTGGGCGTGCTCTATTCCGTGTTTGGACTCTATTACTATCTGAAGATGGCGAATGCCATGTTCATGGGCGAGCCCGAAGAGCGAGGAGTGCTGCCCGTGAGTTGGACCATGCGCGTCGCGCTCGCTGCGACCGCCTTCGCCACAATCTTCGTCGGAATCATGCCCGACCGCTTCATCCAAATTGTGAACTGGTCGCTGGGACTGGCACAGAGTCCGGCAGTAGCAAAGTTAATCCGCTCGTGATTACTCATGACAGTCTGCTTTTAGCCTTCAGTCAGGGCTCTCGGCTGTCCCGTCCAGAGCGAAGCTCGGCGGCCCTACGGTGGTCGATTGCACATTAGCGTAGAATCCAATTTTGCCTGGCCCGACGCGAATGATGACCCCTGACCATCCAACCCCTGACCCCAAGAACACCGGGCGCAACAATGTCTGGGTTCAAGTGGGCCGCTACAGCCAACTAGCGCTCGTGCTGCCATCAGCGACGATTGTGGGATGGCTGCTGGGCACAGCTCTCGACCACTGGCTGCATACGTCGTGGATAAATATTGTCGGGTTGCTGCTGGGCAGTGCGGCAGGCTTGATCGAAGTGATTCGCACAGTGCAGCGCGATACAAAATAAAACGTCCCAGTGAACACTCGCGTACCATGTCTGTTAGCGGCATGGAGTTCGAGAACTCAAAGTCTGACAATCCGGCAGGTCCCGCGCCTGTTCCCGAAGACGACTTCTACTCTGGCGCCGCCGGGCGGATTCCCTGGTTCATGGCAGGCCTGGGCCTAATACTCACCGCCGCGGCTTGGTGGAAGTTTGGGCACTCGTCGGCGTTGGGTTTTCTGGCGGGTTGCATCATCGCTTTTATAAATTTCCACTGGCTCAAGAGCGGCGTCACAGGACTAGCCGATCGCGTCACCAATGCGGGCAAACCGCAATCCGGGAAGGGAATCGTCGCACGCTTCCTACTGCGCTATGTTTTGATGGGTGCTGCCGCGTATGGTATATTAACCAGTTTTCCCGAGAGCCTCCGGGGTCTATTTGTGGGTCTGTTCCTGCCCGTCGGTGCGATTGCTTGCGAAGCTGCGTATGAGACTTACGCAGCCTTAGCCCGAAAGCATTGAGGGGTTCGTCGATCAAACTTGCGAAAATAATCCAGGAGCCCGCCGCATCAGGCCTATGCCCGAACAACTTTGGTTCACCGCCATTCTCAACCGCCTTTTCGCGGATCCCGTTACTTTATTCTTGCAGGCCCTGCATATCGCGCCCAAGCATCCGGAAGCGCCCATTCCAAATTCCGTTGCCATGGAACTCCTGGTGTTCTTCTTCCTGGTGGCTGTTTTCTTCCTGCTGAGGTCACGCCTGTCGGTGGACTCGCCCAACGGACTGCAGCACGCCTTCGAGAGTATTGAAGGCTTCGTCCTGGACCAAAGCCGGGAGATCATCGGCCACCACAGCGAACCCTACACTGCCTTCTTCGCAATTCTGTTCATCTTTATTCTGGCGGCAAATCTCATCGGGCTGATTCCGGGTTTCGAATCACCGACCGGCGTTCCCGTAGTGCCGCTGGGCTGCGCCATTTGCGCCTTCGTCTACTACCACGCCCAGGGATTCAAACACTCGGGGCCGAAGTACCTGATGCATTTCTTCGGACCACCCATGGAAGGCATGCCGCTGATTGCTCGAATTCTTTTGGCTGCACTGATGCTCCCCATTGAACTGGTGAGCCATTTCGCCCGTTTGCTCTCGCTGACGGTTCGTTTGTGGGCGAATATATTTGCCGGGGACTTGATTACACTGGTCTTCTTTTCGATGATTCCGATCGGGGTGCCTATCATCTTCAGCGGCCTGCACATTGTGGTTGCGGTCTTGCAAGCGTATGTGTTCATGCTGCTGTCGATCATTTATGTCTCGGGCGCGGTAGCCGAAGAGCATTAATTTCAAGTTTGTGGCCGCAAGCGTGAGGGCGTCTGCACGGTATGGCGTCAACCACCCACTGGCAGCAAATTGATACGAGGAGAAAATACAACATGCGTAAGCTGAGTTATCTGTTCATGACGCTGTCCGCCCTGTGCTTTGCCATGCCTGCCTTCGCGCAGGGTGGAGTGGGCGGCGAGACTAATTGGATCGCCATCACCGCGGGGTTTTCGATGGCGATTGCATCCGCCGTTTGCGGTCTGGCCCAAGGCAAGGCCGTTGCCGCCGCCACGGAGTCTCTAGCCCGCAATCCTGCGGCCCGCCCTGGCATTCAATTCGCCCTGATTTTGGGTTTGGTGCTGATTGAGTCGCTGGCGCTCTACACCCTGGCGATTATCTTCCTCAAGGTGAAGTAGATATTCACGCAAGGAAAAAGCCTCTATTCGCACCGGCGAGCAGAGGCTTTTGTCTGACCTGAGATTTATGGCGCTAGATCTTGCGCTGCCCGCTCCACTGCGGATCACTCTTCTGCGGGGCGCGGTTGATGGCTTCCACCAGCATTCTGCGCAAACGATAGCGGCTTTCCAGGTCGGTGCTGACGATTTCAAATCCCACTTCGTTCACGCGTGCCCGGCGCAACAGCACATGCGCGCGGATCTTCGATCGCATGCCCAGAGAAATTTCCATGTCGGCTTCGCTGCCAATGCGGAGATTGTCTTCCTTCGTCCCCATGCCTCCGCCCAGGCTCAGTTCGCGAATCAGAATGCGCGACTTACCCCACGAACTGCCGATCGTAGCGCTGACCGCGCGCGCCAACACCATTCGTTCGTAGCGCCGTTGCCGGACCCACGGGCATGCCGGGGCGGTATCCAGAGGGGCGATTGCCAGTTCCGCCGGTTCGATGCCGCTATCGGCGAGAATCTGACTGCTGTAGCGCGGATCGGTTTTGGAGAGCGACTGCGCCGCAGCAATCCGCAACTCGCGGTGATGAATCCATCCGAAGGTCTTCTTCGCCTCGACAATCTCACGCAACAGAGTCAGGGAGTCAGTATCTCGTAGCCTGCCCAGCGACTCGATGGCTTTCAGTTGCACAAACGGCGACCGCGAAGCCGACTCCCCGGGACGCCCCATGGCCAGCAGCGGAGGCGCTGCCGTGAGATCGCCACTCATGCCAATTTCATCAATCGCCTCGGGCAACACCACTGAATCCAGAACCTCCGCTAGTTCCAGCAACGTGCGCCCGCGGTCCAACGCGGCGCCATAGGCGATCTGGCGAACTACAATGTCGTGGTAGAAACGGTTCCATTCCGGCAGGCGCATGGGCAAGAGTTCCAGCAGCGTTCCCACATCGAGCCGGCTCAATATTCCCACCACTGCCGAAGCCTGCCGGGGCTGTCCGGTGCGGAGAATCTCTCGCAGCTGGGCCAGAGCGGAAGTTCCCATCTCCCTTACCAGGTCAACCATGCGGTCGCATTCATCGCGGCGCATGCAGCGGAAGAAGCGGTCGGCAAGATGTTCCGCGCCGGTTTGCGATGTGCGCCGCAACACCAGCAATAGATCGCCCGGGATTTTCTCGCCGCGCAGGGCTTCTTCAATGAATTCTGGAATCCGGTTTTCCACGCCCACTCGCGGCCGCAGGTCGTTCACTAGTATCGGACGCTGCTGCTGCAGCATCTCCATACCGGCGCATACCGCATTCACTGCCGGGTAATTCTTGGATTCGCTGGCCTCCTGGCTGAGGCGCACGAATGCGGCGCTCAGCAGGCTTTGCAGTTCAGGATCCTTCTCCACGCATAGTTGATCGGTCACTTTGCGAATCGCTGCGCCCATCGAGTCGCCGGCCAAGCGCGCGTACAGGTCGGCTAATTGGCTCAACCCAATGGCCGTCTTGCGCCGCGCTTCCGCATCTTTTGTGGCCAGGCAACCGGAATAGTTATCTAGAATTTCGGCCGACGTTTTCTTATCTTCGCGATCCAATAAGACTTCCAGGAACTGGCGCAGGTTGCGCGGGGGAACGCACGGAGCTTCGTTGGAAAGCAGTACCGTCTTCTTTCCTGACTCCGGTACTTCGGCCCAGAACATCCGGTCGAGGATGTCGGCATGCGACTCCACGAGAATGCCCGCCTTGTTCATCTTGTCTTCTTGCAATTTCAAAATCTGGCGCAGCGAGTCCATCTGCCGGCTCATGTGCTCCATCATCTGGTGCACGGCGTTAACTTTCACTTCGCCCTTGGAATACCGTTCCAGAGCGAAGCGAATTGCCATGTGCTCAGCCGCCTTCATCAACAGCGGCGTGTCTTCTTCCTGCTTCTCAGCAGTTGCCTTGGCCGCCAGGCTTCCCAGCAATTGTTGCAGGTTCAGCCGCGTGTTCGGATCGGTCTCGCCCACTTCTTTCTGGAGAGCTTCCGGACTAATAGTTGGATCGCCCTGCACCTGGCCGAAACGAGTGAGGAGGCGAATCGCTTGAACCACTTCCGCTTCCTGCAGTGGCACCACGCCGCCTTCCCACGCGGGCGCCGTACCCGTGCCCGTCCCTTTAGATCCCGGCTCTGGCCCTGCGACCCAATGGCCGGGCAGATTCGGAACGCTACCGAAGGGGCCGCTAGGGCCGCTGCTTTGGCCTGCGCCCGCGGAGTTCGCACCTTCCGCCGCCGCGATCAACTGCAGCAGTTTCTGCGGATCATTGAGCCATTGTTTGAATTCCGGTCCCAGGGTTTGCGCTGCAATTTGTGCCGCCACGCTGATGTCGCCGGTCAGCGGATCGGCGGCCACAAACTTCACTTCATTGATCTTGATCGTGCTTTTCTTGTTTCCGCTGCTTAACGCTGCTTTAATCTGCTTGGCCACGTCCTGTGCTTTGGAGCCTGCGAGGGTAAAGGCGCGCACCAGACGGGTGAAGTCTTCGATAGTCACATCTTTCGAGAAGTGCAGGCTGGCCAGCCCGGCCGTACTCAAAAGCTGTCCAAAGCTGCGCTCAACCTGGCCGGTGTCGAGCGGCACTCCATCCAGCAACAACATATTGTCGGAAACGCCAAGCAAGAACCCTCCGTCTCCAGCAATTGGCAAGCCCTGTTGCAATTCCTTCCAGGTAATTTCAAACTGAGCTTCGGTACGTTTGTGACCGTAGCCGTACATACGCGCGTACTTAATGAGGATGTTCAGGCTGTGAACGAAGGCGCGTGCCGATGCTGCCCGGTTGGCGTGAAATGTGTTGGCGTTGTTGATAAGGGTCTCCTCAACCCGCAGCTGGGGCGTAAGCCCATAGAAAGGTTAAATCCATAGGGTAAGCGCCGCACGTTACGGAGGTAACGGGAAATAGCGACGGCGCGAGAGATCATAGTGTCCAGCATTCGGAAAATAAGCCGCGTCAGGCGGAGTGAATTTGGTCTATACTTTCTCCCGCTCAAAGAGCGCCGTCAGTGCAGTCAACTTAACCATCAGGAGGCTACCAATGATACGGGGTCGAACCAGCCAATTCTGTGCCATGAGTGTCTGCCTGTTCATTCTCACTTTAGCTTGCCCGCTCCTGACAGCGGGAGCCCATCCCATTTTCCAAGCGCAAACCAGAGTTGGATTCACAGTGGGAGACCAATGGGAGCCTTCGATCGCCGCTGACCGATACGGACACGTCTACATTCTCATTCCCCAGTACACCACTCCTACCCAGCCAACGATCCCCGGTTGTCCGACATGTCCCAGTCCAACCATGTTTCTGGTCATGAGCAACGACAACGGGAACACGTGGTCGGCGCCACGCATTATCGCGCCTCCGGGATCAGAACAAATCGACGTGCAGATCACGGTCGATCCGGTGGACGGGAGAACTGTGTATGCATCCTGGCTGCAAAACAATAAAAGCGTAATCGACGTGGCCAAGTCCACAGACTTCGGACAGACCTGGAGCACGGTAATAGCGAATCAGACAAAGGCTGGAACCGACAAGGATATTCTTGTGGTTCACGGCCAGGATGTTTATGTAGGCTACGACCATTCCCAGACCGTTTGGGTCTCCTCCTCGCATGATGGAGGCCAGACCTTCACCTCCGCGAAAGTAAATCAGAACGCCCAATTCGGCTGGTCTCTCACCGGAGGGGCCGCGATCGATAATGCCGGCAATGTATATTTCGCGTGGGAAGGCTATACCCAGAATGGCGGCGCGAAGGGTCCAGTAAATATTTACGTAAGCAAGTCGAGTGACAAGGGAATCACTTGGACTGAGACATTGGTGGATGTTTCCGGCGCACCGCCCGATTGTTCGGCGTACTCGTGCGGCTGGGCTTTTCTGGGCGCAGGCACGGCCATGACTACAGACGCAGCCGGAAAACTCTATCTGTTATGGAATGCCGGTGCGGTAGGTTTTGGACCGGAGCGGATTTATTTTTCCAGCTCTCTCGATGGCGTCAATTGGACTCCGAAATTAGACATTTCGTCCGCTCCTGCGGGCGTGGACCATGCATTCCCGGCAATCGTTGCCGGCGGGGCGGGCGATGTCCGCGTGGCCTGGATGGATCAGCGCAACAATCCGCATTGGAACGTTTACTATCAGACTTCCGGTGATGGAGGCGCGACGTGGTCAACAGAAACCACGCTTTCGACCGACGTTGCTGGATATACCTACATCTTCAGTGATGGCTTTAGATTTCCCTTCGGCGATTATTTCGATCTCGCCATCGACTATCTAGGCCACACGCAGGCTTGCTGGGGGGAAGGATACGACTATCTGACGCCAGGCGCAGTCTGGTACACCAGCCAGGTGAGATAGAGGCGATTGATGATTCAAATAGCATGGGTGATTGAAGCTCAACCTGACCGCCTGCTGGAGTTTCAAAAAGCCTACGGTGTGAATGGGGATTGGGTCCAGCTTTTCCGCAGGGCAGAGGGGTATATAGAAACGGCATTAATGCGCGATACGGAAAACGCTAATCGTTTCCTTATCATTGACCGGTGGCGCGATCTTTCAAGCTTCGACTCGTTCAAGCGCCGCTATCAAGCCGCTTACAACGAACTCGATCATCAGTGCGAGGAAATCACCCTGCTTGAGACTAAAGTTGGGACGTTCCATTCGTAGACTTGCCCTGCGGCATCGATGTTAGAGGTTTCACCTGCACAAAATGTCAAATGCCAAAGAGTTGACACGCGCCTTCAATCCTTGAGACCGGCTACCTTTCCTCGCAGCACCGTGATTGAGGCCTTCGGGAGAGTGAACGCAGTGTCCGGACCTGCGACCACAGTGGTCGCGATCGGCGGGTGATCCGGGTCTGCATGACTGTTTGGTCCGTCGTTAATCCAAACATATTGCTCGCTTCCGAAAGTCACGAATGTGTCCGGCCCGTAAAATGACGCATTCTGTTTGTTCCTGGAATCTTCAAATTGCACGCGTACGGTATGCGGATTGCTCTCGTCCCGGTTGACCAGCATGATCGACCAATTTCCATCTGGACGATGCACTGCGTACGACGTAACCAGCGCATTTCCTTCCCCGTCCCTAATATCAACGGAAGAAGGGAACATGTAATGCACGCCAGAGCGGTGCTGAACCCACTCCAGGTTAATCATTCGCGCGGCGAAGTAGGGCGAAGTGTATCCCTTGATGTCGTAGCTTTCGTCGGAGACGAAATTCGACCATGAGGCCCAGCCGAGGCAACTGTTCTGAATACCCTGAGGCTGAATCGGCGAGTGGTGGAACGCCGCCCCTCCCCCTTCAAAGAAAGAGCCAACATTGTCGGCGAGCCACAAGGCAGCAAAAATCGTGGTCATCGGTCCGGTGAGCTCGGCGGCCAGGTGGTTCTCGGTCACCATCAGCGGCACATCTTTGGGAACTCCGTCGTCCCGCCACACTTGCAGAATGTGCTTCATCAACTGAGGCTCGGTGTACAAAGTTTTCCACGTAATCGTGCACGGCTCGAAGGGATAGTGTTCGAAGGACACGAAAGCCAGGTCGGAGATACGGCCGTGCGTCTTCAGGTAGTCCACAAAGCGCCCCATCCACGATATTCGGCCCTGCGCGTCAGGCCAGACCCGAATGTCCTGGTTCACGCCCTCGAAGATAGGCCCACCCAGCTTGAGTTTGGGATCGACCTTGTGCAGGGCCGCGGCCCACTGAATGTACAGAGCCGCGTAATCTTCGGGCATGGCGTGCTTGCCATCGGGTTCCTCTCCCATTTCGACGTATCCGATGCGGTAGCCGCGCTTTTCGATGTAGGCAATTTGGGCGGCTGAGTCGTCCGGCGTGCCGTAAAGCATAGTGACCGGAATCATTGCCGGAAGATTGTTGGTAAGTCCGCTGGTGAAGAACAAGTCGAAGCCGGTGTGCTGATAGCCGCCGGAGGCATTCACATCGGCGGCCGAGTGCCAGGGATCAATCGACGAAGTGCAATACGTGGTCGGTTTGTCGCCGAGATTTTTCTCGATCTCGGCAAAGGCTCCGCTGGAATCGACACTGCCGATTTGGATTTCCTGAATGGCGTAACCCACGCAGTTGCGAACGTCGTCCGCTCCATGCAGATCGCAGGTGTTCGATGACTCCGTCATCAAGATGCGCACATACTGTACAAGGATTGGAGCATCCGCTAGTTTCAGATTGACTGTGCCGCCTCGAGCATCGTTTATCGTTCCCGACGAGAAAGTTCTCCACTCGCCTTGCGGGCCTTCATCGAAGTCGAGGGCTCGTTTTCCCACCCAGTACTCCACGTGGTAAGTCGTGGCATAAGGGCTGGCCCAGGCGATGCGGATTGCATTCACTGGTTTTTCCGCCTTCAGATCCACGACAACCCATTGCGGGTGCAGCGCGTCGCTCTCCCCGGTGAACTTGCTGGTGAGATACGGATTGCTCTTCCAATAACTGAGATTGGGGCCTTGAAGCGGGCGATCGCCGCTGGTCGAGAAACCGCGGTGCGGCAACGCGTAAGAAAGAATGTAGCGTATAGGCTCCTTGAGTTCGGTGCTTCCGGTAAAGTACCCGCTCTTGTGAACTGGATCGCTCCACGTTCCGTTTTCGGTCCAATGCCACGCTGCCATGCGCAGCTCGGAATTGTTGCGATAGGTAATCGGTCCCCAGCCCGCCGAGAGCGACTCCTGAATGATGTGTGGGGTATAAACCTTGTCGATGTCATCATGAGACAAGACATCGATGGAACTGCCCAGCGCGCTATCGGGATCGAAGGAATTGATAGCGTGTCCGGGAGTCGCATCGATGTGAACGATAGCCGCCTGCGGCTCCTTTGCAGATGGCGATTGAGCAGTTGTCACTCCGGGCACAGAAATGAAAAGAACAAACATCGTCGTTACTGAGACTCGGCCGCAATTCCACCCTGTAAAGAGGCCAACCTGCATCACATCCCCCTCGCTATTGGGAAGAGATCTAGCCCTCTGGTGCAGCGGGCTATTTCTTTTCCAAGCCAACTCGCGCGCCGAATGGACTGCGCGCACCAGCTCGCGAGCCGCTTGCGTAATCATCGACAGATTCCCAGAGCGCAAAGCGGCGGCGTTCACCAGATCCCCACCTACTCCCAGCGCGAACGCTCCGGCAGCTATATAGTCGGCAGCGTTTAAGGCGTTTACTCCGCCGGTTGGGATCAGTGCAGCATTCGGGAAGGGACCCCTTAATGACTGCAAATACTTGGCGCCGCCGACGTTGCCGCAGGGAAAAATCTTAACCAGCTTCGCGCCAGAGTCCTGAGCATGCATGAGTTCGGTGGGCGTCAGCGCTCCGGGAATTGCCAGCTTCGCGCAAGCCTGCGCCACGGCAAGCACGTGAATCGACAGCCCCGGGCTCACAACAAACTCAGCGCCTGCACGAATACATTGATCAGCCTGTTCGCTGGTTGTGACTGTGCCCGCCCCTATGAGCGCCGTACTTCCATAGTCGCGCACAACGTGGCGAGGTCGACGGCACGATGCCAGTCGCATGCACGGGGAACCCGATCTTCCGCAGATACGCCACGTCACGCACTTCGCCATCGATCACAGCTCCAGCGTACCCGCGCGCTGACATGGCCGTGCCCATCAGTCCGCCCATTCCCGCGATGTTCTCGCCATCCTCGACCACCATCACATAAACGGAGCCCGCATTTCCCTCGTTAACCGCAAGCATTCCATTCAGCGCGGCCGGGTCATTGTTGCCTTCATCCTTCTTGAGCGCGACCATCCGCGCAAAGCCGGCAAACTTGGTGGTGAAGATGGGATGCATGCGATGACTCATGTACATCCGTTTGCCGGTCAACTGTTCCATGGCATCCGAGACCGAAGCCACCTCGACGCGGCGAAAATCTGCAAGCAAAACGTTGTCGGACTGCGCTGCGCCTGCTGCCCCCGCCGACTGCGCTCGCAACAGCCTCGCCCCCCAAAAGATGGCACACAAAACGCTCAGCGATACGACAAAAGCGACAATTGTGCGCGAATTCCGAAAACCACGAACCCTATTCATTTCGCCCTCCTGGATGTTATATATGTGCGCGGACTCTAACATTGATTTTCGTCGGGTGGAAGAGTCAATCCTCAACCAGGGAGACAAAAAATGAAAGTTACAAAGCAGGCGAGAATTCCACGGCTCTTCACCCTTGCTCTTGCGATCATCGTAACCACTGGTGTTGCGGCGCAGCGAGCGAATGGTCAGGAGCGGAAAGCCGTGAATCTATCTCCCACCCGCGGACTTCCGTTCAGCGACGCGATTCTCGTCGGCAATACTCTATACATCGCCGGACAAGAAGGCACGGACGATTCCAATAAATTGGTCGCAGGAGGCATCGGCCCGGAGACGACCGCAACGCTCGATAATATCCAGAAGGTCCTCAAGGCCGCTGGATTTGAGTGGAAGGACGTGGTCAACGTCACAGTCTACCTCGCCGACATTCATGAATTTCCGGACATGAACAAGGTTTACAAGAGCGTTATGCCCGACCCCAAACCGGCACGCGCAACCATCCAGGCAGCGGCCCTGGTCAACAATGCCCGTATTGAAATATCCGCCATCGCAGTGAAACAGAAGTGAGTTTCGTCCCGCGTACGGGATTCCGCGCGGCCTGCGAAACAAGTGCGGAGGGCGGAAACCGTACTTTCATAATATAGTAGCAAGGTTTCACCAGATGAAAGTGTCGGGCTCCTATCGCGTCTGTCAGTCTGAGGGTGCAATGCGCTCAAATTTCAAATCCCTTTGCGGGATGCTAACGGTTCTCTCGGCCCTGTGTGCGCCATTGCCCTGGTTGCTTGGGCCCAGGCTCCACAACCACATCTCAAGCCTGTCTCGCCACGGGGCAAGCGAACATTCAATTCGAGCTGTGCGGGATGCCACGGCTTGGATGGAAGAGGTGGCGAGCGGGCGCCGAACATCGCGGAAAGACCCAACTCACTGCGGCTTTCCGATGCTCAGATCTCCCTCATTGTCGAGAACGGCATCCCCGGAACAGGAATGCCGGCCTTCCATTCCCTTGAAAGCTCTGAACTCAAAGCAGTCGTAACTTACCTGCGTCCCTTGCAAGGGACGAAGAAGGTGGTCAAGCTGCCCGGTGACGCGAAGCGCGGAGAGACAATATTCTTTTCCAAAGCGGGATGCGCCGGCTGCTAGCCAGCGTCAGCACCATCCTGTCGGAAACGCCTTAAGAAAGAATTTGAAGCGATCTTAAAAGGGCCTATGAAACTCAACTCATATCTTCTGAAGAGCACTGTTGTGGCGGCACTGGGTGGACTTCTGTTCGGCTTCGACACAGCGGTGATCGCTGGCACAACCCATGCCTTGGCGGAAACCTTTCATCTTTCACCAGCGGCGCTGGGGATGACCGTCTCCGCAGCACTTTGGGGAACCATCCTGGGGTCGATGCTGGCTGGCATTCCCGGCGATAAGTTTGGCCGACGCGACAGTTTACGCGTTATGGCCGTGCTCTACCTCATCTCGGCTGTGGGGTGCGCCTTTGCCGGAAACTGGTTTGCGCTCGTCCTTTTCCGTTTTATCGGGGGCCTCGGCATTGGAGGCTCATCGGTGCTGGGCCCCATGTACATCGCGGAGGTCGCGCCTGCCAAGTGGCGAGGCCGATTGGTGGGCTTGTTTCAATTCAACATCGTCTTCGGAATCCTACTCGCCTATCTGTCGAACTATATCGTCGGGACCATGCAATTTGGCCCCGCCGAGTGGCGATGGAAGCTGGGGATTCCCGCTTTTCCCGCGATATTCTTCCTGGCTATGCTATTCGGCATCCCCCGCAGCCCACGCTGGCTGGTCAAGAAACAGCGAATCGAGGAAGCCAGAGACGTCCTGCGAATAACGGGAGAGCAGGACTATGAGCAGGAACTTCAGGAAATTATCGTTTCCATCGATGCAGAACATATCACCAATGATTCCTTGTTCTCGTGGAAGTACCGCTTCCCGATTTTTCTGGCAGTCTCGATCGGAATGTTTAACCAGCTTTCCGGAATCAACGCCATCCTTTATTACTTGAACGATATTTTTGCCTATGCCGGCTTCAATAAAGTGTCCTCCGATTTGCAGGCCGTGGCCATCGGTGCCACGAACTTGCTATTTACCATGCTGGCGATGTCTGTCATTGACCGCATCGGCCGCAAAACACTACTGCTGATCGGTTCGCTCGGCACCGCGGGATGTCTCGGGGGCGTCGCGGCTATCTTTTTTACCCGTAGCCACCAGAATCTTCTGGTATGGCTCCTGGTCGGCTACATCGCCTTCTTTGCGTTTTCTCAGGGCGCGGTCATCTGGGTCTTCATCAGTGAAGTTTTTCCCAATCGAGTTCGGGCGCGAGGTCAAAGTCTGGGAAGCTTTTCTCACTGGTTCATGAATGCGCTCATTTCCGGAATCTTTCCTCTCTTGGCCGCCTCCTCTGGAGGATACCCATTTGTTTTTTTCTCTCTCATGATGGGGCTGCAGTTTTTCGTGGTCTTGTTTGTCTACCCTGAAACCAAGGGCGTTTCTCTCGAACAAATGCAAAAAAAGCTGGGGATCGTATGAACCAATGACTTAATGAAACATAGGCCCCGTTCTGGATGAACAAACTCCGTGGCGGATTCTGGCAGATCGGAAAACGGATCAAAGTAGCTTGGCGTATTCGCCCATCCAGTCGACCACCTGCTGAATGTCACGTTTTTCGTCGTCGGACAGTTCCCGACTGGCCGGCACTTTCTTCTAACGCCTTCACAAACTTTCGCAGCAATCAAGGTGTGGAGGATTGCCGCTGAGGAAGTGACCCCTGAAAATGCCAGACCATCCGTCATGGCGGTCGAGAGCGGGTGGTTTCACGTCACCGGCGCGCTGCCCGTTTGTGACGGCTACTGACTGGTAGGTTTCAGCGGCGCCTTGAGCTCGAAACACACGAACCAGGGAGAGTTGTCCCAACTCTCGTGCGCAGCGGTAATGGAAATTGCTGCGAAGGCCGTCGTCAATTCGCGTGGCGGCCCGGGCCAGCGCTTCGTCAGGCCCGAACGCGTCAATGTAGAGAACATAGCTGGGCGGGCCGCTGGTATCGCATGCCAGCATGGCAAAGGAAGGCACTATCGCAAGTGAGTCAAACACATTTCGCAAAATCTGAGAGACGTGAGTTCCATTCAGCTTTTCTCCAAACCAGTCGGAGACATGCCCGTGCCGTCCCACGAAGCGAACAAGAGGACAGCCATGAAAGCGGCCGGTGACTTCCACTACATCCTGTAAAAGGTAACGATAGAGACCGCCACCTGTGGTCAGCACCACGGCGTACCGCTGTCCGCGATCGATCTCGTGCGCCAACTGGGGGCGGACGGGATCAACTTCCCCGCTGAGAGTGAGAGGAAGAAACTCCAGAAAGTGGGAACGCACAGCCAGCGCTGCGCCCGCCTGACCAACCATAGGAAAAGAGACGAAGCCTTCAGTTGCGATGAGTCCCTTGCCCTGGATTCGGACCTGGGGAAACAGTGTTCTCAAATGGGCGGCCGGCGCGGCAGCATTGGCGTCTGTCCAGCAACTAATAAGACGAATGTCCGGCCATAACCTGGCGTGCCGTTCGGCCGGGTCGGACGAACGTAGCGCTGCCCGCAGCTCTGCCGCACGGCGCTTTTCCGGGCGGATTGGCCAGCGGAGATTTTCCGGCAAAGCCTTGTGGTGGCGAACGGTTCCCCGCTCCAGGTCATGGGCCAGCTCATCGCCCCACTCCGGCAAGTGGTCCACCAATAACGACAAGAAAGTCGGGTTCCACACTGAGATCAGTTTTAATTTGGAAGCCCGGATGAGAAACAGCAACGTTAGATACTGAAACGCTTCCATGCCGGAGACTTTGCGTAATGCGCCGGGCACGACTAGTACGGCGTCTACCAATCGTCGCTGCCAGCCACCCACATAAGCCGCGTCGTCCTCAAAACCAATAGGAATACCGGCTGAAGTTCGCGCCTCCGGCATGGTTGCCGGACTGACAGACCAATAAGCCTGCCCGGAAAGCAGATCCGGGAAGTGCAGAAAAAGATCGGCGATCCAGGAGCGGACACCCCTTTGAAACTCGCGCTGCAAGGAACCGGTATAGGGAATTAACTTGGCGGCGCCAGAGGATCCGCTGGTCGGTTCGAGAAGCCGCACCGGCTCTCGGGTAAGAATGTCGGGAGACCCTGTGCTGACGCGGCCGACCCATTTCTGATATCCGTCGTAATCCCGCAAAGGCACTCGTTGCTGGAACTCGCGGACAGAGGAAATAGAAGAGAAATGGTGCAACCGTCCAAACTCGGTCTCAGCGTTTGCAGACAGCATCCGCTTTAGCAGTGCCTGCTGTTCCCGCTCAACATGCTTCACAGCGCCACGAAAGCGGGCGGCTTCTGCAAGGCAACCGGCAAGCCAGAGCGAGTTTGCGAGCGCGCAGATCACGTGGACTTTTCTGCTGGCGATTCAAGTCCAATCGGGGACTCGTCCAGCCGCGGCGTAGCACGAAGAAACCGGGCCAGGAACCCCAGATAGCTGCGGCTCGATACCACCCGGGGCAGCCGCCGCCAAACTAACTCGTGTAAGTGCGGCAGGTGATAGCTCGGCACCTCGGGGAAAAGATGATGTTCCAAATGATAGTTCTCATGCAGAAGGAAAAATCCAACCACCGGATTGGGGAGGACCGTCCGGCTGGCGATGTAGGGATCACAGGGGTCTGTGATCCCATGTTGGGTGAAGCCGCGAACGGCCGTGAGTATCCCGACAATAAGCAATGGAGCCAACCATGTAACCAGCAGCAGGGGCCTGGGTACCAGCCGCCAGAGGACACTGTAGGCGGCCAGCAGAATAAGGTATTCCGCGAGGATGTGACGGCGCTCCCGGTCGGTGGCATGCTTGAGAGCGAGTACGGGAATCAGCGCGAGATATAACACCGGCCCCACACTCAAGCGCATAAAGTGCAAAGACCACAGCAGCCCGCGGGGGCGCCGGAGATAGTTCTGGTAATCGTCCGGATCGCGCGAATCACCGAGATACATGTGGTGGCGCGTGTGCAACACCCGGTATGCCGAGTAGGACATCAAAAAAGTCCCGCCCAGCAGCACCGAACCCATCCTGTTCCATCGCCGGTCCGGAAACAGGCTGAAGTGCATGCCATCATGCATCAATAGAACGAACGCATTTAACGCCAGGGCGGTAATCGGAATGGCGGCAGCCAGCAAAAACCGGCGGGAGCTCTCCCAGCTTGTCACTGTCAGCCATACACCACAAACCGCGAGGGCGATGAAGACCGCAAGTTCCACTGCGCGCTTACGCCAGTCCTGCACTCCGAGCCCTGCCACCTGGGCTTCGAAACCGCGAGACATGTCCTCCCTGGCGTGCAGAGTTGCCTGCAACGCAGGGCACTCCGCGGATTCTTTCCACTGCTTCCTCAAAAGCGCAACAAATGCACCGCCGCCAAGCGCGGCACCGGCACAAATATCCAGGAATGCATGCCGCTTGGCGAGCAAGGTGGAGGCCAGGATCAGCAAGACCCAAACCCAGAGCGTTGTCCGGAATCTCCAATTTTTTTCCAGGCGCGTGCAACATAATGCGCAGTAGATGGCAAGTGACGCGTGCAAGGATGGGATGGCATTCCCATTGGTATCCGCGGCGAGAATCATCCGCAGTATTGGATCGGTAACCTGGGAGGTGGAAACCAGCGTGGGAATAGCGGTTGGCCATAGGGCGAAGACCACGTGCGATACCAAAGTAATCCAGGCAAATCCGAACACCATCTGGCGTAAATTGACGGAATCACGAACCAGCACAAGCGGCAACGGCAACAGCAGATACAGCGAAACGTAACACCATATCGCGGGCGCAAAGAATGGCGTCACCCGATCCACCCAGGTAAGCGTCATCATCGCCGGTGTAAACAGAGGGTGATGCTCGATCGCGAAGTAAGGCACGGTTACCAGCAGGCCGAGCCCGAGGAAGAATCCCAATTTCCGGCTCATCACCGGCGCCAACATCGTGACACCAGCCGTGTTTTCACGCAGTTTCATCGTTCAACTAATCCTGATGTGGTCCCCAACCATTCGCTGGCCGGCGCGGGTCAGGTTGGAGCGAGAAATTTCCGTCAGGCACGCAAGTTCGTCGCCTTTTGTGTGCCCTGGGTTCATCTTGGCAAAAAAGGCCACCTGGGAATCACGCAGACGCTGCTCGGTCACTTCAGCCACACCGGCACGCAACGGCGTGGCAGAGCGGAGCCGCACGATGCCGGGACCGGGCAAGAATTGGTCACCGAACTTCTGTCGGCCAAGAGTATCGAGAATTCGCTGTATGTGAGACGGAGTGGGCGCGTTCGGATTCGGATAAAACTCACGAAAGAAGACGGGCAGGAAACGCCAGGTCCGGTATCCGGAGCAGATGAGAAACCAATAGATGCGCGTGGCGGGAGAGGCTGCCACGATCCGATCCGCTTCCGCAAAAACGGTTTGGCTCCAGAGGCGGCTCAGCAACGTGTCACCCCAGTATTCACGGGCAATAATCGTGTCACCGGAAAAAAAAGCCACCACGTCCTGGCCATTGATACGCGACGCGATGCGCATGGAAGTTGAGAAGCCTCGAATGCGCCCCGATTCCACATCACGCAGCATGATCACAGATTCTTTTTCGCCAAGGTCGACTTCGAACCGGGTACGGCAAGTTCCGTCGAAGTACTCTTCCAGCAGCCCGTACATTTCGTCGCGTTCGGCATGGGTGAGGTTTGTACGCCCCACCACCGAGCCCGCAAGGCGCCGTTCGCGCCGGGGATCAGAGGGTGGCGGCGTCAACGTAGACAGGGCGCTGGTCAAGTTGTTCATGCAGTTGACCTCCTTCGGACCATTCAGCCAGGTACAGTGTGCTTCTATAAAGGACATGAGTGTAAGCTCGCGCAACCGGCAACAGCGGATCGCGGGCATCCAGCCCGACCAGGAGATAGCTGAACCCGCGCAGCCTGGCTAGATTGTAGACCTCACGCAGCAAACTGCCGAAAACAGCCGCATCGTCTTCCGCGACACAAATAAGAGATGCATAGGCACTGCGGAGTTTTTCTCCCGGGCGCGGCAAAGCGCTCCGCCCGAACCATGCCGCGCTGGAATTCCAGAACGGCACCACCGCCTTGAGCCAGCCGGAATAGCTGCGGACCACCGTCTGCTTATAGGCAGCCTGATCCCACAGACCGGTCACCCCGACAATCTTTGCGCCGCGGCGCGCAATTCGCAGGTCTTCGGTCCGCAGACCAAGTGCGGCCAAGTTGCACAGTGCCTCCTGGGTCCAAACCGGAAAGAATTGGCGATGTCCGCCGTGGGTTCGCAGAAAATCCGCGACTTCGGCAAGTTCATCGGGACTCGCAGGCGAAATGCGAGCATCGCAGGCCAGAGCGCTTTTACGCTGGTGCGCGTCCAGGGCGAGCGTGCAGTAGTCTGCCACTGCATGAAAGTGGGGGAAAAATTTGCGCCGCTTCCCGACCAGCACCGCCGTTGCCTCTGGGTTTCCTGCAATGATCGCTGCGAGATAGGCGGGAACAGGGTCGCTATCATGGAGTTGCCGGAGGAGCGAGAACCCGCGCGAGACCAGCCACCGGCCGCGGAATCGTTGGTCTACACGAAGTTGCCCGAGGTACCCTAGGCGCTGTTCGCGGCCATTCAGAAAAACGCGGCGCACGGAGCGGCACGCTACGCCGACTACTTCCGCATCTTCCGCGGTGCGCGCCACAAGGATCCGGCAATCATCTCCGGTCACCGCGCAGCCCAGGGAAAAATCAGGTTCGCGTTCGAAGGCCACAGTAATCCGTCCGGGTACGGGCTGACGTTTCACCAGTTGGCGAATCGAAGCGTCATCCTCGGGTACCGCGAGAGCGATGTTGACCTGGGTCATGCGGGTACTCCCACGAGTTGCTCCGGCAAGAGTGGTTCCGTGTGCCGCGCCTTCAGCAGAGGCGCCGTGTAGGACTCGTCCCCGAGCGGAAAATCCTTCCTTTGCAGAACCTCCGACCGGAAGAGCAGATTAATGGAGAAAAAGTGGGCCCACATGAACCAGTTGCTGGCATTGACCTTGAAATCCAGGCTACGCCGCAAAATGGAGGAGAAGCCGTAAAACTTCTGCCGCGCCTCGATACAACGCTGTTTCACCTGTTCCGCGGTGATGCCGCGCGGTGAAAACGGGACCATACCATAGCGGTATTCGGGGTCGAGCCACCAGCGGTCATAGAGAAGGCGTCCCTCAGTCTGCAGGCGCGTATAAAGCGGCGTCCCGGGAAAGGGAGTCAGGTGGTTAAAGGCGACAATATAAAAGCGGTGTTGTTCGGCGAAGGCCAGCGTTTCCTTCAGTGTGTCACCGTTATCATCGTCGTAGCCGAGGATGAAAGTCGCGTAGAGACGGATTTCGTGACGCCGCAAATTCTCCAGCGCCTTTTTATAACCGCCTTTCATCAGGTTGAAGGACTTATGCATGCGGCGAAGATTTTCCGGATTGAGGGTCTCAAAGCCGATAAGAAGCCCCTGGCAGCCACTCGCCTTGATGAGGCGGAGAAATTCTTCGTCATGCGCCGCGTTGATGCTGGCCTGACTGACCCAGCGGACCCTCAAAGGAATCAGCGCGCGGAAGAACTCTTTGGCCTGATCCATGTTGGAGGTGATGTTGTCATCCACGAAGAACAGAAGCGGCTTCTTGATGCGGCGTATTTCGTCGATGATCTCGTGAATCGGACGTCGCGTTTGGGTATTCGCAAAGTAGGATTGAACGGCGCAGAATTCGCAGCGCAAGTGGCAGCCGCGACCGGCTTCCACCAGACCGACCGGCAAATACCGCTTACCAGCAAAGATGGATCTGTCCGGACGAAGACCTGTCAAAGACGGCCGCCGGGGTTGCCGGTATATCCGCCGCAAACGGCCATGCCGAAAGTCATCCACCACTTCCGGCCACAACCCTTCAGCCTCTCCTACCACAATCGACTCGGCATATTCGCTAGCTTCGTCGGGCATCAACGTGGGGTGGAAACCGCCCATTATCACGGGGACGCCGCGCCGGCGAAACTCTGAAGCAATCTGGTAGGAGCGTTTGGCGGTATAGGTCTCCACGCTCATTGCTACCAGGTCCGTTGGTTCGTCGAATGGAATGGCCTCCGTCCGGTCATCGTAGAAGCGGATTTCTGTTTCCGGACCTCTTGGCGTGAGGCCGGCGAGCGTGGCCGGCGCCAACGGCTCCATCTGCCAGGTGCGGATGTAGGGCTGGCCTCTGCGACGGCCAACGCACGGATGAACCAGGGTCAGGCGCATACAAACTCCTCAGGCATTGGGGGCAAGTTGCCAGTCACAGCTGTAAAACGTGTCCAGATGGTACGCGTAGAAACGGTAGCCCAGGTTTGCCGGAATTGCGATGGGCAACTGCGTCCGCGATCCGTTGAGCCGTTTCCCGATAGCCAAGTAACTGTAAGTCTTCTTCCAGGCACGGTGCGTATTTTCCAGCAATTCCGCTGCGGTCATATTCTTCGGCTCAAAAACCACATGCTGGCCGTCGTAGAGGCCCCAGTTCTCCGTGGTGATGCGCCCCTGGCCCTTCAGCCTCTTGTACAAGCCGGTGTTGGGGAAAGGGACGGCAATGGCGTAACGCGGCAGATCCATGTGCGTCTCCATCACGAAGTCCACCGTCTCGTCGAAAATGGAGAGCGTATCGTGATCGAAGCCAAAGACAAAGCACCCCATGAGCGCGATGCGGCGATCACGGATCTTTCGCACCACTTCGTGATAGTCACGCCGCATGTTGAACGCTTTTCGTGCTTCATTGAGTGATTGCTGGTTCAAAGACTCGAACCCAATCAGCAGACCGCGACAGCCGCTGCGGGCCGCAAGGTCGAGCAATTCATCGTCCCACGCGATGGTAGTGGTGGCCAGGCCGCCCCATTGGATCTTTAGCGGGACCAAAGCCGTGAACAGTTCCTTGGCGTAAGCCACATCGGCGATGAGGTTCAGGTCTAGGAAGATCACGCGTTTGGCCTTCATCTGTTGAATGTCAGCTACCACATGAGCAACCGGTTTTTGCAGTGGTTTGCCGCCCCAGGCGGAAGGTACTACGCAGAACTCGCATTGAAAGATGCAGCCGCGCGTCGCTTCAATCGTATGCGCAACGTTGACCAAGCCGGTGTTATAGAGTTGGCGTCGTGGAAAGGGAAGATTGTCGAGCCGCAATTTGGGGCTCTGGTCGTAACGATGCGCCATCCTCCCGGTCACAAAGTCCCGCAGCAGTTGCGGCCATGATTCTTCTGCATAACCCACCACGGTGCTGTCGGCGTGTTGCATCGCCTCTTCCGGCATGAGTGTTGGGTGGACGCCGCCCAAGACTACCGGGATGCCGCGTTGCCGCAGCCGCGCGGCTATTTCGTAGGCCCGAGGAGCGGTTCCCGTAATCGCGGTGATACCTACCAGGTCGGCATCCATTCTCTCCAGGTCAATCTCGTCAACCCCCTCGTCGGTGATGCGGACTTCAGCGGCGATTTCCGGCGGAACCAGGGAAGCAAGCGTGGTGAGCGTGAGCGGTGCGTAACGCATGGTCTTCTTCCAGATGCCGCCGCGATGCCGGTAAAGCGGACCACGCGGACAGATAAGATGGATGCGAAGTTTCCGACTAGAAGGATCTCGGGCTGAAGGTATCGCGGGTAGCGGATCAGAAGCACACTCGCCGGGCGACCTAATTCCCCGTCGCAAGTCTGAAAATGTTTCGGGCATTTTTAGCACGCTCCCCAATAGCTATTGCACGTAGCTGGGCCGGTTTTGCTGGTGCCACTTATCGAGCCGCGGCAGGTTTTCCAGGGCCGCCTGCGGATGAAGATGATGGACCCGGTGGTAGCCGACGTTGTGCGGCGTCACTAGCATCCGGCCGAGCGACCCCAGGTGATGGTTCCGCGTGGAATGCTCGGTCGCTTCCAGGCTGCGGTCCTGGTTCGGCTCCTGCACGTGTTCATACAACAGCCGATGGCCGGCCAGATAACCCGCCAGCACCAGGGGCACGATGTAGAACTCCAGCAACCGCAGAGGCCATATGGCCGCCAGCGCAACCACGCACGCATAATACAGCAACTGCCAATGTTCTTCCCGCGCGCATGCGATTACTTCTGCGTGGCTAGTCAGGTTGTCGCCCGAGCGGTCCTGAAGAAACCACCGGCCATAGCTGTTGCGCAGCCCCGGAACATGAAACGCAATGGCACCGTAGAGGCCGCGCACCACCCACAGTGGTGTCAGCAGAAAATAACGGAACGAAATGAGCCAGTGCCGTACCGCGCTGCGCCCCACCCACGGTTTGAGATATGGATCACCTGCAAGACCCAGGTCGCGATGATGGCGCAGGTGATGGTAGCGCATTGCTTTAAGTGTGGAGCCTACCGGATAACCCGCCAGCAACTCGACCCCACGCAGCGTCCCACTCTGGCCGCGCACGGGAATATGAACAGCATCGTGTAACACCACGCCTAGGGCGTGAAACCTGCCCGCGAGCAGCAGCACCCACAGAGGATAAAGCCACAACGGCGCGCCCCAAGCCGCGACCCAGACAGCCACAATCACCGCCCAGTCGGCGAGCGCATATTGAATAAGCCGTCGCGGCTTAGCAGCACGCAACAATTCACTGGGAATCGAATCAAAACAACAGTTATCCATCGCTCTACCTTGAATCAATGGATCTGCACCAGGTCTTGCGGCACGGACGCCTGAGGCTCCCGCTGCCCAAACTGCCGCTCCACATCCGTCAGCAGCTGCCTGTCAATGAATGCGTGAAGACGGGCCAAGATCCACGACCTGATGGCCGAACTCTGCGTGAGACTCTGCTGTTGCCGCAACAAATCTTCCCGTTCTTCGTGCCGGAAGGTCATCAGTCGGTCATAGAAAAGTGCCGCATTCAATGAGATGCCTTCCCGCATAATGGCCTGATACATGCGTTGGGTGTGGCCGCCTACTTCGGAGCAGCACATCGTGGCGTGCCGCCAGTAGGGAGCCCCGGTATTTAGATGGTTGGCCGTGCGCAGATCGAAGCGGCTTCGATTCGCTTCGTTCAGCACCGGAACTCCAGTCGCGCGAGTGCTGAACGGCGCAAGAAAGAAAAAGTCCGGGGGATGCCGCCGCATAAACTCCAGCGTCCTCTCAAGGGTCTCGGCGGTCTCGCCGGGGAACCCCACGATCAAGGAAACCACGCTGGTGATGCCGTGTTTGCGGCAGTTATCAATCGCGCGGGCGTTCGATTCCACGGTGCAGGCTTTCTCCATGTTGTCAAGTTGACCCTGGTCGCCCGATTCCAACCCGATTTGCGCCTGATGCAGCCCGGCGGATTTCATCAGCGCAGCGGTGGCCTCATCGGCCAGATCGTCGGCGCGCGCGTAACAGGTCCAATTCACCCTCAGCCGCCGCTCGATCAGCAGCCGGCAGAACTCAGCCAGGCGTCGCCGAGGCACGGTGAAGAGAGAATCCAGGCAAGTGATGTAGTCAATCTCATGGTGCGTGAGATAGTACTCCCACTCCTCGGCCATGCCCTGTGCACTCTTATAGCGGAATCGCGTATCGGTAAACAGATAAGGATAGTTGCAGAAGCTGCACCGGTAAGGACAGCCGCGCACGCTCTCGTAGTAGATCATTTTGTAGCGGCGCTGGTGGTCGCGTTCGGAGAGTTCCCAGTCGGGCGTGGGCAGAAAATCCAGATCTTCGGAATGAGGTACGCCGCTGTAAAGCACTTTCGGCCGTCCGTGGTCGAGCAGGCGTCCGCCGGCAGGAGCTTTCAGGCTGCGAAAGCCGGAACGTATCCACTCTGCCAGCGCCGGAACCAGAAACTCTCCGTAACCAGGCGCAAGTACGTCCACTTCCGGAGTGTCCTGCCACTGTTCAGCCAGCAGGGCCGCCAAGGGGCCTCCGACAACCACGCGGTTGTGCGGCCGTTTGAGCATCCTGACCAGAGGCATGAGCTCGCTCAAGTCACGCAGAAAAGTGGTGGAGATAAACACGCAATCCGTTTCGTCGAGCAGCCCGCGCACATGCGACGGACGATCGAACAAGTCACCATAAGTAGCCAACGCGTATGGCATTCCTGCCTGCTGCAGCGCGGTGGCTAGCACAACTTCGGTCAGGTCAGGGGTCGCCAGCGCCTCAGTCTCCGCCGGACGGCGGCGTAGCAGGAATTCGGCAAACACCAGCTTGATCTTCATGTCGAGCCATGCATGCTCGGAAGCCCGCCACTGGCGGAAGAGTCTTCTGCCGACGCTCCACCTGGAAGACTCATTGCCACTCACCAGGCCGCCCGTCATGACCAGCACTTTCATCGCTGTAAACCCCTCGCATGGCCGCCCAACATCACATTCGCAGGGCTGGCTGTCATAACCTTGGCGGGAGAAATGGCCCGGTTGACCACCAGCGTTCCATGGCGCGGCACAATCAATGCCAGATTCCTCACCGGGCGTGCTTCGTAGCCGGGCGCAAACTCCAGCGCCGCCTGCGCCACGAATGTGGAAAGTATCAATGCCATCTGGCGCATGGCAAATGGTTCTCCCAGACAGAGCCTTCCGCCGATACCAAAAGGAAAATATGCATGCCCGTAGTTGTGTTCGTCAAGAAAACGTTCCGGCACGAAACGCCCAGCGTCGGGGAACACCTCTTCATTATGGTGTGCAAGATATGCGCAGGGCAGTACGCGTTCACCCTCTCGTACGCGATAGCTCCCGATTTCAAGATCGCGCCGTGCCACGCGCGTCATGTTCACCACCACCGGGCACAGCCGCATGCTCTCCCGTATACAGGCTTGAAGATAGAGGCTCCGCGCCGGTTCCCCACTGTCCTGTTGGCTCTGAGCTTCAATCCGTACTCGCTCCATCTCTTCAGGGTGCTTAAGGAGATGGGCCATCACCCAGGCCATGGCCGCTGCGCCGGTATCATGTCCGAACATCAGCAGCGACAGCACTTCCGTGGCCAGGTCATCATCGCCGGGGCCGGTGCCACTCTCGAACAGCACTGCCAGCAGGCCCGTGGGACCTCGATGTCCCTTGCGCCGTTCGCCGATTTCGCTCAATATCCTGGCGCGCAGGGAGTCACGGTTTCTGAGTGCCCGTCCCCAAGGCGAAGCTGGGCCAAGATTGACTTGCAGCAACTTGAGATAAAGCACCAGAGGGTTGTGGAACGAGGTGAGAAATTCTTCCACCAGAACTTCCATGCTCCGCTCTTCCTCCGGGCCCATTCCGCCGAAGATGAAACGTACGATGGCGCTCAATGAAATTCTGCGCGCCGCCTCATAGAAGGAAAACTGTTTCCCTCGGCCGAGTTCGCGAATGATCGCCCGTGTCTTCTCGATCATAATGGCATCGTAGCGTTCGATGTTGCCCGCGTTGAAGGCTGGCGCCAACATCCGCCGTCGCTCACGGTGTTCCTGGCCATCGAGAGTGATCAAAGAACGGTCGCCAAGAATTGCACGCAAGGCGAAAATCCCGCGCCCGCTATCAAGTTCAGGATGGAGCGCGATTTCTCGCACGAGGGCCGGATCGCCGGTTACCAGGGAACGGCCGAGAATGGGGAGATCGAGCTGGAAGCTCAGTCCCTGCCGGAGCCGTTGCGCATCCAGAAACGAATACGGGTGGGCCAGCCAGTGATACCCGTTGCTCAAGGATGCGCCTAACACGGTTCATCTCCGTGGAGTGCATGCAACGCAGGCCTGGTATCCGCGGCGAGAATGTCCCGATTCCGTCGCGCATATTTCCGGGCATAGAGGCGAATTGCGCGAAGGAACAGGTCCAGAATACGCACGCCTTTACGCCACTTCAGGTATTCGATGCGCGCAGCACATTGCTCCATGGCACTCAACCCGCGCATATATTCTGCACGAATCCAGTCTTGGACCGCAGGACTACGGACCAGTTGGTTGTACTCCAGAGCGGAAGCGTCGTGTCCCGCTGCCTGCTCCAGCACCTCGACGGGAATATTCATCAGCCCTTTATTGATGTCCTCCTCCAGATCGCGCATGACCGAGCACCAGGCCAGTGCGGAAATTAGCTCGCCGGCGTCTGCCGCCCGCAACTCCGCGCCGCAGACGATCAGCGTGAGGTTCAATGAGGAACAAAAAGTACGGCGATGATGTTCTCGCAATTCTTCACTCGTAAGCAGCAAGCGGCCCTTGCGCCTGCGGTAGTCAGACAACAACAAGTCAAACAGACACAATAGGTCTGCCTTAGCGCTGCCGGATCCATCGTCATAGTTAGGCAGCGAAGTTACCACATGTCGGGCCAGCGAAGAAACAAATGATGCCTCGTCGTAACCGTCATCCGAAATCTGCCGGAGCAATTGTCTGACGTACCCCTCAGGATCACGACCAACTCGGCGGTCGCCATCGAGGACATCATCAACATGCTGAATCAAGCAGTACCCGGCCCGTATGATCCTGGTCTGCCGCCAGCGGCCGAGGGAATACCGATAAATCACTATCAGAGTGAACAAATAACGCCGGTGGCGCAGAACAAAATGGCGGAATTCCATCAGACACATCAGTTCCAGGCGCAACGCCTCAAGCCGCTCCCCAACAGCCGACCAGCGATAAACTTTATGCATAGCGACAGCCAGGGTGATACCTGCGGCCACATCAGCGATGTGATGTTCATGAGTCAATACCGTTGAAGCCGCAATCAAGGCCGCCCATAAGAGAAACAGCCGGCGGCCCAGCGCGCCGCACCGTTCGCCGAAGGCCATGGCGGCAGTGAACGCGAAGGCGGCATGCAGCGAAGGCATGTTGTTGTACTTCAGGCTGATCGTGCTCACCAGCCCGCAAAACTGGCCCCACGCGCCGGATTCCACCGGCGGCGCATAACCCAGCTCAACCGGAAGAAGCAAAAAGAACAAGGCGCAGATCAACGTTTCTAACACCATGACCACACACAGCGGGGTAATCTCCCTCCAAGTCCGCAGAATCAAGGGCGTGAGCGCGAGCATCAGGTTCAGGGAGACATAAAACACCGCCATGGCAGGAACAAACGGAATCCCCAGTTCCACGTTGGAGTGCACATGTATGCGGAAGTGATGCAGGCCGGACAGATAATTCGTAGCGACGTAGGTCAGCTCAAAGAACAAAAAAAATGCGATGCATAGCAGCAGGCCAAAACGCAGGTCACCAGGGGCGGGCCAGGCCAAGAGCGGGCCGACCGCCCGGTGGGCTTTTCCTGGTTCTGCGCTCTGGCTACGCGTTTTTGGTTTCATCGAGTGCCATGCCGGGATAGGGTCTTGGCCCCATCCACATTTGGAAATAAATCTTCAGAAATGACGGACGTTCCCCGGACCACTCCACATGTTTCGGGAGATGGAACCACGAAATATGCGGGTTCTGATGATGGGCGCGATGATGATGGTAGTTCAGAAAAATATACTGGACGATCCTGTTGACCTTTAGGTTCCACGCCCCGTCGTAAACGTCCAGCTCCGACCACGCATGATCGGCGTATTGCAGCGAACTCCAGTTCACGGCAAAACAGCCGTAGCAGAGGAGCCATCCGTTAGGAGTCAGGCGCAGGAAATAGACAATCGCGCCCTGCACCAGCAAGGTCAGCAGAATCTCGCCGCGGATGCGTCCAGCGGGCGCACTTTCGAAACCTGCAAGCATGGCATCCGCACCCGTCTGCCGCGCCAGCCTGGAATCGGCTATGCGCAGTGCCGGCAGACGAAACAACCACGTACATAGCAAGTAAAGCAGGCATGCGAGTGGTATGAGAACCCAATACACCCCGGTCAGAATGCCATACCACTGCGCGTACTTGAGAAACTTGTTGTCGCCGGGTTTGTAATAGTCGAAACGCTCAGCATCGGTGCGATTGCGGCGGTGATGGCCAAGATGGCAGGTCCGCTGGAACGTGAGTGCCGTAGGAAACAACGCAGCGTTGAACCTGCCAAACCATTCATTGACCGCTTTGCTGTGATGGAAGAGACTGTGCACTGATTCGTGCAACAGGGCGAACGTAGTATTGTTGGTGTAGGAAAAAGCGATGGCGGCCGCCAGCGCCCCTACCCACCAGCGCGCATGAGAGGCACACCAAAGCAGAAATAGAGACGCACCGGCCGACACCACACTCAGGCCGATGTTCAGCGCACCTGGAATTGGCGAACTGAGGTTGTGCTGTTGCGCTTCATTCACCTGCGCTCGCACGCTTCCTCCTTACTTCTTATGCAGCCGATTTTCCCCAACGCCGGCCGATCAGCAGGCCCAGAACCAGGCCGATGAGGCCCGCGCCTCCGGCGCCCCAGTAAAGCGCGCTCTTTGCCTTGTTAAGCAGCGGATTGTCAAAGATATTGGCGGCCGACTGAAAACTGGCTATCTGCCAGGCGCCATTTTCCTTCACCATCGTGGCCGACCAGCGCGCGTTGACATCAAATTCTTGTCCATTGGTCATCTTGTAGTGGTCCACGGAGCTCCCGTACGCCACCCCGCTCGTCCCGCCATATAGGTCGGTGAGACGGTCCACAGTGGGATTGACGTGCAGACTTTCGACGATGTGCCCAGGGTCTTTCATCATACGATTGAAATAAGCCCGCAGCTCGTCGGGCCCACGGCAGACTTCGCCGTTCATAGCCGTGAAGACGATGTTTTTGTGCAGGTGAGAAATCATGGCATCTACGTCGCCCTTGTTCAGGGCGTTGACCATTGCATCTCTCATTTCGCGTAATGCCTGGTGGCTGGCCTCGTCGTTGGCGGTTGCGGCAGGACGGGCCTGGGAGCAGACCGGAAGGCAGAGAAAAAACAAAACAAAAAACAATCCACAGTGCTTCATCTCTTTACTCCTTAGTTTTGAAGCCTTAGTTTTGAATCCGGAGTTTTGAATCCGGATGGATAAGACCTGCCGGGGCCTAAGTTTTTTCAATTCTTATCATTTAATTGTTATGAATACAGCAGCACTGCTCGTGGGGCCCAGTCTCCGCTGCCGTGAGCATAGCGCTCCATGCCGGCGCCCATTTCCCTGGGGTCATTACCTTCGATTCGGTTCGGCAAAGGAAGACGGTGGAAGTCTACCAGCACCCATCACGGAGTCAAGCAGATTGCTTGTCTGGGACTGGGCTAATTCCGTGCTCTTAGTCCAGTACGGTTTGACCGGCAGGTGGAGGATCAGTGCTCTTGCCGGTTCAGCAGATGATGAGTAAAACCCACTACCTTGACACGGAGTTCTGGACGTGCGGGAATATAGCCTTCCAGGTAGATTCCTATTAAAAAGTGAATGGCCAACTGGTGATCCACTCCGCTCCTACCGCAGCGATGGCTTCAGTCGGTTTCGCGCGGTGACCGTAGTTCCCGACGTAGGGAAAGTGTGCTGTGCAACCTCCGGGAATGAATCGCTAAATCGTAGGAGTCGCTCGAAGCCCCCGGCTGTTGATCCCGGACTACTCCGACCACAGTGAGAATTTCATTCACGGAATGCGTTGTTGTTGTTGGATTTAGTTGAGAGCTGCAGGAGGTGTTTATGCTATCGTCGGCTCGGCTCTAAGGTATTGAAAATAAAGTGAAGGTTGGTTGCGGAGGGTAGATTTGAACCACCGACCTTTGGGTTATGAGTTCAAAGGGAACTTGATACCAAACAACTTACAAGCGCACGGATGACACCTAAGCACCTGTAAGTTCGTGCAAGAAACAGGCCGTAGTCCCCAATTTAGTCCCCAGTCCCCAATCAGTTCGCGCTTGCGTGAATTGTGCCTTTTCAGGGCTGGTTTATGTTGTAGTTTGAACGACTTACGTGACTCTAGGTGGCCGCCCAAGTCCTTGAAAAGTCGTTAGAGACGTTATGATCGTGGGTTGAAATCACGGGTTCAAGAACTCGTCGCTCGTACACTCGATTACGAGTCTCCCTTGCGCTCGCCGCGATCGGAAGCTGTTCTTTTTCAGTTTCACTTCGTGATTCTCTTCCCGCCCTCGGCAGAATAAGCCTTCCGTTTTGTAACGCCACTAGGCGTCTGACGCTTTCTATCAACCCTGACGTGGACAGTGGTGGGTTTAGAAGGGCCGACAGCGGCAGCGAAGGGAGCGGGATTCAGTGCGGTAAGCACGGCAGCGGGATTTTTGTCGATGACGGTGAGCAAAGTGCGAGCCGGCGCTTCTGGGGTCCTCCGTCCTCCCTCCCAGTGCTTGATAGCGTCTAGGCTGAACCCAAACGTGTTAGAGAATCTGGCTTGTGTCATGCCAAGTCGATTTCGGATCGCTTTCACGTCAACTTCCTGGGGCACATGTGCCTTGAATCCTTCTTGCTCCCCAGCAAGGAAAGCCTCAACGTCGTTCAGGCCATCCATCATCTG
>WNFC01000409.1_pt1 | contig 42451 bp, 35 predicted proteins | sample 5400541 | NCBI WGS metagenome assembly WNFC01 (sample SAMN13153342, study PRJNA577476) | soil metagenome | isolation source: 120 cm saprolite under Douglas fir tree site 2 hole 2 replicate 1 | place: USA:California | collected 2015-04-18 | reverse complement strand
CGCGGCGAGTGCGACCCGAAGCGGGGCGATCGGAAAGAGGGCCGCTCGCGATCCCTCCTCTTTGATGAACGTAGTCTCGGATATCATCGCCACCCCACTGCAACCAGCATCGTCGCACAGACCGGCCTTCGCATGAACCGGTCTTCGAGAAAGATCCACCGGCGAAAGCCGCGCAACCGTTTTAGGTTGATTTATGTCCGTAAAAGACATACCTTCCTTCTTTGGACATGCCAAAAGGGGGAGTCGGTGCTCAACGGCCCTGCCAATGCTCTGCTGCAGCCCTTGCGCTCCCTACACTTCATGGAGGGCGGCGCGGCAGATTCCGGAAGGCGCAGCGAGGCGATCTACCGGTTCTCTCCATTGGAGAGCTGTAGAGGGCCGATGCTACCGCGCTCCTGCATTTTTCCTGTTATTAACAGGCGCGGCGCAACAAAGTTTCATTCCGCGATCCGCCTTTACGCGACGAAATCGGCCGACACAGGCTCTATGCGGCGCATCGGCGCGTCATATAATGGCCGGAATGAACAAGCCTGTACGGGGAGGACGCCAATGACCATTACCGCGAAATTTATCGCTGCCCTATTCGCTGCCGCCTGGCTCATCGCGACCGGCGCGCCCGCCGCCGTCGCCCAATCAATCCCGGGGCAACCCGGCCAGGGGCAGTCGCCGGAGGAGAAACAGCTCTACGAGGCGGCCAAGAAGGAAGGCCAGCTGACCTGGTATTCGGGCGTGATGGACCAGGCCCTGTGTGAGAAGGTCGGACAGGCCTTCACCGCCAAATATCCCGGCATTCAGGTCGATGTCACCAAGACGACCTCGCAAGTCGCCTTCCAGCGCCTGCTGCAGGACCTCAAATCCGGCCAGGTGCAATCCGACGTCTTCACCTCGACCGATGCCAGCCACTTCGTCTACCTGAAGGAGAAGGGCGCGCTGGTGAAATATGTACCGGCGAACGCCAAGCAGGTCGGCGAGGCGTTCCAGGACATCGATCCGGAGGGTTTCTACTACGTCACCTGGGCGAGCCTCGCCTCGATCATCTACAACACCGATAAGGTAAAGGCGGCGGACGTTCCGAAGAACTGGCCCGACCTCCTCGACCCGAAATGGCAGAACCAGGTCGCTGTAGGCAATCCGAGCTATAGCGGCATGGTCGGCGTCTGGACGCTCGCTCTTGCCAAGCTTTACGGCTGGGAATTCTTCACCAAGCTCAACGCGCAGAAACCGCAGGTCGGCCGCTCGATCGACGATGCCGTGACCTTGCTCAACTCGGGTGAGCGCATGGTCGCGCTCGGCAGCGCCAGCACGGCGCTGCGCAACGCCGCCAAGGGCAATCCGATCGGCGTCGTCTATCCGAGCGACGGCGCCGTTGCCGTCGTCGCCCCCTCGGCGATTATCAAGGGCGCCAAGAGCCAGAACGCGGCGAAGCTCTTCATGGAGTTCATGCTCAGCGCCGACTACTCCAAGCTGGTGGCGGCGAATTTCGAGCAGTCGCTGCGCCCCGACGTGCCGCCCGCCCCCGGCGCCAAGCCGCTCGCCGAGGTCAAGGTAATCAGCCCGCCGGTCGATGAGATCACCGAGAAGATGCCCGGCACCAAGGAGAAGTGGAAGGAGACGTTCGGGATGTAAGGCAGCCGGGTTGCGGGGACGACAAAAACTTCGCTCGGGATGGCGAGCCGATTGAGATGAGCATGACGAGCCGAGAGGTGGCGCAATCGACATCGCTGCGCATGCCGGCGCCGCTCGGCTGGGTCGCGCGCAGTCGCCGCCGTTTCGAGCCGGTCATGCTCATCTGGCTCGCACTCGTCGGCATCCTGCTCTTGCTAGTCGTCAATCCGGTGCTGCGCCTCCTCGTCTCGAGCTTCGAGGCGACCGATGGCGGTCAGTTCACCCTCGCCAATTACATGATCGCCTATGGCGGCCCGCGCGGCTGGTTCGCGCTCCTCAACTCGCTGCTCTACGGCATCGCGGTGACCATCGTCGCCACCATCTTCGCCGTGCCGATCGCCTGGGCGGTCTCGCGCACCGACATGCCGGGTAAGGGGCTGGTGCGCGCGGTGATCCTCGGCGCCTTCATCACGCCGTCCTATCTCGGCGCGATCGGCTGGATCCTGCTCGCCGGACCCAATGCCGGCTGGCTTAACCGCATCTGGATGATGCTGACCGGCAGCGCCGGCGGTTTCAGCAACATCTACAGCTTCGCCGGCCTCGTCTTCGTCACCGCGCTTTACAGCTTTCCTTATATCTTCGTGTTCACCACCGACGCGCTCGACCTCGTCTCCAGCGAGATGGAGGAGGCCGCCAACATCCTCGGCGCCGGCGCGCTGCGCACGATCTTCCGCGTCACCCTGCCGCTGGTGACGCCGGCGATACTCGGCGGCGCCATCATCACCTTCCTCGACGCGGTGGCCCTCTTCGGCACGCCGGCGATCATCGCGCTGCCGGCGCGCATCAACGTCATGACCCTGCAGCTCTGGCAGTATTTCGAGTTTCCCGTCCGCGCCGAGGCGGCCTCGGCCTATGCGATTCCGCTGATCCTCATCACCTGCGCCCTCTTCTGGCTGCAGCGGCGGATCCTCGGCCGCAAGGGTTATGTCGCGCTGACCGGCAAGGGCGGCAGCCGCCGCCTCGCCGAGACCGGTCCCTTCCGCTTCGTCCTGCTCGGCTACGCGCTCCTCATCTGCTCGCTCGCCGTCTTTCTGCCCTTTGCCGCGCTCGGCCAGGCCGCCTTCAGCAAGGCGTGGGGCCGCGGCTTCTCGTTCGACAACCTGACCTTCGGCAATTTCCACTATCTCCTCTTCGAGCAATACAACGCGCAGCAGACGATAATTCACAGCTTCAGCTATTCCGCGATCACCGCCTGCCTCGCCATCGTCCTGGCGCTCGGCATCGCCTATATCGTCAGCCGCCGTCTCGTGCCCTTCGCCCAGGCCCTGACCTTCCTGTGCATGGCACCCTTCGTCGTCCCGGGCATCGTCCTGGCGATCGGCTTCTACGCCGCCTATGCGCCGCCGCCGCTGTCGCTCAACGGCACGGCGGCGATCCTCATTCTCGCCTTCACCACGCGCTTCCTGCCGATCGCCTACGTCAATTGCATGGGCGGCTTGCGCGCCATCAACCCCGAGATGGAGGAGGCGGTCCGCATCCTCGGCGGCGGCCGCCTCAGGGCGGTCACGCGGGTGGTCGTGCCGTTGCTCAAGAAGAGCCTCGCCGGGTCGTGGATCCTCGTCTTCATCCCGGCGACGCGCGAGCTCAGCACCGCCATCTTCCTCGTCGGCGCCAAGACGCGGGTCATCTCGGTCATGCTGCTCGATCTCAGCGAGACCGGCAATTTCGAGACGCTCGCCGCGCTCGGCTTCTTCCTGCTCGGCGCGACGATCCTCATCGTGCTCGCCGGCTACAAGCTGGTCGGCCGCGACTTCCTGCTGAGGAGAAATTGATGGACGCAACGCCGCCGGGCTCGGCCGCTGCGGATCGCCCGCGGCTTGCGCTCGCCGACATCAGCTGTGCCTTCGGCTCGTTCCTGGCTGTCGAGCGTCTGAGCCTCGACATCATGCCGGGCGAGTTCGTCTCGCTGCTCGGGCCCTCCGGCTGCGGCAAGACGACCACCCTGCGGATGATCGCGGGCTTCATCAATCCGAGCGCCGGCACGATTGCCATGGATGGCGGCGTCATCTCGTCGCCGGGTGCGTCGCTGCCGCCCGAACGGCGGCGCATGTCGATGATCTTTCAGAGCTACGCCATCTGGCCGAACATGACGGTGGCGGAGAATGTCGCCTTCGGGCTGCAGCTCCGCCGCCTCGACCGCGACACGATCCGGCAGAAGGTCGCGGCGATGCTGGAGACGGTGCAGCTGGCCAAGCTGGCGGAGCGTTATCCGGCCGAGCTGTCGGGCGGTCAGCAGCAGCGCGTCGCGCTCGCCCGCGCCATGGTCATTCAGCCGCAAGTCCTGCTGCTCGACGAGCCGCTGTCGAATCTCGATGCCAGCCTGCGCGAGGAGATGCGCTTCGAGATCCGCCGCCTGCACGATGCGTTTCATTTCACCACCGTCTACGTCACGCACGATCAAGGCGAGGCGATGGTGACTTCCGACCGTATCGCGGTGATGAACCAGGGACGGATCGAGCAGATCGACGTGCCCTACATGCTCTATAACCGGCCGCGGACGCGCTTCGTCGCCGGCTTCATCGGCCGCAGCAATTTCCTCGACGCGACCTCCGATGGCGGGGATATCCTCTTCGATCGCTTCGCCCTGCCGCGCGACCGCTTCGAGGCCGGCGGCGACGGTTTTGGCCGCACCGTGCTGTTCTCGGTGCGCCCGCAAAGCATCAAGCTGCATCGCGCGACGAGCGCGCCGGCGGAGAGCGCGCTCGCCGTCGCCGGCGAGATCGTCGAGCGTGCCTATCTCGGCGAATCCTGGGACTACGTCGCGGTCCCGGTCGAGAGCGGGCTTCGCCTCAAAGTCTCGGCGCCGCCGGTGCAGATTTTCGAGGTCGGCGAAAAGATCTGGCTCGAATTCGATCCACGGCAGATGGCGCCGATCGCTTGACCCCCCGGAAGGAGGATTTGCGCCGCTCCCCAAAGATGGCAGAATGGCTGGCCGATGACGATAATGAACGCTCGCGAACGCGACATCGAAGACGACCGCTTTACCGCCAGCCTCGCCGGGCTGGCCATGGCGGTGTTGCTCTCGCTCATCGCCCTCTTCGTCATCGATCGACTGGCGGTGATCTCGAAACTCGAGGACTGCCTGCTGCAGGGCCGCAAGAACTGCCAGCGCATCGAGCTGTCGCCCGGTCGCGGCGCGCCGCCGCCCTCCGCCACCTGGTCCGGGCGCATTTCCGAGGTGATGCGCTAGCATCGCTAGCGTGCGTAACGATCGGGCATCCGCTCGAGGAAATAGCTCTTGATCGTCTCGTATTCGCTGACATAGCGCTCGTTGGGGACGCTCTCGTTCTTGCCTTGCTCGAGATGGAAAGTCCGCCCGATCGCCGCCCCGGCATCGGTGACCCAGGTCGTCGCATTGCCGATATCGTCGACGACGAAGACGACGTCGCAGCGACCGTCCGCGACGTTGACGTAGACGGCGCGGACCAGATGCGTCGCGGGATTGCGATACGCCCGCTGAAACACCGTGACCATGCCCTCGCCCGAGAGGCCGAGGAGCGACGCCGGCAATGCTTCCCGGGCGCCCTCCGCTGCCACCCAGTCGATCAACCCGGTCAGCGGCTGCTTGCCGGCCGCGGGACAACTTGCCCGCCCATCGGATCGCTGTGCGACGGACGTCGCCGCGAGGCTCGAGGCGAGAAGGAAGCCGGCCACAAAGGCGCCGCGCGACGTCATCCCAGCGCTCGCTTTCCGATCTCCGACATGGCGTTCCGCGCGCGTCCGCCGTGCAAATCGCGATAGCTCGCGTTTTACGCGCAAGTCACCGCGGTCGCCACGAAAAAACCAGAATTCGATGCCTTCTTGGCCCGTGCGGGCCGGCCCCTGCCGATCGCCAGGTGTGATAGATTTCGTTCGATGATTTCGCTTCGATGCGGCTGGCGCGAGCCGGAATTCCCGATATCTCGACGCGCTGACATGTGCACTCGATGAGCGTACGGCATCGCGAGCTGCGTCTCGATCCGGAGGATCGCCGGCAGGTTGCCGCGGCGCCGCGTCGGCCCGCGCGCGCCGCCGTCAGCCGTCCTGCCGGCAAGCCGCGTGGCTCGTCCAGCTGGCGGCGGCGTCTCGGCTGGGCGGCGCTGCGCTGGGGGGTCGTTTTCGCGGTCTGGGGTGTCGTCGCGCTCGGCGCCGTCTTCGGCTATTTCGCCTTGACCCTGCCGGAGACTGGCGATCTGCCTAACGCCGAGCGGCGACCGAGTATCACCCTGGTATCGAGCGACGGCGCTTTGCTGGCCACCTACGGCGATCTCTTTGGCGACCCCGTCCGCGTGCGCGACATGCCGAAATATCTGCCCGACGCGGTCATCGCCACGGAGGATCGGCGCTTCTACAGCCATTTCGGCATCGATCTCTTCGGTCTGCTCCGCGCCGCCGTCATCAACATGCGTGCCGGCCATGTCGTCCAGGGCGGCAGCACCATCACGCAGCAGCTCGCCAAGAATCTCTTCCTCACGCCCGAGCGGACCTTCGGGCGCAAGATCCAGGAGATGGAGCTCGCATTCTGGCTCGAGCACAAATTCACCAAGGAGCAATTGCTCGAGATCTATCTCAACCGCGTCTATCTCGGCGCCGGCACCTATGGCGTCGATGCTGCGGCGCATCGCTATTTCAGCAAGTCCGCCCGCGAGGTCACCCTCTACGAAGCGGCGATCATCGCCGGTCTGCTCAAAGCGCCGACCAAGTTTAGCCCGGCGCGCGACAGGGAACGCGCTGCCGCGCGGGCCGAGCAGGTCCTCGCCAATATGGTCGACGCCAGCCTCATCACCCAGGATCAGGCCGCAGCCGCGGCGCGCCAGAGCGTGCGCCTCGCCGACGTCACCTCGAGCCGATCGAACAATCACTACTTTGCCGACTGGATCGTCGAGCAGCTGGGCGATTTTGGCGGCATCGAAAATCAGGATCTGACGGTGGTGACGACGCTCGATGCGCGTCTTCAGGCGGCGGCGGAAGCCGCAGTCGCCGAGACCTTGACGCGCGACGGGCCGAAAGCGGCGGCGGGTCAGGCGGCGCTCGTCGCTATGACACCGGATGGCGCGGTGCGCGCCATGGTCGGCGGCCGCGACTATGGTGGCAGTCAGTTCAATCGCGCGACGCAGGCGTTGCGCCAACCCGGCTCTGCCTTCAAGCCGTTCGTCTATCTTGCCGCGCTCGAGGTGGGGATCACCCCGGGCAATCATTTCGTTGACGGGCCGATCAGCATCGGCAAATGGCAGCCGCACAATTACACGAATCGCTATCTCGGCGACATCACGGTCGCCGACGCCTTTGCCCAGTCGATCAATACCGTTGCCGTCCAGGTCGAGATGCGCGTCGGCGTGCCGCGCGTCGTCGCCGCGGCGCACCGCGTCGGCATCACCGCCGATCTCACCAACGACGCGAGCCTGGCGCTCGGGACCAGCGAGGTCACCCTGCTCGAGCTGACCGGTGCCTACGCGGTCTTCGCCAATGGCGGCATGGGTGTCTGGCCACACGGCATTGCCGAAATCCGCGACCGCAAGGGCAAGGTCCTCTTTCAGCGTAGCGGCACCGGGCTCGGCCGTGCGATCGCCCCGGACATCGCCGCGGAGATGACCGAGCTGATGACCGGTGTGATGACCCGCGGCACCGGCAAGGGTGCGACAATCGACCGCCCGGCCGCCGGCAAGACCGGAACGACCCAGGATTCGCGCGACGCGCTCTTCGTCGGTTTCACCGCCGATCTCGTTGCCGGGGTGTGGCTCGGCAATGACGACAACACTCCCATGAACAAGGTGACCGGCGGGACGCTGCCAGCGCAAACCTGGAAGACCTTCATGCTGGCGGCGAGCAAGGGCATGCCGGTGCGTCCACTCCTCGCCAGTCCGCCGTCGATCCTTGGGCCGTTGCCGACGACGCCCGACCCGGGCGCGCCGGTGGTGGCGCGCGGGCCGAGCTGGCTGGAATCGCTGTTTGGCGGGCGGTCGGCCGCACCGCCACGGCCGACCGCCCTGTCCACTGGACCGGCTTGGGCGCCGCAGCGTCGGGATTCGCCCTAGTGGAGGAGGTTGGGTCTACCTGCGGAAAAGCGCGCCGAACCCGGGCACTTCATCGCCGTAGCCGGCGAGTCGCAGGGCGTGCCATGCCATGGCGTGGTTGCTCGATATTACCGGCTTGCGGAGCTTGGCCTCGATAGCCGCGATGAGTCCGGCGACACGCAGGCTCGTGCAGGCAACAAAGACGGCCTCGACGTCCGGCGCGCCGCCGAGTTCGAGGATGGCGCCCTCGAGCGACGCCGCCGAGATGCGCGCAACCTCGTTGTCGTTGCCGTTGTTGAAGGAGCCCATCGCAACAACCGTCGTACCGCGCTCCTCGATGTAACGCCGCATGCTCTGATTGATCTCGTCGATATAGGGCGTCAGCAGGGCTATTCGGCGAGCACCGAGAGCCGCTAGCCCGGCGAGAGCTGCGGTGATGGGCGTCGTGCATGGCTTGCCCGGCCAGGCCTCGCGGAGCAGCGCGAACACCCGCTCCTCGCCGATCACCATGGCGCCCGAGGTGCAGCCATAGGCGAGGGCGTCGAGCTGAATGCCGGGTTTGATGAGCGCGGCGGCGGCGGCGATGCCCGCCTCCATCTCGGCCAATGTTTCCGGCGTTATGGTTGGCGAGTTGTAGATTCGGCTCTCATAGAAGGCGACACCGTCGAGGCGCAGCATCTGGCGCCACTCATGCTCGATCGTCTGATCGGTGGCGAGGACCACCAGGCCGATGGCGGCGCGGTGCGCGATGCCGGCGTCGAGATCGAATCGCATGTTGCGACGATTGACGAGAAGCGTCTTCGCTGGGGCGTCAAGCACGACCGGTCTCCCAATGAATGCATTGCCAGTCTAGCCCGGTCTCCGCGGGTTCGTCCAATTGTCCCATGGTAGTTGAAGGTATGCCTTCTGGACATGTTGGGCCGCGTCGTGCTTCCTCGTGGTCAGGTGCGTCGGACGAATCCACAGCGAAGTCGAGGTATTTGACCCCGCCTGTGCTATGGTTGCGGCATGATACGGGTCGCCATGCCGCCAGTACTGCGCAGCCTCTCGGCGCGGCTTCTTGTTCTCACGATCTTCTTCGTGATGCTCGGTGAAGTGATGATCTTCGCGCCCTCGGTGGGGCGCTTCCGGATAACCTATCTGGAAGGCAAGATCGCTGCCGGGCGGCTCGCTGTCCTTGCTCTCGAGGCAACGCCTGACAACGTTGTCAGCCAGCCTCTCGCCGACCAGCTTCTCGCCCATGTTGGTGCGCTCGGCGTCGTCCTGCACAAGCGCGACAACATAACGCTGATGATCGATAGCGAAATGCCGCCCAAGGTTGACGCTACATTCGACTTGCGCGAGACGCGCTTCATGCCGGCCATTCACGAGGCCTTCGTCACGCTGCTCGGCTCCAAGGATCGCGTGCTGCGCGTCCTCGACCAGTCGCCCAAGGACCCGAACTCAACCGTCGAAGTACTGCTCTATGAGGAACCGCTGCGCGAGGAGATGTGGGCCTTCGGCATCCGAATTCTCGAACTCTCGATTCTGATCTCACTGATCGCGGCCGCGTTGGTATTTCTCAGCCTGCAATGGCTGCTGGTCCGCCCGATGCGCCGCATCACCGCGGCGATGACGGCGTTTCGCGCCGATCCCGAGGACGCCAGCCGCGATATCGTGCCGAGCCGCCGCAGCGACGAGATCGGGGTCGCGCAACGCGAGCTGGCAGTGATGCAGGGCACCGTCCGCCAAGCCCTGCGCCAGCGCGCCCATCTCGCGGCGCTCGGCACCGCCGTGACCAAGATCAACCATGATCTGCGCGGCATCCTGTCGACCGCGCGCCTGGTCTCGGACAGCCTTGCGGACAGCGCCGCGCCGGAGGTTCGCCGTGTAATACCGACGCTCGTCGCGGCGATCGATCGCGCTGTCGCCCTCTGTACGCGCACTCTCGATTTCACGCGCGAAGCGCCGCCGCCTCTCATCCGCGTACCTTTCGCTTTCACCGAGCTGGTCGACGACGTCGCGCAGGCACTCGCCGTAACCCACGCCGCGAATGCGGCGCGCAACGATGATCCGCGTGTTCGCAACGAAGTCCCTACCGATCTCATCGTGGCGGCCGATCGGGATCAGCTCTATCGCGTGCTCTACAACCTCTGCCACAACGCCTTCGAGGCGGGTGCGCAACACGTGAAGGTGTTCGGCGAGTTTGGCGAGAGCGCCATCGTCATCGAAGTCGCTGATGACGGGCCTGGTCTGCCGCCGAAGGCGCGCGACAATCTCTTTCAGCCGTTCACCGGTTCGGCCCGGCTCGGCGGCACGGGCCTCGGACTTGCCATCGCCCGCGAACTGATGCGCGCCCATGGCGGCGATATCGTGCTGATCGACAGTACGGCGAAGGGAACCATATTTCGCCTGACGCTGCCGCGCGCATCGATGGGGCGCGCCGAGTCGTCACGCCATGGTAGGGTTTCCAGGCAAGCGGCGGCGCGCGCGGCAAGACGCGCCCGGCGGCGGAACGCGGCGAGATCCTAGATCACGCCTTCTGCGCGCAATTCCCTTTCGTAGGCGTACAACGTCTCGCCGAGTAGCGCGGCAATCTCGTCTACCTGCGCCTCATTGATGATGAGTGGCGGCGTGATCATCAGCCATTCGCCGTATTTGCCATTCGCGGTGCGACGCGAATAGAGCAGCAGCCCACGCTCGATTCCAAGCTCGATGATGCGATAGACGGCCTTGCGCTCGGCCGGCAGGATCGCTTTCGATTCCTTGTCGGCGACGATTTCGATCGCCAGCAACAGTCCCTTGCCGCGCACGTCGCCGAGTATCGCGCTCGTCGTCTTTAGCGCCTCGAGGCGCGAGCGCAGCAATAGCCCCATACGCTCCGCATTCGTCATCAAGCCCTGCGCCAGCATCTCACTAACCACGGCATGACCGATGGCGCAGGAAAGCGGGTTCGAAGCGTAGGTGTGGCCGTGCAGGAAGCCACCGGATTCGGCGATCGTTTCAACCATCGCGGCTGGCGCGAGCACTGCGCCCATCGGGGTGTAACCGGCGGCGATGCCCTTGGCGAGCGTCACCAGGTCGGGCCGCGCCTCAGGCCAGTGCTCGGCGGCAAGAAACGTACCGGTGCGACCCGCGCCGCTCATCACCTCGTCGTAGATCAGCAGAATGCCGTGGCGATCGCAGATCCTGCGCACGGCGCTATAGTAATGATCGGGCGCGACCAGCGCGCCGGTCGCCAGCCCGCCGACCGGCTCCATGATGAATGCAAGTACCGTCTCGCTGCCGGCGCGGCGGATGGTCTCCTCGAGCGCCACAGCGCAAGAACGCGCATAGCTTTCGGCATCGTGATTCGCCGGCAGGCGATAGGTGAAGGGCGCCGGCACCATGGGCATCGGAGGCATCAGCGGAGCGAACATCGCAGCTGCCTGCGGATCGCCTGTCACCGAAGCGGCGCCGAGCGTCGCGCCATGATAGCCGGGGTCCCTGCCGATCACCTTCCAGCGGGTTGTCTCGCCTTTGGCAACGGCGTATTGGCGGGCGAGCTTGATGGCGGTTTCCGTCGCCTCCGAGCCGCCGGAAACGAGATAGGCGCGTTCGAGTCCCGGCCCGGCGAGATCTGTAATGAGATCGGCGAGCTTGGCGTTGGGTTCGTTCTCGAATACGGCACGGCTGGCGAAGGCGACTTTCTCCGCCTGCTCGATCATCGCCGCGAGGACGCGCTTGTTGCCATGACCGATATTGCTGACGACCGGTCCCGAGGAGGCATCGATATAGCGTCGCCCATCGGTGTCCCACATGTAGATGTCTTCGGCACGGGCCACGGTCGGCCGCCGTATGGCGGCTTTGCCCTGATAGAACACCTGAATAGCGCCGCCACGCGGCGTCGTTTGAGCGATCGGCGCTCTCGTCAACTCGGGCATGGCGGGCTAATCCAGCAGAAAAATTTGCGCCTTCAGATAGGCGCTTTCGGGTAACGCGGGGTGGACGGGGTGATCGGCATCCGCGCCCGATGTGCGCAGAACGCGGGCCGCGCGCCCGGTATCGGCGATGCCGCGCCGGATCGCCTCGGCAAAGGCCGGCAGCTCGGCGTTATGCGAGCACGAGGCGAGAAAGAGAAATCCGCCCTTGGCGACGAGGGCGCCGGCGAGATGCGCGAGCTTGCGGTAGCCGCGCAAACCGGCGCCGACATCCTTCTTTGTCTTGATGAAAGCGGGCGGGTCGGCAATGACGACGTCGAAGCGCTCGTCCTCCTGTCCCAGCCGCTCCATCTCGGCGAACGCCTCGCCACGCCGGAAGGTACAGCGCTCGGCGACGCCGTTGCGCGCAGCTGCCTCCTTGGCCAGCGCCAACGCCGCCTCCGAGCGGTCGATGCCGGTTACCTCGCGCGCTCCCGCGAGTGCGGCCTGCACCGCGAATCCCCCAGCATAGGTATAGAGATCGAGCACCCGCCCATCGCGCGCCAGCCTGCTCATGAAGCGGCGATTGGCGCGCTGGTCGAAGAACCATCCGGTCTTCTGCCCGCCGCGGAGATCGGCATAGAAACGGGCGCCGTTCTCCAGGAATTCGACAAGTGCGGGGACGTCGCCTTTGACGACGCGCACTTCGTCGGTTAGCCCCTCGGCGAGGCGCGCCGGGCTGTCGTTGCGCAGGACGATGATCTCCGGTCCGACAAGCTGATCGAGAGCTGCCAGCACATCCGCCTCGAGCAGCGCCATTCCGGCCGTATTGAATTGGCAGACCAATGCTTTGTCGAAGCGATCGACGACAAGGCCAGGGAGTCCGTCGGCTTCGGCGTGGATAAGCCGATAGCATGGCTCGGCGAACAGCCTCTCGCGTAGAGCAAGGGCACGCCGCATAGCGCGGGTAAGAAAGGTACGGTCAATCTTCTGGGTCGCGTCACGGCTGAGCAACCGCGCACTGACCAGCGGATGCGGATTGAAGGTGGCGACGCCCAACCCCTTGCCGTCGGCTTTGCGGATGGTGACCAAGCCGCCGGCGGGCAACGCCTTCGTGGCCGCGTCCATCGCGATCTCGTTGGAATAGATCCAAGGATGCCCGCCCTCGGCGCGTTTCTGATGGCCGGGAAGCAGGGTGATCGTCGCGCGAGTCTTAGGGTCGTCGCTCATGGCGGCGCAGCATAGGGGCAACTGCGCCGCACGGTAACCCTGATAGCAGTGAGCCGTCTCAGCCGCGATTGATGTGACAGGAAGCGAGGCCGCGCTTTTCGAGATATTGCTGGTGATAGTCCTCGGCGCGATAGAAGGTGGCTGCCGGCTCGATCTCTGTGACGATCGGGCGGCGGAACCGCTTCGCCGCCGCGAGCCGCGCCTTCGATTCGCGTGCCGTTGCTTCCTGTGCCGGGGTATGAAAGAAGATCGCCGAGCGGTATTGCGAGCCGACATCGGGGCCCTGGCGGTTCAGCGTCGTCGGGTCATGATTTTCCCAAAACACATCGAGCAGCCGCTCATAGCTCACCTTGGCTGGATCGAATTCGACCTCGACGACCTCGGCATGGCCGGTCTCATCGCTGCACACGTCGCGGTAGGTCGGATTCGCCGTTCGCCCGCCGCTATAGCCGACTGCCGTCGAAATGACGCCGTCGATCTGCCGGAACGCCGCCTCGACACCCCAGAAGCAGCCGGCCCCGAATGTCGCCTTTTCCATGTTTGCCCTCATCAAGATCGCCGCCGACATGTGGGAATGCGGCGGGTCCCGGTCCATAGCCACTGACGCAGTCGTGACCGCCTCAGTAGCCGATCGCGGCGCCGGCCGGACGGCGAGCATCATTCGCGCCGTAGAATACACCCGGCATGACGGTGCCGCCATGGGTCGAATCATCGCCTGCGCTGGCCGTCGCCGCACCGCTCGCCGTCTCGGGGCCGACGAGGATTGTCTCGGCGGCTCCCCAGGGCGTCTGTGGAGTGATCTTGTACCCCATCTCATCGAGCAGCCGCGCCGTGTCGGGCGACAACGCGAAGGGTTCGGCATAGATCGTGTCAGGGAGCCACTGGTGGTGGATGCGCGGCGCATCGACGGCTTCGGCGAGGTTCATGTGATGATCGACGACATTGGCGATCGTCTCGAGGGTGATGGTGATGATCCGCGGACCGCCCGGACTGCCGACGACCATGAAGACCTTGCCGTTGCGCAGGGCAATGGTCGGGCTCATCGAGCTCAATGGCCGCTTGCCCGGTCGGATCGCATTGGCTGCACCCTGGACGAGGCCAAACATGTTCGGTACGCCCGGCTTCGCGGTGAAGTCGTCCATCTCGTTGTTGAGGAAAAAGCCGGTATCGCCGGCGATCACCTTGGCGCCGAAATAGGAATTGATCGTATAGGTGACGGCGACGGCATTGCCGGCGTTGTCGACCACCGAGTAGTGCGTGGTATTGCCCCCTTCATGCGGCGGACTGCCGGCGGTGACGGCGCTCGACGGCGTCGATCGTAGATCGTCGATCGAATTGCGGATCGCCGCGGCATGGCTTTCCGAGAGCAGGCGTTCGAGCGGATTGGCGACGAAGGCGGGGTCGCCGAGATAGGTATTGCGATCGACATAGGCGTGGCGCATAGCCTCGACCATGAGGTGGATGCCGCGCGCCGAATGAAAGCCGAGTTCATCCATCTTGTAGGCCTGCAAGACATTGAAGATCTCGCAGATCGTCGTCCCCCCGGAACTCGGCGGGGGTGCCGAGATGATGGTGACGCCGCGATATGCGCAGCGCACGGGCGCCGTCTCCTCGACCGTGTATTGCTCGAAATCGGTTTTGGCGAGAATGCCGCCCCGCGCGCTGCTCGCGGCAACGATCGCCGCGCCAAGCGGCCCGCGATAAAAAACATCGGGACCCTCTTTGGCGATGCTCTCCAAAGTCGCGGCGAGGTCAGTCTGAACCAGCCGGTCGCCGGTTCGGTAGGGCTTCCCCTCCTTGAGAAAAATCGCCGCGACATTGGGCTCCTCGGCGAAGGATTTTGCGCCGGTGTCGAGGATGTCGACGTCGCCTCGAGCGAGGATGAAGCCCTCGCGTGCCAGACGGATCGCCGGCGCCATGACCCGGCTGCGGTCCATCGTGCCGTATTTGCTGAGAGCGGTGTCGAACCCGAGCGTCGAGCCCGGTACGCCGACCGCGAGATAGCCGCGCGTGCTGCGCCCGGCAACAACATCGCCCTTGGCATCGAGATACATCGTCTCGCTCGCAGCCAGTGGTGCCTTCTCGCGGAAATTCAGGAACGTATCGCGCCCATCGGCGAGGTGAATCGTCATGAAGCCGCCGCCGCCGAGATTGCCGCAGCAGGGATGGACAACGGCGAGGGCATAGCCGACGGCGACCGCGGCGTCGATCGCGTTGCCGCCGTCCTTGAGGATCGCGACGCCAATCTCGGCGGCGAGACGTTGCTCGCTCACCACCATGCCATGCTGCGCAGCGACCGGCGGCAGAGTCGCGGCACGCGAGCCGGAACCGGTCAGGCTGGCGGCGACGAGCGCACTCGCTGCCCAAATGAATGCCGTTCGTCGCTGTGACGCCATCATGCCGACCTGCCGATTGCCCGGCCGAGACGATAGCGCACCGGATCATCGCGAGAAAGCGCGCGAGATTGCGTTGCTCGCCGTTTCCGCAACCGATATCTTCGCTGCATCTCCTTGTTCCAGGTGACCGCAATGTGTCGACCGACCACCGTTTTCGCCGTCCTTCTCCTGGCGCTGCTCGCCGCCTCGCCGACCGTAGCGGCACAGAAGGATCGCATCGTCGTCGGCATGGTGCTCGAGCCGCCGCATCTCGATCCGACCCAGAGTCCTGCGGCGCCGATCAAGGAGATACTCTACGCCAACGTCATGGAGGGCCTGACGCGGATCGATCAGACCGGCGCGATCGTTCCCGATCTTGCCGAAAGCTGGACGGTGGCGCCGGATGGTCTTGCCTATACTTTCAAGCTGCGCGAAGGCGTCAGATTTCACGATGGGGCGCCATTCTCGTCGTCCGACGTCAAATTCACCTTCGAGCGCGGCGGCGCTCCAGAGTCGGTCAACAACCTCAAAAAGTCGCTATTCTCGACGATATCGGCGGTCGAAACGCCCGACCCGCAGACGGTCGTGCTGCGTGTCGCCAAACCCGACTACCTCCTGCTCTATCGCGTCGGACTGAGCGAAGCGGTCATCTTTTCACCGGCTAGCGCGGCCAATGCCAAAAGCAATCCGATCGGCACCGGGCCGTTCAAATTCGTCCGCTGGAACAAGGGCGATCGCCTCGAGCTGGGCCGCTTCCCGGCATATCGGGATCCCGACATTACCGGTATCAAGGATATCGTCTTTCGCTTCATAGCCGACCCGGCGGCGATCGTCGCCGCGATGCTTTCCGGTGATGTCGACGCCTTTCCGAACGGCATCCCGCCCGAGAACATCCCGCAACTCCAAGCCGATCCGCGGCTTACCGTCAAAGTCGGTCAGACCGAGGGCAAGACTCTGCTTGCGATCAACAACGGTAAGAAACCATTCGACGATCTCCGCGTTCGCCGTGCCATCGCCCATGCGCTCGACCGCAAGGCCATCATCGATGGCGCGATGTTCGGCTACGCCCTGCCGATCGGCAGCCACTTTTCGCCGTTGGATCCGGGTTACGTCGATTTGACGGGCCTCTATCCGCACGACGTCGCGAAGGCCAAGGCCCTGCTCGCCGAAGCGGGTTTACCCGACGGCTTCAGCGCCACGCTGAAACTGCCGCCGCCCCCCTACGCGCGGCGCAGCGGCGAGATCATCGCGCAGCAATTGGCTGCGGTCGGCATCAAGGTGGCGATCGAGCCTCTGCAGTTTCCGCAATGGCTCGCCAACGTCTTCACCAACAAGGAGTACGATCTCACGATCATCAGCCATACCGAGCCGCTCGACATCGATATCTATTCGCGGCCGGAATACTACTTCAACTACCAGAACGCCAAATTTAACGAGATCATCGCGGCGATTCCGACAACGCCCGAATTGGCCGCTCGCAACAAGCTCTATGGCGAGGCGCAGCGGATTCTGGCCGAAGACTCGGTCAACGGATTCCTCTTTCTTCTGCCGAAGCTCGCGGCATGGAACAAGGACATCACCGGGCTGTGGGAGAACAGCCCGGTTCAGGCGAACGATTTGACCAAGGTTCGCTGGGGCAAATAGGCAGCGCTACCGCCGCGCGATCGGCGGAATGAATTGCGGCTCGATATCCCAGGGGAAGAGGATCCAGGTGTCCTGGCTCACCTCCGTGACGAAGCTGTCGACGAGCGGCCTTCCGGCCGGCTTGGCATAGACGGTCGCAAAATGCGCCTTGGGCAGCAGCTCGCGGACGACCCGCGCGGTGTGACCGGTATCAACGAGATCGTCGATGATCAGATAGCCGTCACCATCGCCGGCGATGGTTTTCAGCACGGTGACCTTGCCTTTGATGCCGGTACCTTTGGCGCCGTCCTCGTAGCTCGTCACGCATACCGTGTCGACGAGGCGGACGTCGAGCTCGCGCGCGACGATCGCTGCCGGAACAAGACCGCCGCGAGTTATCGCGACGATGCCGTGCCATGGACCAAGCTCGACCAAACGCCAGGCAAGCGCCTTGGCGTGGCGATGCAGCTCGTCCCAGCTGACCGGGAAGGTTTTGATGGGTGCGGTGCTCGTACTTGGCGCCTGGGTCATGACGCGAGTTGCTCGCTCGCCGTCAGGAAGCAGCCGTTGATCCGCCAGCTGCCATCCGGTTGTCGCTGCATGACGTAATGGGCAAGCGCTGGCGCGCCATCGGGGCCGACAAGCTCCACGCGCTGGTCGATGACGCCATCGACCGCGACGATCGCGCCGAACTGTACCTCGCGCGGCCGATAGACCGGCTGATAGCCGGTGCGCACCATGCGCATGAAATTGTCGGGGGATTGGAACTGCTGCTGGATCGTCGGCGAAGCGAAACCGAATGCGGTTCCGCCATCGTCACGCTGGAAGGCGGCGAGTTGCTGCTCGACGACGGCGCGGATCGCAGCCCGATCGGACGCGCCGAGCGTCGCCTCATCGGCACGCGCCGCTTGGATGAAGAGGAGAAGAAAAAGCAGGGGAAGGACGCGCATGGCAGTGCCTCTTATCGCGGGTAAATCCGCACCTCGTTGCCGGACGCATCGGCGAGCGTGCGAGCCGAAAGGCGAATTCGATCCGCCGGCAGGCCCATGCTGGTGAGCGACTGCACGACGTTCTCGATGTTGCGTTTGGACGCTGTGGCACTCGACGCCGTCGCGCCCGGCGGCGATATGGCGACGACGTCGAAGGCGACATCCGGGCGGCGCTCGAGCGCTTGGTTGACGGCGCCGAAGAGTTGCTCCTCATAGGCGACGTCCGGACGATCGAAGCGGATGGTGACGAGCGCCGGCCGGCTGCCGACCACCGCGGGACTGGCCGCGGGAAAGGCCGGCCGACCCAGCGTGATCGCCGGCCCGAGAGCGGCTAGGCGGCGATGCGCTGCGGCGACGAAGAGGTTGCGCGTGGCGATCTCGGCGCTCACCTGCGAGACTAGGCGGTCGACATTGACGCTGGCTCGATTGGCATCCCGCTCGAGTTGCGCGAGCTGACGGCGTTCAAGGTCCGTCGTCCCCGGCTGCCCGCTCGCCGCCCGTCCCGATTGCAGGATATAGCTGACGAGAGCCGCGTCGCTCGTCGCCCAAGTCGAGATGTTGGTGAGCCGCGCCATGTCTTGGCTGGCGTGGTTGAGCTGTCTCTGCGCGTCGTTCCAATCGGCGAGAAGTTGCGGGTCGTTCGGCGTGCCGCGCGATTTGAGCCGCGTCTCGATGCCCTCGGCCTTGCTGTCGACGCCGGTTGCCGACTCATCGAGTTGGCGACGGATATCATCGAGTTGGCGCGTCTGCTGCGCAACCTCGTCCTCGAGTCGCTGCAGTTGATCGCGCAATTCCGACGTCTTCCGCGCAACCCCCGTCGTCGTTCCCGGCGCGCCGCCCGACAGCGTCGATGCAGATGTCGCTCCCCCTGTCGCGGATTGCGTTGACGCAGCAGCGGCATCGCCGGTCGGGACGCCGCGGGGATCCTCACCGGAGAGCGAGGGCCATAGCGTATCGTTAGCAAAGGAGCAGGCGGAAACAGTGAGGAGGGCCGCGAGCGCCGATAGTCGGAGATGCGATGGTGACATCATGGTTCCTAACGCACCTCGAGCGAGCGATGGCGGGGAGGCCCGTAGGGATGCGGATCCCGGCGGTTGCGAGCCGCCGAGCCGTGGCGCGATCCTACGCACCACCCCGCTAGCGGACAAGTCCCCTCGCAAGCCCGCTCCCCTGCCTATGCGACGGCGTCGCGCGGCGGGATTCGGTTCTTGCCATATCGGGGCGATCCGAGTAGGTTCCGCCGCCTCACCGGACGCCCCGTTCCGTCCGGTCGTGGCTTGGCGCCCGTAGCTCAATTGGATAGAGCACCAGACTACGAATCTGGGGGTTGGGAGTTCGAGTCTCTCCGGGCGCGCCATCTTTCCAATGACTTAGGAATGCCACAGGCTGCGCCCGAGCCTCGGCGGAAGATTGCGTCGAGCCGCGGGTCATGGCGAATGTTTCGCCATCGTCTGCGACGACCCGCCGCAGCCATATCGCGGCGCGCATATCCTCCTCGGAGGGACGACGATGGAGAGCAGCAAGATCAATAGCTGGGTGGCGGTTGCTGGTTTTGCAGTCCTTGCGATCGGCTTCAGTCTCGAGATGACTGCCGTCCATGCGACCTATGCCGGTCGCGGCGAGCTGCATTCGCTGATCGTGCAGCCGGAGCCGATGATCAGGTATCTGGTCGATCGCAGCAAATAAGGGACGTCGGTCCTGCAAGGTACTCCTGTTTCCCTTGCTAGCGTCGCAAGTGGCGGATCAAGAGCGCGGCGCTGACCACCAGTACGATTCCCAGCCAAGAGATATCAAAGCTGAAGGCGTCGTGCGCCACCGAGACGTAGAGCGCGCGCCCCTTCAGGAACGTCCACAGCGTATCCATGCTATCCCCTCGCTGGTGCTCCGGCGGTGACGGCAGCTTCCCTGCGGTCAGGCCGAACTAGCTGCCCGTCTCACCGTCGTTTCGTGACGGGCAAAGGTGGTTCCGAAGGCGGCCCGTGTCCAGTGTCTCGGCAGCGCTTGGCGGTTACCTCGGCGTAACGCGGACCGACGAATCTGTTGCGTCCAGACCGAGCGCGTTTATGTTGTCTGCACGGGGACCGGATCGCCGGCAACGTTGGCAATCCGAGGCGACATGCAAATAGGCCTCGCCGAGGGGAGGGAACATGACTGTGCGACGTCCGTGGTACGCGATTCTCTATATCCAAGTTCTGATTGCGATCGCCATCGGAATCCTGCTCGGGCATTTCTTTCCCAAGACCGGCACGGCGATGAAACCACTGGGCGATGCCTTCATTGCTCTCATCAAAATGATGATCGCACCGGTGATCTTCTGCACCGTCGTGCATGGGATCGCCTCGATGAGCGATCTCAAGAAAGTCGGGCGGGTCGGGCTCAAGGCGCTGCTCTATTTCGAGATCGTCTCGACCGCAGCGCTGGTGATCGGCCTCGTCGTCGGGGAGATTGTCCGGCCGGGCAGCGGCTTTAACATCGATGTCGCCTCGCTCGACCCCAAAGCGGTGGCTAGCTACGTGACGCGCGCCAAGGAGGAGGGCGTCGTCGCACATCTGATGGCGATCATTCCGAACACCTTCATCGATGCCTTCGCCAAAGGCGACCTGCTGCAGGTGCTCCTCGTCGCCATTCTCAGCGGCTTCGCCATTGCCCATATGGGAACCATCGGCGAGCGCGTCGCTGGCGCGATCGACACTGCCGGCAAGGTGTTCTTTCGCATCATCGGCATGATCGTCCGGGTGGCGCCGATCGGCGCCTTCGGCGCAATGGCTTTCACGGTTGGTGCCTATGGTCTGGGTTCGCTGTGGAATCTCGCCCAGCTGATCATGACCTTCTACGCTACCAGCGTGATTTTCGTGCTGCTTGTGCTGGGCGCGATCGCCCGGATCAGCGGCTTCTCAATCCTGCGCTTCATCGCCTATATCAAGGACGAGCTGCTGATCGTGCTAGGAACCAGCTCGTCCGAGACCGTGCTGCCGCACATGATCCAAAAGATGGAAAGACTCGGCGCATCGAAGTCGGTCGTTGGGCTCGTGATTCCGACCGGCTACAGCTTCAATCTCGACGGCACCAACATCTACATGACGCTGGCGACGCTGTTCCTCGCTCAGGCTACCAACACGCATCTGACCCTCAGTCAGGAGCTCACGATTCTGCTGATCGCGATGCTGACCTCGAAGGGCGCCTCGGGCGTCACCGGCGCCGGTTTCGTCACGCTCGCCGCAACGCTGACAATTATCCCAGACATCCCGATCCAATCGCTGGCAATCCTTGTCGGTATCGACAAGTTCATGAGCGAGTGTCGCGCCCTGACGAACCTCGTCGGCAACGGCGTCGCCACGGTGGTCGTCAGCCGATGGGAGGGTGAGCTCGACAGCGACAAGCTCCATTCTGCGATGGCGCATCCCGTCGAGTTCGGCGAGGCGTTGGAGTCCGGGCCGGCCTCGCGCATCGCTAACTCGGCAGCGGGATGAATTCACTCTCGCCCGGAACGATTGGGAAGCGCCCGCCCTGCCAATCGGCCTTCGCCTGCTCGATGCGCTCCGCTGAGCTCGAGACGAAGTTCCACCAGATATGGCGTGGCCCGTCCATCGATGTGCCGCCCAGCAGCATCAGTCGTGCGGCCGAGAGCGCGGTGACAGTAATCTCCGCGGCCGGGCGAAGCACGAGCAGGCGACCGGGCGCGAAGGCCTCGCCCGCAATCTCTACCGTGCCGCCAACCAGATAGAGCGCGCGTTCTTCGTGCTCCGCCGGAACGGGGAGAACGGCGCCGATCTCGAGCGTGACGTCGGCGTAGAGCGTCTCGGAGAACGTCCGCACCGCAGAGCGCACGCCGAACAGCGATCCGAGCAGCATGCGTACCTGTTTGCCCTCGCCGCTGACGGTTGGCAGCGTCGTGCTGCCATGATGGGTGAAGTCGGGCGCGGTCTCCTCGTCGCTCTTCGGCAGGGCGACCCAGGATTGAATGCCGGCGAGGGTCCCGCCGGCTGCTCGCACGGCAGATCCCGTGCGCTCGGAATGGACGATGCCGCTTCCCGCCGTCATCCAATTGATGTCGCCAGGGCGAATCGCCTGAACCGATCCGAGACTGTCGCGATGCAGAATCTCACCGGCAAAAAGATAGGTCACGGTTGCCAGGCCGATGTGCGGATGCGGTCGGACGTCGATCCCGGTTCCCGGTGCGAAATCGACCGGTCCGATCTGATCAAGGAATACGAACGGCCCGACCATGCGTCGCTCGATCGACGGGAGGACGCGCCGTACCTCGAACCCGCCAATGTCGCGCGCACGCGGCACGACGATGGTTTCCAAGCCTTGGGGAATGGACACCGGCCGCCCGGTCATCAGAGCTTGAACAGCATGGGCGCAAACCAGCCGACGAGGGCAAAGGCGAGCCCGACCACCCCAAGGCCGGCTGAGACGACCTCGAGGAGGACGAATTCAGTGATGATTGCCGCCGAAGCCATGACGATCGCCAATTGCAGCGCCGCCGAGGCGTACTCGAAGTGGTGATAGACGGCAAGCTTGTGGTCGCGCAGTTCCATCGTCGCCTTGGCGCGATCGCCGAGCTCCTTGCGGCCCTCGCCGGTGGACGGGTCAGACTCGTAGCGGTCGGCCGTCTTCTGCCATGCGGCGATCCGCTTCTGGCGCGCTTCGGCGTGCTCCGGCGCGTCATCCGCCGGCAACAGCTCGGCGGTCTCGATCGCCGTCCGCAGGATGGTCGAGCGGATGGTCCTTGCCTGATAGAAGGCCCAGAGGTCGTTGGCCTCGATGTTGTAGGCGATCGATGACGTCTGCGCGTGCTTGCCGGCCATCTCGCAAATCGCCAGCAGCGCTGCCAACCCGATGATGATGAGGGCTGCGCGTTTGTTGTGCTTCTCGTGTGCTTTTTCGGCCTGCTCGTGCGCTTCCTGAACTTCCAAATCCGCTCTCCGATATTCAAGACGTTGGCAGGTGCTCTGGGCGCGACGCCGGCTGGGGAGTGCGACGCGCCCCGAAGAGGCGGCGCACGACGACATAGAAGACCGGCGTGAAGACGAGGCCGAAGCCGGTCACGCCGAGCATCCCGAAGAAGACGGCGGTGCCGAGCGATTGACGCATCTCCGCTCCGGCGCCGGTCGCGATGGCGAGCGGCACGACCCCGAAGATGAAGGCGAACGATGTCATCAGGATCGGACGCAGGCGCGTGCGGGCCGCGCCGACGGCGGCGGTTGCGCGATCCTGGCCTTCATCCTCGGCCTGGCGAGCGAATTCGACGATAAGAATCGCATTTTTTGCAGCCAGCCCGATGAGGACGACGAACCCGACCTGCGCCAGGATGTTGACGTCCATGCTACGGAACAGCAAGCCGGTGACCGCCGCGAGGAGGCACATCGGCACGATAAGAATGACGGCGAGCGGCAGCGACCACCTCTCGTATTGCGCGGCAAGCACCAGGAAGACGAATACGACCGATGCGGCGAAGACGAAGAGTCCGCTGTTGCCGGCGAGGCGCTCCTGATAGGCGAGCTCGGTCCATTCATAGCCGAAACCCTCCGGCAGGCGCTCGGCAGCGATGCGTTCCATCGCCGCGATCGCGTAGCCGGTGGAGAAGCCGGGCAAGGTGTTGCCTTGGACCTCCGCTGCCGGATAGAGGTTGTAGCGTGGCACCCGATAGGGGCCTGTGATGTCACGAAACTGCGTCACCGAGCCGATTGGTACCATGGCGCCCCTCGCGTTGCGCGTCTTCAAGTTGGCGATGTCGCGAACCGTGCCGCGGAAGGGTCCGTCGGCCTGCGCGGTGACCCGGTAGGTTCGACCGAGATAGTTGAAGTCGTTGACATAGGCCGAGCCGAGATAAACCTGCAGCGTCTCGAAGACGCGATCCGTCGAAACGTTGAGCATCTCGGCGCGAACCCGGTCGATATCGGCATAGATCTTGGGGGTACGCGTGTTGAAGAGTGAGAAGACGCCGGCCAGCCCGGGCGTCTGATTGGCGGCCGTGACGATCTCCTGCGTTGCCGCCTCGAGCGCCGGGAGGCCGCGTCCTCGCTTGTCCTGGATCATCATCTTGAAGCCGCCGGAATTGCCGATGCCACGCACAGGCGGCGGCGGGATGACGATAATGAAGGCATCCTGAATGACGGCGAGCCGCTCGCGCAGCCTGGCCAGCATGCGCGGGGCGCTCAGACCCTTGGCGGCGCGCTCGCTGAACGGCGCCATCGGCACGAAGATCGCACCGGCGTTGGGCGCGTTGGTGAATGTTGCGCCGTCGAAGCCGGCGAACGGCACGACATGCGCAACCCCCTCGGTCTCGAGGATGATCTTCGCCGCGCGTCGGACGACGGTGTCGGTGCGCGCGAGCGAGGATCCCGGCGGTAGCTGGAGGACGGTGATGAGATAACCCTGATCCTGTTGCGGGATGAAGCCCGTCGGCGCGCGACCGAATTGCCAGGCGGCCAGCGCGATGAGGCCGCCATAGACGATCAGCATCAGCACTGCAATGCGGATCAGCCGCATCGTAAGCGCGCCATAGCCGGACGATAGCCAGTCGAAGGCAGTGTTGAAACCGCGGAAGAACGCGCGCACCGGCCGCACCAGCGGAGATACCTTCGCCGCGTGCTCCTGGTGCGGCTTGAAGAGAAGCGCGCAGAGCGCTGGGCTGAGGGTCAGCGAGACGAAACAGGAGATGATCGTTGCCGAGGCGATGGTCACCGCGAATTGGCGGAAGAACTGCCCGGAGATGCCAGGGATGAAGGCGGACGGGATGAACACCGCCGAGAGTACCAGGGCGATGGCGATGAGGGCGCCGCCGACCTCGTCCATGGTGCGATGGGCCGCTTCGGCCGGGCTGAGGCCGAGCCGCAAGTTGCGTTCGACGTTCTCGACGACGACGATCGCATCGTCGACGACGATGCCGATGGCAAGGACCAGACCGAAGAGCGACAGGTTGTTGAGCGAGAAGCCGAACGCCGAGAGCACCGCGAAGGTGCCGATCAACGAGACCGGGATGGCGACGATCGGAATGATCGAGGCGCGCCACGTCTGCAAGAAGAGTATGACGACGATGACGACGAGAATGACGGCCTCGTAGATCGTCTTGATCACCTCGCGCACCGACTCGGCAATGAATTCGGTCGGGTTGTAGACGATGTCGTAGCGCAGTCCGGGCGGAAAGCTGCGCGCAAGGTCCTGCATCGTCGTCAGTATGTGGTCGGCGGTGTCGAGTGCATTCGAGCCCGGGCGCTGAAAGACGAGCAGCGGCACGGCCGGCCGTTCATCAAGATAGCCGTTGGCGCCATAGTCCTGGGCGCCGAGCTCCACCCGTCCGATGTCCCGGACGCGCGTCACCCGTCCGTCGGGATCGGTGCGCACGATGATGTTGGCGAACTGCCGCGGGTCGGCGAGCCGGCCGAGCGTCTCGACGTTGAGCTGGAAGGCACCGGGGTGCGGCATCGGAGGTTGGTTGAGGACGCCAGAGGCGACCTGGACATTTTGCGACTGCAAGGCGGCGACGACCTCGCCGGCCGTCAGGTTGCGCGCCGCAATCTTGTCGGGGTCGAGCCAGATGCGCATCGAATAGTCGCGCGCACCGAAGACACGTACATCGCCGACCCCGTCGAGGCGCGCGAGCACGTCCTTGACCTGCAAGGTCGCGTAGTTCGAGATGTAGAGCTGGTCGCGCGAATCGTCGGGCGAGCTGAGATGGATCACCATCAGCATGTCGGGCGAGTTCTTGCGTACGGTAACACCGATCCGCTGCACGTCCTGCGGCAGTTTCGGTGTGGCGATGGCAACTCGGTTCTGAACGAGCACCTGCGCAGTATCGAGATTGGTGCCGAGCGAGAAGGTGATGGTCAGGGACAAATTGCCGTCGGCGGTCGCCTGCGAGACCATGTACAGCATGTTTTCGACGCCATTGACCTCCTGCTCGATCGGCGTCGCGACGGTGTCGCTGACGACCTCGGCCGAGGCCCCTGGATAGGACGTACTGACGACGATCGTCGGAGGCGCGATCTCGGGAAACTGCGCGACCGGCAGGGTGAAATAGGCGACGCCGCCGATCAGCGTGATGAAAATCGACAGGACCGTCGCAAAAATCGGACGGTCGATGAAGAAATGCGAGAGATTCATGGGCTCGGATCCATCCGCTCAGCCCGCGGCCGGCTCGATCTTGCCAGGCTGCGGCGTCACCTTGGCGCCGGGGCGCGCCCGAACCAGTCCATTGATGATGATGATATCCTTCGGACCAAGACCGTCGCGGATGACCCGCAGCCCGTCGACGATCGGACCCGGTCGCACGACGCGCGGCTCGACCGTGCCGTCATCCTTCACGGTCATGACGATCTTGCGCGATTGGTCGGTGACCAGCGCGCTGTCCGGGATGAGGATCGCCTCGTAGCGCTCGGATCCGGGCAAGCGAAGGCGCCCGAATTGCCCAGACGTAATGAAAAAGTCGGGATTGGCGAAGACGGCGCGCGCGCGGATCGTGCCGGCGCTGCGATCGACGCTGTTGTCGACGAAATCGAGGATCCCCTGACGCTTCCATGCCGTCTCGTCGGCCAAGCGGACCTCGGCGATGAGCGAGCTGTCGCGGGTCGAGCCAAGCCTGCCGCTAGCGACGGCGCGCTGGTAGGCGAGGAAGTCGGCCTCGCTCATGTCGAAGAAGAAGTGGATGGGATCGAGCGAGACGATCGTCGTGAGCAGGGTGGGGGTGCCGGTCGCGCCGCCGCTGACGAGATTGCCGATACTGACCAGATGTTGACTGACGCGGCCCGACACTGGCGCAGTGATATGGCTGAATTCGAGATCGAGCTCGGCGGAGCGCAACGCTGCACGCGCCGTCTCGAGCGCCGCCGTTGCCGAGCGTGTCTCGGCCCGCCTCTCGTCGAGGGTACTTTGCGGGGCAAAGTCGCTGCGCCGCAACTCGCTTGTCCGCTGGAGCTGGCTATTCGCCAGGTCGAGCCGTGCTTGTGCCTGGGCGATTTGCGCCTCGGCCGAATCGCGCGCGATCTCAAACGGTCTTGGATCGATGACAAATAGGAGATCGCCCTTCTTGACGATCTCGCCATCGGCGAAATGGATTTCGGTGAGATAGCCGCTGACGCGCGCGCGAATCTCGACATAGTCGACGGCGGCGAATTGCCCGGTGTATTCGTCCCATTCGACGATATCCCGCTGAAGCGGGTTGCTGACGGTGACCAGCGGCGGCGCCGCTGCGGTCTGCGCGACCGCCTCGACGGTAGCGAGATGTCGATAGGTACCGAGCGCGACCGTGCCGACGATGAGCCACAAGACCAGCCGCGCTCGACCGGACATCGCATGATTTTCAAGCACGAGCCTGCCTCTCCGCGTCATTCTGAACTCCGATTGCGGGGCATCTTCCGGATGACGGCGCCGCGGGGCAATATATATCAGAGTCCACCCCCCGGAAGGAGCAGAGCGACGATGACGGAAATCTCGGGCAAGCGCGCCTTCCTTGCGTTGCTGAAACAGGAGGGCGTCGACCTCATGTTCGGCAATCCGGGCACGACCGAGCTTCCGCTGATGGATGCGCTCGCCGTCGAAAGCGGGCTGCGCTACGTCCTCGGTCTGCAGGAGGCGGCGGTACTGGCGATGGCCGACGGCTATGCTCAGGCTTCAGGGAAACTCGCCGTCGCCAACCTCCACGTCGCGCCCGGCCTCGGCAATGCCATGGGCATGCTCTACGATGCGCAGAAGGCTGGAGCGCCCCTCCTCGTCACCGCCGGCCAGCATGATCAAAGCTTCACCTTTTCCGAGCCGCTGCTGTGGGCCGATCTGCCGACCATCGCGCGACCGCTGGTCAAATGGTCGTCGGAAGTGCGTCGCCTCGCCGATCTGCCGCGCGCCGTCCACCGCGCCGCCAAGACGGCGCTGGCGCCGCCGACCGGTCCGGTCTTCCTGGCGCTTCCCGCCGACGTTCTCAACGCCGAGGGCGATATCGATCTCGGTGCGCCGAGCCGGGTGGCGCCGCGGCTGCGCGGCGACCAAGCGGCAATCGAGACGGCGGCCGGCCTGCTCGCCGCCGCCGACCGGCCCATTCTCATCGCGGGTGATGCGGTGGCGCAGAGCGGCGCTCATGGCGAGCTCGTCGCATTGGCCGAGCTGCTTGGCGCTCCGGTTTGGGCCGAGGGCGTGCCGAACACGGCCTCCTTCCCCGCTTCGCATCCTTTGTTCCGCGGCGCCATGACGCGCGTGCAAACCGTCATCCGCGACATTCTGCGGCAGCATGATCTCCTGTTCTCGGTCGGCGGTGACCTTTTCACCCTGTCGCTGCCGTCCGAGACGGAGGCGATGCCGGAGGATCTGCCGATCATCCAGCTCGATAATGACGCCTGGGAGCTCGGCAAGAACTATCCGGCAAAAGTTGCCATTCTCGGCGACCCCAAGGCGAGTTTGCCGGATCTTACGGCGGCGGTCGCCGAGCGTATGAGCCCGGCGCAGAAGGCGCGCGCCGCCGAGCGGTTTGCGGCGATGCGCAGCACGATCGCCGCGCAGCGCAGCGAACTCGTCGCCAGGGCGCGGGCCGAACGGGCCATGCAGCCAATCCGCCCGCTCGCGCTTCTGCAGGCGATCGGCGAGGCGCTGCCGGCCGAGACGATCGTCATCGACGAGACGATCTCCTCCGGCTTCGGGCTGCGCCAGTTCCTCAAGAGCGACGACGTCAGGAGCTTCTACGGACTGCGCGGCGGCGGCATCGGCTGGGGTCTTCCGGCGGCAATCGGCGTCAAGCTCGCGCAGCCGGCGCGGCCGGTCGTCGCGCTGATCGGCGACGGCAGCGCCATGTACACCTGCCAGGCGCTGTGGACGGCGGCGCACGACCGTATCGCCGTCGTCTTCGTCATCCTCAACAACAGCTCTTATCGGATCTTGAAGCAACGGACCAACGCCCTGAAGGCGCATGCCGCGCAGACCGATCGCTATGTCGGCATGGATCTCGCCGAGCCGGCGATCGACTTCGTCGGGCTCGCCCTCTCGCTCGGCGTCGCGGCGGAGCGGGCGCGTACCGTCGAGGAAACGCTCGCGCATCTGCGCCGTGGGCTCATCGCCGATGCGCCGATCCTCATCGATGTCGCTATCGACCGATCGTTCAAGCCGGTGTGACCGCGAATCGGCGCCGGTCAAAATACGGCCGAGCTAGGCTGCCGGTTTTTTGCCAAGGCCGGCGAGAAAAGCCTGCACCGCCGTCCAAATCTCGGCGGCGCCACGCGGATTGACCTCGCGGCGCAGGGTAGGCGAGCCGGTGAGGCCATGCTGCGGGATGAACTGTGTCTTGGCGCCCGCCGGGATGGCATCGAACAGCCGCTTGGCGTCGGCGATCTCGCCGGGATCGGAGGACGAGGTAATGAATACCGGACATTTGAGCTTGCTCGCCGCCTCGCGCACCGAGGCCTCGGCGAAGTTCTCGGCCGGCGAGATGGCGAGCACGGCAGCCACAAAGTCGGGATGGGCCGCCGCGAGCAGGAAGACGAGCGAGGCGGAGTAGCCGCTTCCCCAGGCGATGATCGGCCGGGCGGGCAGGGCCGCGGCATAGTCCAGCGCGGCCTCGAGATCGGCGAGCGCCTTGGTGTAGGACATGCGTTCCGCGCTGGTGCCTTGCGCGGTGAGGTTGAGACGGCTCCAAGCTGCAGCGCCGGCACGCTGGTCGATAGCCAGCACGTTGTAGCCCGCGTTGACCAGATCAGGCGTGATCGTCGCGTATTCGCCGCGGTTCGAGCGCGCCTGGTGGAAGAGCAGGATGGTGCCGCGCGCCGTCCCAGGAGCCGCATAGAAATCGCCATGGACGATCGTGCCGTCATGCGCGGTGAGCTGAACGTCCTGCTGGGCGCGCGCGCTGCCCCCGGCACCGAGCAGCACGATGACGAAAACGATCAGGCTTCTAAAGATCCGATCAAGCCCCATCCGGCGCATGATAGCATGAGGACGCCGGCAATCTCACCGCTTGTAGACGACGAATCCCTTCACGGCATCGATGAAGGCTTGCGGCTCGTCGCCGCGGATCGAATGGCTGCTTTCCTCGAAGATGCGCAGCTCGGCTCGTGGGATGAGGCGAGCGATCTCCTCGGAGAATTCCGGCGGACAGATCCAATCGTGGCGACCGGCAAGAACCAGGGTCGGCGCGGTGATGCGCGGCAGCTCTGGGCGCAGATCGAACGTTCGCAGCACATCGCCGAAGGCGCGGTTTAGCGGCTCGACATTGTAGAGCGTGCGTTGCGCACCGAGCGCCGCGGCGGCGGCATCGTGACGGCGGCTATAGAGCGGCCCCATGACTTCATAGAAATGACGCAGCTCCGCCTCGTCCTTGAAGGTGCCGGTCCATAGCGACTGGCAAACCTGGCGCTGCTCCGGCGTTCCGCGCGTCTCGACGATCTCGCGGGCGCGCCTGATGAAGCCGGCATGCGAAGCGGTGACGACGAGAATGAGGTGCGATACCGCGTCGGGATAGCGCGCGGCGTGCGCCATCCCGACCATGCCGCCATAGGACGTGCCGATACTGATGATGGGACCGGTGCCGAGATGGCGGCGTAGCGCCTCCATATCCTCGACATTCTCATCGAGCGTATAGGACGCGGGATCGCTACGTCCCGAGCGGCCCTGTCCACGGTGATCGAAATAGACGAGTTGCAAACGCGCGGCGAGCGGCGCCAGGATTGGCTTGAAGCTGCTGTGGTCGCCGCCCGGCCCGCCATGGACTATGAAAGCGATCGGTCGCTCGCGCATGCGGGGACCATCGGGCACCAGCCCGGACCCGTCGATGTCGAAGTAGATCTCCGTATCGCGAATTCTCGCACGCATGATCGCCGCCTCCTCCTTCACCAAGGGTGTAGCGAGCACCAGAGACTGACCGCCACATAAATGAGCCCGCCGGGTGAGGGCGGGCTCATCGCAGCACGGATCTAGGAGGGTCAGTCGCAGGATCGTGCATCTATTCTCGGAGCAGCAGTATCGCGCCCCGGAATGCGAAGCGGTGTGAGCGGCATCACAGGTGCACGCCTACTGCCGTCAGTGCTCGCCGTCTAGGGTCGGCCGCCCGTTAACCGTTCTCCTTGGTAATCGTCTGCGCCTCGCGCAGCAACTCGAAGCACCGCGGCTCGTTGCCGAGCGCCTCAACGCTGCGAGCCTGCTGCAGGATTGACTGCAATTTCGCGCGTTGTGGCGCCTTCAGTCTCTCATGCGGCAGTAATGGCGGCGCTGCAATATTGCCGCCGCCGACCGCATGTGGTGCGCCCGGCCGTCCGGGCGGCGTGGCGGTGGGCGGAGGCGGCAGACTCGGAGGACCCGGGGCGGGCGGCGGCGGTACATAGTAGGCGTTGCCGGTCTGCTTGCCCGCCATGCTCTCAGCCGCAGGGAGATCGAACTCGACCGTGATGTTGTCAATCTGCTGCAGACAATCGGCGGCGGCGACCGGCATGACCCATGCGGCCAACAGGATCGGAGCAAGTCTGGCGGTCTTCACCATTGCACATCCCCGCAGGCATATTCTCGGATGCCGAGTCGACCTCAGCATAGCGGGTAGGGCGCGGTAGTCCAGCGCGCTATCGAGGGGATTGGCGCGCCGGCGCATCGACGCGACGCTCGCTGTGCGGCCGCATCGAGACCTTGCTTTTGTGCTAGCGGCATGATTCTTTGGTCCCCGCAATCACGCACTCAGGGAGTCCATCAACCATGCCAGCAGCAAAGCCCGCCAAATCGCCAGCAGCGCCGACCGTCACCCTCAAGCATTTGGCGGCTTCGCTCGCCGAGGGTCACGAAGTCCCGAAGAAGCAGGCTGAGGCGATTCTCACCGACCTCGTCGGCCTGGTCGTCAAGAACCTGAAGAAGGGCAATCGGATCCGCATTGTTGGACTGGGTATTCTCCAAGTGAGAAAGCGCGCTGCCCGGATGGGCCGCAATCCGGCGACTGGCGCCGCCATCAAGATCAAGGCGAGCAAGAAGGTAGCGTTCCGTGCGGCAAAGGAGCTGAAGGAAGCCGTCTAGCTGCCAACCCGCGACACGCCGTCGCGAAACGATTGTCGCCGGTAGCGGGCCGCACCCTCGAGAACGAGAATGGCCCGCTCACTGGATGCCGGGTGCGGCGCGCGTCGCGCCGTCCCGCTATTGAACCGCTCTCCCCGCGATCTATAGTGTAACGCGTTGCCTGGGAGATTCGGCATGCCTGTCCCGGACCACCGATGACCGCACGAGTGTCGACGCACGCGCTGAAGACGATGCTTGGCGACGGTCTCGAGCTCGCTCTGATCGACGTGCGCGAGGAAGGTGAATTCGGCGCCAATCACCTGTTATTCGCCGGCAACCTGCCGCTCAGCCGTCTCGAGATGCGCATCGATGCGCTGGTGCCGCGTCGTTCGACGCGGATAGTGTTGTGCGATGCCGACGATGGGTCGGCGGCGCGCGCGGCGCGGCGCCTCGGCGAATTCGGCTACAACGACATCGCAATCCTTGCCGGCGGCGTCGCCGCTTGGCGAGAGGCCGGCTACGAGCTGTTCTCCGGTCTCAACGTGCCGAGCAAGGCGTTCGGCGAGTTCATCGAGCACCACGAGGAGACCCCGCGTCTCACCGCCGAAGCCATCAAGGCGGCGCTCGATTCGGGCACCGACATGGTGATCCTCGATAGCCGCCCGATGAGCGAGTACCGGGCGATGAACATTCCCACCGGGATCGACTGCCCGGGCGCCGAGCTGGTCTACCGCGTCCATGACGTCGCGCCGCGCCCGGAGACGCTCGTCGTCGTCAATTGCGCCGGGCGGACGCGCAGCATCATCGGTGCGCAATCGCTGATCAACGCCGGTATCCCGAACAAGGTCGTCGCGCTCAAGGACGGCACCATGGGCTGGCATCTTGCCGGCCTCGAGCTCGAGAAGGGGCAGGCAAGGCACGCCGCCGACCCGAGCCCGGCCGGTCGGGCCGAGGCGCAGGCGGCTGCTGCGCGTGTCGCCGAACGCTTCGGCGTCAAGCGCATCGATCGCGCTGCGGTCGAGCGCTTTGCTGCCGAGTGCGACCGCCGAACGCTCTATCTGCTCGATGTCCGCACGCCGGAGGAGTATGCCGCGGGTCATCTGCCGGGCTCGCGGTCGGCGCCTGGCGGTCAGCTCGTCCAGGCGACCGACGCCTATGTCGGGACGCGCAATGCCCGGCTGGTGTTGATCGACGGCGATGATGGCGTGCGGGCGACGATGACGGCGTCCTGGCTCATCCAGATGGGCTTGCCGGATGTCTACGTGCTCGCCGACACGTTCGCCGACGCGGCCTTGGCGGCCGGTCCGGAAGTGCCGACGATCCTCGGCGTCGAGCGCGCCGGCGCTGCAGCTCTCTCCGTCGCCGAGCTGTCGACTCGGTTGCAGGGCGGGGATGTCGTGGTCGTCGATCTCGACACCAGCCTCGCCTATCGCGCCGGGCATATCCCCGACAGCTGGTTCGCCATCCGCTCCCGCTTTGCTGCCGCCGCGTCGCGCCTGCCCCGCGCTTCGCTCTATGTCGTGACCTCGCCGGACGGCGTGCTCGCCGGTCTCGCCGCGCCGGACCTTGCGGCAGTGACCGGTGCCACAGTCAAATTCCTGCGCGGCGGCACTGCCGCTTGGCGTGCGGCCCGGTTGCCGCTCGCCAGCGGCGACGAGCACATGGCCGACGACACCGTCGACGTATTCCACCGCCCCTATGACCGCGACAAGGGCGTCGAGCAGGCGATGCGCGATTATCTCAGCTGGGAAGTCGATCTCGTGCGTCAGATCGAGCGCGACGGCGACGCCGGCTTTCGCCGCTTCCCCGTCGCCTGAGGATCCGTCGGGTCGCCGACCAGCGCGTTTCCGGCGCTTCGCTGAGGGTGCCCATCAGCCGATCCCAGACGGTGAAATGCGTGCTGCAGTTCCAGCATCACGCTCTCCTCTTGCCCTTACGTCCCGACGACCAGCGGTGCGACCAGGCGACGCAGCAGCGCCACGACGCTGAGCCCGGTGATCTTTCCGGTGCGCGGGTTCTCTGCCGATGGGACATTCTCGATCGACATGGTGAACCGCGCGCTCTCGGCGTCGACCTCGATCGTGTGCATGTTGCGTTCGACTCCGGGATCGGCCCAGATTTCCAGCCGCGTGCGATCCGGGCCGATGCCGGCGAGGCTGAGCGCGGCAGCGACGTTGACGTTGGCGGGGAATCCCTTGGCGCCATCGCGGGCGCTGCCGTCGAAGATTTTCAGTGGCGCCGTCAGCCCATCCAGCGAGATGTTGTTTGCAACGAGGTAGGGCGCGCCTGCCAGCCCATACGGCGGCTTGCGCGTCACCATGCGAACGCTGCGGATCCGGCCCTCGGCGGCGGCGCGTACCGCGTCGAGCCCGATGAGCGCACCGGTCGGCACCAGGATACGCGCACCGGTCGACCGCGCACGCTCGACGAGGTCGGGATGGGCGAGCAGCGCGCCGACGCTGAGCGGTACGAAAATCTTGCCGGCGGCGATCGCCGCTTCCGCAATCTCGGTGAACTGCGCCGGCGGCAGGCATTCGACGACGACGTCGCAGCGTGCCGGCAGTTCGGCGAGCGGCACGACCGGCACGGCGCTCTGATGCGCCGCCAGCCATGCCGCCGCCTTGCCGCGGTCGCGCGCGGTGACGGCGGTGAAGGCAAGGCCGGGGATGCCGGCGGCAAGTGCCGCGGCGATGGTGCGGCCGACCGCGCCGAGCCCGGCGATGCCGATCGAATGCGGCGCTCGTGTCGTTGTCGGCATGACGGCTCCCGTCGTTAAAGCACGAGCGTCGGATGATAAACGCTCAGCAGACGGGCGCTACTTCGTTTCGGCGATGTAGACGCCGTCCCAGTCCGCTGGGGGCGGGATCGTCTCGAAAACGTGCATGCGCGCTTCGTAGAGATCATAGAGATGGTCGAGCAGCGGGTTGAGCTCGCGGCATGCCGCGGTCTGCACCCGCGCCACCGCCCAATTTTGCCCCCGATAGGCGGCAAGCATGGCGTCGTGGTGCGTACGCAAGGCCTGGAACGCCGGCGTCGTGGCGACCGTTTCATCACCGAGCAGGGTGTAGATGTGAACGGCTTCGGCCTTACCCTTGACGGCGATGAGGTCGAGCTCGATGGCGGCAAAATCAGCGACGTGCTTGTAGGTGTCCTCGCCGATGATCAGTGAGACGCCGTAATTCTTCGACTGCGATTCCAGGCGCGCCGCCAGATTGACCGAATCGCCCAGCACCGTGTAGCTCTTGCGGAACTCCGAGCCCATGTTGCCGACGATGCAATCGCCGGTGTTGATGCCGACGCCGATATTGAGCCGCGGCGTATAGACATGGCGCTTGATCAGCGTGTCGCCATTCGCTGCCGCATCGCGCTGTTCCGCCTCGCCCGCCGTCGCCTCGGCCGCCAGCACCACGTTGAGCTTCTCCAGTTCGCGCAGCATGCCGAGCGCCGCGTTGCAGGCATTGCGTGGATGCTCGGGATCGTCGAGCGGCGCGTTCCAGATCGCCATGATCGCATCGCCGATATATTTGTCGATCGTCCCCTTGTGAGCGAGGATCGTATTGGTCATTGGCGTCATGTAGCGGTTGATCAGCAAGGCTAGGCTCGGCGGGTCGTCCTTGTAACGTTCGGAGATCGCCGTGAAGCCTCTGATGTCGCTGAACAGGAACGTCATGTTGCGATGCTCGCCGCCGAGCTTGAGGCGCGAGGGATCCTTGGCCAACTGCTCGACGACGGCGGGCGAGAGGTATTGGCCGAAGGCGCTGCGGATCTCGCGACGCTGGCTCTCCTCGCGGCTATAACCAGCATAGACGAGTAGCGTATAGAGCACCGCCGCGGTCAGCAGCGGCAACGAGCCGTCGATCATGAAGGCGTGGTAGACGTAGAGATAGCCGGTGCCGAGCGCGACGGCAGCGCTCATGACGGCAAGAACGACGAGAGTCCAACGGGCGCCGGTGATCGGCACCAGCACGATTATCAGCAGCCCGGTAATTGCGATCAGGCACTTCTCGGCGCCATCGGCCCAGTCCGGCGTCGCGATGTAGCTCCCGCCGATCACGGTCTCGAGCAACTGCGCGTGCACCTCGACGCCGGGCAGAGCGGGATCGAGCGGCGTCGTCTTGTTGTCGATGAGGCCAGTGGCCGAGGTGCCGATGAGCACCAGCTTGTCGCGGATGCGTGAGGGATCGACAGCCCCGGCCAGGACGTCCTTCGCCGAGACATAGATGTTCTTTTCGTGCCTCGCGAAATGTACCCAGACGCGCCCTTTGTCATCCGTCGGGATGGTGTGATCGCCGACCATGAGCCCGACGATGCCCCTCGAACCCGCCCGCACGGCGACGCTTTCCCCGGTCAACACGTGCAGCATCTCGAAGCTGAGCGCCGGATAGAGCCCATCGCCGACGGCAAACATCAGCGGAACACGCCGCACAATACCGTCGCCCTCCGGGTTGATCGTCACCATGCCGCGTCCCGCCGCCGCCTCTTCGAGCACCGGAATCGCGCGCACCAGGCTGGGGTAAGGGCTGAGAAACTGCTGCGGATCGGGGCCGATCTTGGCTGGCGGCGATTTCAGCGGCGGCCCGATCCCGATCGAGTCGCGGTCGGTCGCCGCCTCGCCGAGCACGACCCGGCTGCGCCGCAACGCGGCTGCGAAGACGTCGTCATTGCTCGGCAGCTGACTGATCGCCGCGCGCATCTCCGGGCTGAGGCCGATGAAGTTTTCAGCCGCACTGGAGGGCGACGTGCGGTCGGGCTCGGCGAAGATCACGTCGAAGCCGATGACCGCCGCGCCCAGCGCGGTGAGGCGGTCGACGAGTTGGGCGACGACGATGCGTGACCAGGGCCATTGACCGAGCGCCGCCAGGCTCTCCTCGTCGATATCGACGATGGCGACAGGCTGCTCGTCGGGCTGACGCGGAAAGAGCTCCTGCAGCAGGTCGAAGCTGCGCATCCGCATGAGCTGCACGCTCGTCGGGTCGGCCCAGCGCACGGCCAGCACCGCGGCGAGAAGGATCAGAGCAAGGAGGCGGCCATGGCTGAGGGCTTGCGTCAGTCGACGCATTGCGCTTCGGCGGTCGCGCCGGCGCGACGCCGCCGGCGGACCCAGGCAATGGCGCCGAGGCCGAAGACAAAGATTGCCAGCACCGGCGGCTCAGGGATTGCCGCGATCTGGAGTTCGGTGCCGGTGAGCAGCCAGTCCCAGGTGTCACCAAGCGTATCGGTGATCTGGAAATCGGCGTTGAACACGGAACCGGGGTAGCCGGGGGGCGGCACGAAGCCGAGGAGGAAAGCCAAACCGCCATTGGCCGGGATCACGTCGCCGACATGAATGCCGGAGTACCGGAAGGCGTTCAGGGTGTCGCCGAGCATTTGGACAGTCGCGACGACGACGTTGAAGCTGAATCCGGTGGCGACGGTCGCAACCACGGTACCGGTGCCGGCTGCGAAGCCGCCGAAATTGATCGAAGTCTTGGTGTTGGCCGGCGCGATGACGACGGGAGGCGTGGAGCCGGTTTGAGAAGGCCCAGATTGAGAAGACGTCGTAATGACCGTAGCAACCAGAGGGGTGACGAATGGCTGGACTGGCGGAGGCGGAGGTGGCCCAGGCGGAGGGTCGATGAAGCCGCCGCCTGGGTTGTTGCCCGAATTCGGCGGGTTGAAGAACACCTGATTCTGCTGGTCGTTGAAGCCGCCGGCGGTCACCGTGGCGCCGGGTCCGGCATGCGGGTCGCTGACCGCGGGGGCGTCGAACAAATTGATCGCCGCCGTCATCTTCCAGATGGTCTGAAGAATATTTGCCGGAATTGGCCCCGGCGGCGAGGGCGGCAGCTGGCTGCCATCGGGATCGATCGGGAAGACCGTCGTCGCCTGGTTGGGCTCGAGGTCGACGCTGTCGCCGCGCGAATTGCTCACGGTGATCGAGCCCTTGGCAAGGGCCACCGTGGTAATGCCGTCCTCGCCGATGACCCATTCGAGGCTGGTGCCGCGGATGCCGATCGTCGCCACCGGCGAGGCGATGTGATAGGCGCTCGACGGCAGATTGCCGCTCGTCCAGCGGAAGACGCCGACCAGCGCCTTGACGGCGATCTCGCTCTTGTTCGGATCGGGATCGAAGACGAGCTTGGTCAGCCGCAGCTTGCTGTTCTCGCCGAGCTCGAGATTGGTGCCATCTTTGAAGACGATGCGGGTGCCGCTATTGGGGCCGGTCGACACTTCCTCGTCGAGGAAGACATCGGAATCGACGACAAGCGTGCGCAGCTCGGCCTCGAGCTTGCCCTTGACGTCGCGCACCACGGTCTGGGCGTTGCCGACGATCGGCAAGGCGCTGGCGCGCTCGCCAACGGCGAAGATCGCCAAGGCGCCAATCAAACAGAGCGACAATCGGCAAAGTGCGTGATGCAACGGGCGTTCCTGACGGTTGACCTAGAGGGTGAGTATTATAACTATCGGACGAGCTTTGAAATAGAAAATCGAGCCTAGCAATTAACGAATAGTTTCACTGTGATAGCGGTCACAGGGCGAGCGCGGACGAAGTTCGGGAAGGACAACCGTAGCCCGAGTATAGTTAAGAATTAGCGCATGACGAAGGCGGCGATGTCGTCGGCGGCCGCGCGGCCGCTGAGCAAGGCGCCGTGCGCGGTCGAGAATTGATTGCCGGAGCAGGCTTCGCCGGCAAAGAACAACCTGCCGTCGAGCGGCGCCGCCAGCTCGGCCCGATCGCCAGCGTGGTCGGGCAGGGCGAACGAGTAGGAGCCGCGCGCGAAGGGGTCGCTCGCCCATGCCGAGCTCGCCAGTCTGCGCAATCGCCGGCGAAGCGCGCTGCCGAACAGGCCGGCAAGCTCGCCGGCGGCGAAATCCTCCATCGCCGCGGGGCCGGCGCGCTCGAGATCGAGCGCCAGCGCGCCGCCGAAGAAGCCGGCGATCATCGGCCATCCGTGCGGTCGCAGCTGATAGCTGCCGGTGGTGACGCGGTCGAGAGCGCCGACGAAATGGCTGTCCGGTGGCGCGTCCGGCGGCGCGCCGTCGAGCGCCAGGAAGAGCTTGTTGGCGAGGCCGAGCGGCAGACCATGCAGCGCCGCCTGCTTCGCCGGCGGCAGATCGGGCTGGAAGCGCACGGCCCCTGCGAGCAATACGCTTGGCGGCAGGGTGATGAGAGCTGTCCGCACGCGTAATGTGCCGCGTGCGGTCTCGACGCGAATCGTCCGGCCGCGGTGATCGATCGCGCGGACCGGCGTGGCGAGGCGCACCGGCAATGCCGCCCCGTACGAGGCGATCAGCGCGCCGTAACCCTCGCGCACCCGCCAATTGATGCCGCTATCGGCATAACGCAGATGGTCCTGCACCGAAACGCGGTCGAGCTCGACGCCGTTCGACCACGTGCTAATCGCGCCGAGCAATCCGTTCCACCGGCCGTCCGGCGGCAGGAGCGCGGCGGCGGCGCGATCGGGCGTCTCGCCGCCGGCGATCTCGAGGCGACGATAGAATTCGTCGCGCGCGGCGTACCAGCTCGCCTCGTCGGCCGGCGCGATGCCGGCCCGCCGCAACCGCGTGCCCCAATCCGGCAGCCTCTCGTCGACGCTGAATCCGCTCGCCCGCGCGATTGCGGTCCACGGGTTACGGTCGGCCGAATGGAGCCACTCGCAGCCGAGATCGATCGGATGGCCAAGCGCCGTCGGCACCGTCACCGCGCGCCCCCCGAGCCGCTCGCGCGCCTCCAGGACGACGATATCGAGCCCGTGCTCGATCAGCCGCCTGGCGGCGCCGATCCCGGCGGCGCCGGCACCCACAATGGCTACGTCATGGTCGGGGATGCTGTCGGACATGCCCGTATCGTCACGCGCGGATCAGATACCGGGCGGGCGTCCCGCGTGCCACTCCGTCGCCTGCTCGAAGGCCCAGCCGATCCGCAAGGCGGTCGCCTCATCGTAGGATTTGCAGACGATATGCAGCGACGTCGGCAGGCCGCGCCGCGACCGGCCGTTCGGCACGGCGAGGGCGCAGAGATCGAGGAAGTTGACCATCCGGGTGAAGACGGCCGGCGTGCCGGATTGATCGATTTCGGCGACCGGGATCGCCACCGTCGCCGTCGTCGGCGTCAGCAGCGCGTCGACCTCGGCGAGCGGTGCGGCGAACTCGCGCTTCATCGCCTCGCGCTCGGCGAGGGCGCGGAGATAGTCGCGCGCCGCGAGACCCTTGCCGAGCCAAATGCGTGGCCGCACGGCGTCATCGACCGGAAGGTCCATGTCGTCCACGATATCCCCGACATAGGAATAGCCCTCGGCGCCGATGATGCGGCCGGTGAGCGTGGCGAAATCGCCGAAGCGGCGGGGCAGGGCGACCTCGACGATCTTGGCGCCGAGCCGCGCCAGCGTCTCCAACGAGGCGTCGTAGGCGGCGAGCACTTCGGCGTCGATGCCGGCGCGCTCCGCCTTGGCCAGTGCTGCGAGGCGCAGCCCGGCGACGCCACGCTTGAGACCAGGCATGGGATCATCGGGCGGGTGGCGCGCGGTCAGCGGGTCCAACGGGTCCGGGCCCTGCAGCAGATTGAAGAGAATGGCGGCGTCCTCGACCGAACGCGTCATCGGACCGGGCGTGTCGAAGGTCGCGGCGAGCGGCAGCACGCCGTGAACGCTGATTCGCCCGATCGTCGTCTTGAGGCCGGTGATGCCGCACCACGCGGCGGGCAGGCGCACCGAGCCGCCCGTGTCGGTCCCGATGGCGCAAGGCGCCAGCCGCGCGGCCACGGCGACCCCCGAGCCGCTGCTCGAGCCGCCGGGCGTGCGCGGCACGTCGAGGTCCCACGGGTTCCACGGCGTCCCCATGTGCTGATTGGTACCCCAACCGCCCATCGCGAACTCGACCGTGTGGGTCTTGCCGAGGACGATCATGCCGGCGGCGATCAGCCGGCGCGCCAAGGTCGCGGTCGTCGGCGAGATGCGGTCTCGCCATACTTTCGAGCCGCCGGTGGTGACGCGGCCCTCGATGTCGACAAGGTCCTTCACGGCGATCGGGATGCCGTGCAGCGGACCGACGGCATGGCCGGCGCGAATCGCCTTCTCGGCGGCCTCGGCGGCCAGACGTGCCTCCTTGGCATAGAGCGCGATGAAGGCGTGCAGCTTACCGTCGAGCCGCTCGATGCGTGCCAGCATCGCCTCGGTCAGCTCGACCGGCGAGAGTTTGCGCGCCTGGATCGCCGCCGACAAGGCATGGACGGGAAGGTCGGTCGGCTCGCTCGGCAATGCGCTCATGACGCCTCTCTCGGCTGATTGCGGCTGGCAGTCTGCCGCAAGCGCGGCCCGGGTGAAAGATTCATCGCCGCGCTGGACGGAGCGGCGCGACATGGGCGCGCTTGCCGATGTGGCGGTAGAGCGGTGCCGGAGCGGCGTCGCCGTGCCACACCGCGAGGGCCCGCGCCAGCATGAAGCGGGTGACGCCCGACATCGCGCGGTCGGCGTTCGGATCGGCATCGTGCCAGGCGACGTCGTCGAGCTCGGCGCCGTCGGCATGGTCGCCGGTGGCATAGGCTCCGTCGGCGAGAAAGAAATGCGTGTCGAAGCGCATCGGCGACGAAGTCGGCGTGATGGCCCGGCCGATATAGGTGAGGAGGCGGAGATCGGGTGCGATGCCGTGCACGGCATAGGCGGCTTCCACCGGAAAGGATGCCGCCGCGCCCGGCAGGCCGCCTGACGGGCAGGGCGGCGTGCTCTCCCGCCTGCCGACCAGTATACCGGTCTCTTCATAAGTCTCGCGCAAGGCGGCGCGCGCCGGGCGCAGCAGCGCCGCGCCGCCGCGCGGCTCGCCGGTCTCGCCGCGCCATCGCCCGCGATCGTCGTCGGCAACGCGCCCGCCCGGACAGACATAGTAGCCCGGCATGAAGCGCGCCGAGAGGCCGCGCCGTCCCATCAGCACGGCGATCCCGGCCGGCCCTTCGCGCAGCAGCACGAGGCTGGCGGCGTGGCGCGGTCGCACGCGCAACCGTCGCCGTGGAGCGCTCTGCTCGCCCGTCTTTTCGCCTTCTGCCACTCGGACCCATCCCGCGTCTTGACGATGCGGTCTTAGCACGAATGAGCCGCTGGCGAGAGGGTGCGGCGCTCGCGCCCGTTTAGCGCCACGGCCGAGTCGCCGCATCAGACGCGCGAGGCCGTGCGGCGCGCTCGCTAGGGCGCGCCGGCACACCGTCGAGCGGCGTCGGCGTTCGATGCGACGTCTTGCTGCCGTGGCTGTGGGCGTAGCATTTGGTGAATTCGGCGCCGAGGAGGAAGATCTGGGCGGAATAGTAGATCCACAGCAGGATGACGATCAGCGCGCCCGCCGCGCCGAAACTCGAGGCGACCTGGCTGCTGCCGATATAGAGCCCGATCAGGGTCTTTCCCACCGTGAACAGCAAGGCCGTCGCGACGGCGCCGATAGCGACGTCGCGCCACGCTATTGGCGTATCCGGGAGGAATTTGTAGATCGCGGCGAAGAGCAGCGAAATGAGGAGGAAGGAAATGATGAAATTGAGGATTTGCAGCAGCAGGTGAATGCCGGGAAAAAAGTCGTTGAGGTACGAGCCGACAGCCGCGAGCGCCGCGCTCACGGCCAGCGACACCATTAGCAGGAAGCCGAGCGCCATGACGAGGCCGAGGCTGACGATCCGCGCACGGATCAGCCGCGAGACGGCCGATGTGTTCGGCCGTGCCTTCCAGATCGCGTTAAGCGAGGTCTGCATCTCGCCGAATACGCCGCTTGCCGTAATTAGCAAGGTG
>WNFC01000408.1_pt1 | contig 42566 bp, 42 predicted proteins | sample 5400541 | NCBI WGS metagenome assembly WNFC01 (sample SAMN13153342, study PRJNA577476) | soil metagenome | isolation source: 120 cm saprolite under Douglas fir tree site 2 hole 2 replicate 1 | place: USA:California | collected 2015-04-18 | reverse complement strand
TACTCCCTCAGGACAAAGCACACGAAGTGCAAAAACTGCAGCTCGAAGGCAAAAAAGTCGGTATGGTGGGTGATGGCATCAACGACGCGCCCGCCCTGACCCAGGCCGATGTAGGTCTGGCTATCGGTACCGGGACCGATGTAGCCATCGAAGCGGCAGATATCACCCTCATTAGTGGCAGCCTCACAGGCGTCGTGACGGCCATCGAGATCTCGAAGGCCACCATGCGCAACGTCAAGCAGAACCTGTTCGGCGCCTTCATCTACAACGCGCTCGGCATTCCTATCGCCATGGGTGTGCTCTACCCCTTCATCGGACTTTTGCTCAGTCCTCTGATTGCAGCAGCCGCCATGGCGGCCAGTTCAGTGACCGTCGTGACCAACGCCAACCGCCTGCGTGGCTGGCATCCGAAGGAGAAATAACCATGAGTATCTCAAACCTGTTCGTTCTGCTTGGAGGAGTACTCTTGATTGCTGGGATTGCCTGGTTCTTCTGGGGGCCGCGCAAGAGCGGCGTGCGGGCAGCAGCCACTTCAAGTGGCTACCAGGAAGCCATGATCCTGGTCAAGGGTGGCTACACTCCCGACGTGATTGTCGTGCAGCACGGTAAGCCGGTGCGCTTCAATTTCCGCCGCGAAGAGACCGCTGCCTGCTCAGAGATGGTCGTCTTCAATGACTTCGGCAAAAGTGCCCATCTGCCTACCGGTGAAACCGTCCCGGTAGAATTTCTGCCGGAGCAGCCAGGCGAGTATGAATTTACCTGCCAGATGGGCATGCTGCGCGGCAAACTCGTCGTCGAGTGAGGCGGCGAATCAGTTATATACAAAAGAAACAATGGAGGAACGTTATGCATATGCACGAACAACCACAACCGCAGGACCGGCCACAACGTTTCGGGTGGCTCCAATCACGCAAGACTACCTTGATCCTGCTCGGATTTCTTGCGGTTGGCGCCTTCTTTCTGTTGACCGAACATACAGCTCATCTCCTGGGCATTCTCCCCTTCTTGATCTTCCTCTTGTGCCCGCTGATGATGCTCTTCATGCACAGGGGGCATGGCGGACAGGGGGGGCATGATGGACATGAGATGCCCAAGGACGAGCCTCCGAGGGGAGGACAACAATGAACACCAATGTACAGGCGTATGGACTCTGGCCGCTGGTGGTCATCAACGCGCTGGTGTTCATCATCTTTGCGTTCAGCTTTACTCGACCGGACACGGCCCGCGATTGGCGCTCCTTTGGTGCGTTCTCGGCCTTTGTCGTGGCGCTCTTTACCGAGATGTACGGCTTCCCGTTGACCATCTACCTGCTTTCCGGGTGGCTCAGTAGTGCCTTTCCCGGTATCAGCCTGCTCTCGCATAACACAGGACATCTCTGGGAAACGCTCCTGGGCTGGAAGGGTGATCCGCATCTCAATCCGCTTCATTTGCTCAGCTACGTGGCGATCTTTGGTGGATTCATCGGGCTTTCAGGAGCCTGGGATGTCCTCTACAAGGCGCAGCGCACCCATACCCTCGCCACCACCGGACCGTATGCATACCTGCGCCACCCGCAGTACGCGGGCTTCATTCTTATCATGATCGGGTTCTTACTCCAGTGGCCGACCGTGCTCACGCTCATCATGTTCCCCATCCTGGTGACGATGTACATGCGTCTCGCACGCCGCGAGGAACGCGAGGTACGGGTGGAATTTGGTGAAGCCTATGCCCGCTACGCGGCAAAGACTCCGGCGTTCTTCCCCAACCGGCGGCATACTCCGCAGGTGGAGGCATAGTAGAGACAGGGTGAAGGAGAGAGGAATCCTTTGTATGAAAGAATCTATGAAGAAAAACGCCCGGCGGGTGTGGATACTAGCAACAGTGCTGGTAGTGCTGGGAATCATCCTGGCGCTCGTGCTCTGGACGCGGGGCAACTCAGGAGTGACCGGAACAACAGTTGGTTCAACCACCACGCAGCCTGGTACGATGACGCAGATCAATGAGGGTGGTCAGATTACCATCAAAGTCACCTGGCAGGGACGTGGCGCTGGACCGGTCTTTGTGGTGGGTATGGACACCCATGCAGTCGACCTCGATGGCTACGACCTGCGGCAACTGGCGGTGCTGCACCTTGAGCAAGGACAGCAGATCAAACCAATCAACTGGAATGCCCCGCTGGGGGGACACCATCGCAGTGGGATGCTCTCCTTCCCAGCTACACTGCCTGATGGTACACCCGTCATTGGCCCGGACGCGCGCACCTTGAAGCTCATCATCCATGATATCGGAGGCATTCCAGAAAGGACCTTTACATGGACACTTTAACGAAAGAAGTTGTCGCTTCAAAAAGCGAGGTGCGCTTGCGACCAAGGTTGAAGCCGCTCATCTTTGGTGGGCTTTCTGCCCTGGGGCTGCTCGCCTTCTACCTGGGCATTATCACGCTTGCCCAGGGCTGGGGGCATGCCATCCAGCAACTCGCTGATGACCGCTGGTTTGTGAGCGCCATCATGGCTGGATTTGGCACGCAAGTGGGCCTCTATACCTACCTGCGAGGCATGCACCTGCACGCCACGGCTGGTGGTGTGGCAGCCAGCACTGGTACGAGCACCGTGGCTATGCTCGCCTGCTGCGCGCACCACCTGACCGAGGTGTTTGCGATCTTTGGGCTCTCTGGGGCCGCGATCTTCCTCAATGTTTACAAGACACCCCTACTGGGGTTGGGGATTGTGATGAACCTGTTTGGCACCGCCTACCTGCTCTGGAAGATCCGCCAGCAGCGTTTGTTGCTCAAACTGCCATCCCTGTCTCTTGAGAAGGAGCGTATGTAACAATGGACATCCGATCTCGAGGCAAACTGGCGACCTATCTTAAGCTGCTCTCGCGGCATCGAGGCGAAGCAGCAGGCGCCTATGACGAGGTCGCCGCCGTCTATGATGATTTTGCCAGGGTCTGGGATCAGCAGATCGCTGCTCCCACGCTGAGACATGTCAATCACCTTATTGAGGAGCGGGTCAAGCCAGGCGCACTCGTCCTGGATGCGGGAGCGGGCACAGGTGAACGCACGCTGGCGCTCTTAGAACATAGCCAGCCGGGCAAGGTCATTGCGCTTGATGCATCAGCGGCTATGCTGGATGTTGCCAGGTCCAAGATACACGATCCACGTGTCTCCTTTATCCAGGGAGATGTACGTCACCTGCCGATTGCAGACAATACCTTTGATGTGGTGGTCTGCACCTGGGTCATTGAAATCATGGAGGATCCGCGTGCCGTTGTGCAAGAATTCATCCAGGTCATCAAACCCGCTGGTGTAGTGATCTACGCCTTCTGCAGCCTGCCGGAAAGGCCACCGGGCACTCTCCTCAAGTACGTCATGGCCAAAGTTTCCTCAAAGGAGGGTCAGCTGACGCATCTGTTACCAGAGGAGGAACAGCCTTTCCACCGCTGCGAGTACTCCAGCCTCACGCGGTTTGTAGGAGGCTTGACGACGGTGGCGACGGTGGGTAAGTGTTGCACGGTCACCGATGCGTTCGTGGCCTGTCGCGTTCGTGAGCCTGAAGTGGTTGTCAAATAGACACGAAGGTTCACGGTCTGTGGTTGTTGGTAACAACGTGAATGCAATCACAAAGTCGAGTGATTGCTCTTTCCAGGCTCATTCGTGAGCAAGAAAGTGAGGATAGACCTATGATGTGGGGCTATGATTTTGGTTGGGGCTGGCTGCTGATGTCGTTTGGCATGGTGCTGTGGATTGCGTTACTGGTGGTGCTCGTCTGGGCAGTCATCCGCTGGCTCACTACGAAGACAACGGTTGCTCCCCTGCAGGAGAGCGTCACGCCGATGGGCGGGCCTTCCGCGCTGGAAATCCTGCGGCAGCGCTATGCACGTGGGGAGATCGATACGGCGACGTTTGAGCAGATGCGAGCGCAACTCGAAGCCCCAGGCGTGCGCGATGAGCAGCCGATGGCTGCTCATCATTAGACTCAACCCTGGTTGAAAGGAGCCTGCAATGGGAAGTCCGTATGGTTTTGGCTCAATGCATGTGCCACAACACTCCCGAAAGCCTTGGGGAGGAGGATTCCCCTGGTCAGATCACCGGAGTTGAGCCAGTAGGCACGAATGACTACTGTGCCGTCTTTGAGGTGAAAGGCCAGGAAGTATTGAGGTCCACCCTGGCTTACACGCGTTTGGTCCACAGGAGCCGAGAGCACCATTGCGACAAGTTGCGCCACCTGCTTTGGGTTCTTGATGGCAGCCAGTTCGGTCGTTCCATCCTGATTACTGTTCACGCCGATATAGTTCACCTTCCCACCAATATCCAGCAGATCAGCGCCAATCTTCGCCTTTGGATTGGTGTCTGCCTCGAACAGGAGTACGTTGTGGTTTACGTATGCGGTCAACCGGAACGTGGGCTTGAACCCCTTCATGGCATAGATGCGCGTTCCAGTATAGAGAAACGCAGCATCTCCATCCCGCGCCTGATAGTGGGGATCTTGTACATGGCCTTCCAGCTTAAACTTGACGCTGGCAAACTGAGGCCCCAGATCGCTTGCCTGCAAGGGTCGTCCAGCGCGGAAAGTACTGGCGAGGTACGTAATCCCTCCAAAGCGGATGAAATTCACCCAATCTATCTGAGTGGCGGGTGCAGGTGGCATTGGGGCAGGCAGCGCGCAGCTCACCAACCCCAGCAAGGACAAGAGCACCATGACAAGCAAACAGCTCTTGTCTACTCTGCTTATTGCAAGGAATGTTCTCATCACTTAACCACCGTCCTAGCTGACGCCGACGACAGAATAGCATAGCTTTTTACTGAGCCACCTGGTTTTTTACGCGCATGCGAAGGTGTCTTCTCTGAAAGATAGTGGGTGGTCCCACCGGGTGTTTCCGTGATCCCCCCAGGCGGCCCGGCCCATTGAGCTCTTCAGACCTGCGCTCCTCCCCTGGCGCGTCCTCTTCTTCGAACGATCAAAAACAACCCGCCTCCCATGCTCAGCAGGATCACCACAGTGAGCAGTACCTGGGGAGTATTCAGAGGCAATCGTGGCACCCACGCAGGAGGTTCATGTGATGCCTGGCCATCCACGACAACCCTTGGCGGCGTTCCATAGGGAGCCAACCGTATGATACCCGCAGCACTTACTCCCAGGTCATAGGTGACGGTAGGTTCAGGTGCATTGAGATTCAGGTAGGTGACCCAGCTATCCGACCTGACCCAGCCCATATTGCGGTCAGTTGACAGGTCATGATAGAGCGTAGGGGTCATTTTCTCCTGGAACGAGAGGACAAAGCCGGGTGCGCCGGGTACCTCACTGCCCACCGAGGACTGTCCTACCATGGCGTCGAGATCGGTCGTGTACACTGGCTGATCCGTCAGGAGGTAGAGATCGGCCTGGACTGGCTGTCCTTCGATAGCCAGCACCTCCAGAGGCACCCAGATGTGCTCCGTCCTCATCGTGATCAGGATGGGCGTCCCGTCACCCTGAAGTAGACCTTGCACCTTGACAGCCGAGGTGTCGTACTTGGCAGCTAAAAAGATCGGGCTCCCCTTCGCGTAGGCCAGCAGATGATTTTTTGTCTCTGTGTTCAGGAAAAAGTCATTGCTGGTGGCCCAATTGACTATTTCCTGCCCATTCCCTTTGATCACCGTGATATTGAGTGCTGCTATCTTCACTTTTTGCAGCACCGTTGCAGAATCTGAAGGCGCGGCTTTGGTTTCTGCGCCGAAGAATGTGCCTACCACAGGATGAGTTTCGAGAGCAAGGCGTTGGAGTGTCCATGCGCCGCCCTCCTCGATCTTCAGGGGGACCGCTGGCAGGGGAACGATCCAGCCCAGGTGAGAGAAGTCACCCTGGTAGCTAAAGCTGGTCAGATAGCGCTCGACCCCATCATGCCAGGCGACCAGTGTGGTCGCGCGAGCGAGGCGAATGGAGCCGTTAGGGGCAACCAGGGCTCCGCAGGCCATGGCCGGGAGCGCCTGAAGCGCGAATAAACCGAGAGCAATGGTTACAGCGGCTAACCTTTTGAGCATAGTGGATTCTCCTTGGTCGTTCTTTTTCTTTCCTTTCCAGGACTTCATCCACTATGACGGTTCCATGGTGAGGAAAGTTCCCACTTGCTGGCCCACCTCACGTTGGGAGCGGAGGCTGACATGGATATCGATAAACTTCCCCTTTTTGACTTCCCACCAGATACACCCAAAGGGCACAATCAGACCAACACTGATGACCGTGAGCCACCGCAGGCCATCTGGAACTCGGGAGGCGGTGGAGAGAGCGTACCCCAACACACCAAGGCCGACGACAAAAGGATTGGTGATCTGGCTCAGCCAATAGGCGAAGCGATCACCAGGTGCGCTCAACGATGAAAGCCCCTTTTCGGCCTTCTCGCGCGGATCAACCAAAGGCGCCATAAGTGTCTCCTTCAAGTGCTGCTGATCACAGCTGGTTGCAGACACCGGTTTCGCCCCAGCCCGCTATGATGCGGATTGCAATTCCACGAGTTCGCGGGCAAAAGTCGCGCGCATCGCAGCCAGACGGGGATCGGCGCTCCTCTGGGAAGCATCGAGCCATGCCTGCCAGGTCGAGACTGCGCCCGTCAGATTTCCCTGTCCACTCGTCAACTGAGCAGCAATTGCTGCCAGCTCGGCACAGGTCTTGCGACGGTGGAGAACCTCTGAATTGGTATCGTTACGCGGCTGAGCAAGCACCTGCCAGCCAGCGACAAGGTCAGCCAGCGTCACGTCATTGGGAAGAAGCGTGCGCAGATGCTGATGCATACCTGCAGTGTGCTGCGCCCGACCCTCAGGCTGCATTTGCAGCTTGACTGCCTCAATAAATTGATCAAACGATGTATGCTGAGACGAATTGCCTTCGAGAGCCGAATCCTTATAATACTGGCACCGGCTCCGTCCAATCGATCGGGCCGCTCTCACTGCAGCAAGCCGCAGGCGTGACCATCCCCATCGACGTGGCGCAGGTCTATGTGCTTGAGCCCTTAAGCATTGCTGCACAGACCGACTCGCAGTTGGCAGCGGCGCTCCAGACGTTCACACACGCCAGAGCGCAGCAGCAGTCGACCTGGGAGGATGCCTATACCAAGGCGCTGGATAAAGCAACGGTAAGCAACGGTCATGTGGTCGTGCCACAAGGCGACTATGGTCCGCTTCCCACGATGCTGGATCATCTGCTGACCTTGGGCACAAGCGGCGCGTTAGACGGACTGCTGCTGCGCAGTGGGGGCTTCTATCAGAACGACTTTACCAAGCCGCTGCTCTTCTTGTCCGAGGATGCGCTGCCGACCAGGGCGGAGCAACTGAATATGCTCGGCTCGCAGTGGGGCATGATGAACTCGACGGGCAACTACCCCGGGCAGTCGTGGCTCTGGCTCTATACGTTCTGGTACCAGATCCCGCCCTACAACACCTCGCCGAATGCCGATGTTCTGGTCTGGGTCACGATGGCGGTGCTGACCGCGCTGCTCGTGCTGTTCCCCTACCTGCCCTACCTCAATCGTCTGCCATACTACCTCGGCGTCCACCGCCTGATCTGGCGCGAGTACTATCGTGATGTGCGAGCCAAGCATGCAGCGGGAGGCACGGGACTCGCGGCGGAGAGCAGGTGAGCCCGTCGTTGAAACTTGAGGTGTGAGCACTGGTTCCTCCCGTGCTCACACCCCATATTGCCGCTCGATACCGATCGCCGCACTGCACGTGAGCGCCACCGCCAGTCTGAGCACCACCTCCAGCCAGTTCATGGGATCGTACCTCACTTCTTCGCGTCGCTTCCAACGGGACCATGCTTCCCTCCGCCCGGCCACCTCCCACGCACCGACGATCAGGGGGCGGGAGCGGCCATGGAGCAGAGAGTGCTGCGTGAAACGCAGACGGTGTGTCTCAGTGTCCGATGGCGAGCTGGATGACCTTGACCACTAGCAAGATGACCGCGACGACCAGGTAGAGGCGCAACGTCAGCATCCCGATGGTGCGCGTCGTCGACCAGGCTGGCTTCGTCAGCTCCGCCAGGGGCGGCATCCGCCAGGTCTCTTTCTCCCTGCGCGAGTGGGCAGCCAGCTGCGCGCCTGGCCCCCGGCGGCGACGCTGGAGCTGCGCCACGATGCCCATTCCCACGAGCGAGGCTCCCAGGAGGCTGCCCAGCACCCCGGTCAGCACATTCGCATTGACGTCGGGGAAGAGCGTGACGGCCGCCAGGATCAGCGACAGCATCACCAACAGTCCGACGATGACGGCGGCGGTGGCATTCTGCCAGGGTTTGTTGACCCAGGGGCCAAGCACATCGCGATCGTTGCACAGCAGCACCAGGAAGACCGTGGCGCTGGGCAGCAGGATGCCGGCCAGCGCCTGCACCGCCAGGGTCAGCAGGCCAAGCGGCACGCCCGGGATCAGCACTATGGCTCCGGCCAGCACGATCATGCCCATGAAGGTGCCATAGAACAGCTTCGCTTCACCCACCGTGCGGTGCAGCGAGTGCCGGACTCCAAACACGTCGCCGAAAGCGTAGGAGGTCGAGAGCGTCACCGCATTCGCCCCGATGATGCTCGCGTTGAGCAAGATCAGCGCCAGGAACACCCCCATCACCGGGTGGCCCAGCTGCGTGTAGGCGTGGGCCGTGGTGGCCACATCGACAAAGGCCCCGTCGAACGTCGTCCCAGCAAAGACAAAGGCTGCAGCCACCATCAGTCCAGCCGCCTCGATGTTGGTGAGGAAGGCTCCAACGACGGTATCGATGCGCTCGTTTTTGATCCAGCGCGGCGTGATGCGCTTGTCAATCACGTTGGACTGCTGAAAGAAGAGCTGCCAGGGCGCGACCGTCGTACCGACAATGGCGATGATGATCAGCAACGCATTCGAGGTGGTGCCTCCTCGAATGGTCGGGAGGAAGGTATCACGCACGATGGGTCCGAAAGCAGGATGCGGGAGCAAGGCCAGTGGCAGCATCAGCGTGCTGACCAGCAGACAGACCCACATCGCGCTCTCCCAGCGGCGGTAACTCCCCGTCACCGTGACCGCGATCAGCCCGAGCACGCCGACCGGGATCGAGATGAGCGGGCTGATCCCAAAGTACTGCAAGGCCATGGCAAAGCCGGTGAACTCGGTGACGATGGTCAGGAAGTTCAGGATGAACAGGTCGATGACCGAGAAGGCGCCCCAGAACCTGCCGAAGCGCTCGAAGATCAGGCGGGCATGACCGACGCCCGTCACGGCACCCAGCCGCACCACCATCTCCTGGTTGACGATGAGCACCGGGATGAGCAGCAGCAGGGTCCATAGCAGGCTGGTACCGTAGTTCTGGCCGGCCTGGGTGTAGGTGGCGATGCCTCCGACGTCGTTGTCCCCGACCATCGTGACCAGGCCCGGCCCCATAATCACCAGCAGGGCCAGCAGCCGCGCGAACCAGCTTTTGCGCGGGGCGGTCTCCTCCTTTCGGATGGTGCCCCAGGCACCCTGGATGTCACCGACGTGCGCGGAGTCCAGGTGTGCCGTGCGAGGCCGTGCTTGCTCAGGGATGCAGGTGTCCTGAACGGGCATCACAGTGGGATGTTTCAAAGTGAACATGGGAATCCTCCTCTCTTGCCTTTTGATGACTCACACCTGTGGAGGGAGTCGGGCAGGGACAAGAGGCACGCATAATCGCGAACAGCGCAATCAGCGGGACGCGTGCTGTCCATGCCAGGCAGGAATGGAGAGGAGTGTAAGGGGAAATCTCCTCCTTGCGAACATCGTGATGGGGCAAAGAGAAAATGCACCTCACGCTTCTCGCCGTTTTCAGTTGTCAAACGGGATGGGGGAGAGCTGGCGAGGGTGAGGTCATAGCGAAACACGTGGCGAAAACGTCAGGTTAAGCGGCTACGGCCAGGAGACTCATACTCGCATATGCAATCCCTCGTATGTATGCCTCACGAGAGGCCATCTAGGGCCAGGGTCCATGATGTATCCTCCTTGAAGGGACGTTGCCTTCTCGTCTGTGCAGAAACGGCCACCAGGGCCGAAGCTCTGCGCGGGGATTGCGCCGTGCCTGGCGATCGCTTGATCTTCTTCCAGGGCAGGGCACCTTCTTCTAGAGTTAACATAGCCCACGGTTCCAGCCGGTGTCAATGCTTTTCGGTCATTTCCCGTCACAAGGCGGTCACAGCTTCTGGTTCGGCCCGGTTTCACTTCTCAAAAGGGCACTTTTCCATCCAGAGGAAAGAGGCAAGGCGGGAAGAAATGCTTCCAGAGAAGTTGAGCCATAGCACCAGCCCATGTGGCTGTCGGAGGAAGGACTAGCAAGATGTAAAGGCGATAGCTCCTGCTCTGCCTTCTTCTCGGGAATGCTGGAATCCTGATGCACGAGGGAAGAAACCTGTCCTTGCTGCTGCGCCACTTCCTGACGTGGCAGTTCGGCCCAGATATGGCAGAACCTGCCGCTTGTGGGATGGGGAGCCGGGCATTCGGAAGCGCGTTCAAGTATCACAAATGCACTCACATACGCGAGATGGAGTCCTCTGCCCAGGAGGAGTATCCAAGGTCATGATGAGAAGAGGCTACACGACAAGCCGTGGATAGTTCTTACAGTGTGACCTGATTGTGACGGTGGAAGAGAGTACTGTGATCGGCTTGTGAGGGCAAGGGCATATGCTTCTATATAGCAATGAAGAGAGCAGGTTGGTTGCTCTGCACCATCGCAGGGACATATGGCGCTGTGGTGCTCCTCTTGCGTCGTAGGTGCGCGTGGAACCAAGTACGAAAGGTTGAACAAGAGCATGTCGCTTCCGGCACTCCGCGAACAGTATGTGAACAACACGGGCCTCCCTGATCTTGCGGCGATGGGTGGGCTTTCCGTACAGGAAGCGCAGCGCAGGCTCAAGCAAGCGGGCTACAATGAGCTGCCTGCGAGCCGCAAGCGCTCCTTGCTCATCATCGCCTTCGACGTGGTGCGCGAGCCCATGTTCCTCTTGCTCATCGCGGCTGGCACGGTCTACCTGCTGCTGGGCGATGTGCGCGAGGCGCTCGTCTTGATTGGCTCCATCCTGGTCATCATGGGCATCACCTTGTACCAGGAGCAGAAAACCGAACGGGCGCTGGAAGCGCTGCGCGACCTCTCCAGCCCGCGAGCGCTGGTGATTCGCGGGGGCGGGCAGCAGCGTATCGCGGGACGGGAAGTTGTTTGCGGTGACATCGTGGTGCTGGCTGAGGGGGACCGCGTCCCCGCCGATGTCATCCTGCTGTGGAGTCTCAACCTGTCTGTCGATGAGTCGCTCTTGACGGGTGAATCGGTGCCGGTGCGCAAGGTGGCTGCCGACCGCAGCACGCTGACAGCAGGCATGGGTCGCCCGGGTGGCGACGACCTCCCCTGTGTCTTCTCCGGCACCCTGGTGACCCAGGGACAGGGCATTGCCGAGGTGCAGGCCACCGGGATGCATACCGAGTTGGGCAAGATCGGGACCGCGCTGCAGGCGGTGAAGCCGGAGAAGACGAAACTCCAGCGGGAGACAGGACGACTGGTGCGCCTGTTCGCCATCGCAGGATTGATGCTCTGCGCCCTGGTCGTGTTGCTCTACGGACTTTTCCGGGGAGACTGGCTGGGCGCACTGCTCGCCGGCATCGCCCTGGCGATGTCGCTCTTACCCGAAGAATTTCCCGTGGTCCTGACGGTCTTCCTGGCCCTGGGAGCCTGGCGCATCGCGCAGCGGCACGTCCTGACCCGCCGTATGCCAGCCATCGAGACCCTGGGGGCGGCAACCGTCCTCTGTGTCGATAAAACCGGCACCCTCACCGAGAACCGCATGACGGTGCGCTCCTTGTACACCAAGGGAAGCAGCTACCAGGTGCAGACAGGCGCCCAGCAGCCCCTGCCGGACGCATTTCACGAACTGGTGGCATGCGCTGAGCTTGCCAGCCAGCAAGATCCCTTCGATCCCATGGAGCAGGCCCTGCGAGGACTCAGCGAGCGCACCCTGTCTGGAACAGAACACCCGCCCCACGATTGGACGCTCCTGCGTGAGTACCCCTTATCGCCAACGCTGCTCGCCATCTCTCACGTCTGGAAGCCCTCTCTACCAGGAGCCGACTACCTGATTGCCGCGAAGGGCGCGCCGGAAGCCATCGTCGATCTGTGCCACCTGGATGAAGCAGGCACAGAGGCAGTATTTGCCCAGGTGAGCCGCCTGGCGAGCGAGGGGTTGCGCGTGCTGGGCGTCGCCAGAGCGCACTTCCTGGGAGCATCTCCTTTGCCGGGCGAGCAACACGATTTCACCTTTGAGTTTGTGGGCCTGGTCGGCCTGGCTGATCCGGTGCGTCCAACAGTTCCTGCCGCCATCCAGGAATGCTACACAGCCGGCATGCGCGTCATCATGATGACGGGAGATTATCCCCTCACCGCCCAGCGGATCGCGCGGCACATTGGCTTGAAACCCAGCGATGCCTGCATCACCGGACCCGAATTAGAAGCGATGGATGATGCGACACTCCAGGAACGCATTCAGACTACCGCGATCTTCGCACGGGTCGTGCCCGAGCAGAAACTGCGGCTAGTCAACGCCTTGAAAGCCAACGGCGAGGTGGTCGCGATGACGGGGGACGGCGTCAACGATGCGCCCGCGTTGAAAGCCGCGCATATTGGCGTCGCCATGGGCAAGCGGGGGACCGATGTCGCACGCGAGGCGGCAGCGCTGGTCTTGCTCGACGATGACTTCTCCTCCATTGTCCAGGCGGTCAGGCTCGGGCGGCGCATCTACGACAACATCCGCAAGGCGCTGACCTACGTCCTCGCCGTCCACGTCCCCATCGCGGGCATCGCGTTACTGCCGCTCCTTTTCGGTTGGCCCCTGGTGCTCCTGCCGGTCCATATCGTGTTTCTGGAGCTGATTATTGACCCGGCCAGCTCGGTGGTCTTCGAGGCAGAACCAGAGAATCCCCAGGTGATGAAGCGGCCCCCGCGCAACCCACGAGAGCCGATGTTTGGCAAGCGGGCCTTACTCGTGGGCATAGCGCAGGGGATAGGCGTCCTGGCCATGCTGCTAGCCGTCTTCTTGCTCGCGCAGGACTGGCGCCTGGATGAGCCAACCACACGCGCCCTGACATTTACCACGCTGGTGATCGCCAACCTCGGCCTGATCTTCGCCAACCGCTCGCACTCGCGCCTGATCCTGGAAGCTTTGCAGGCACGCAATGCCGCCTTGTGGTGGGTCGTAGGCGGCACGCTCCTCTTGCTGGGGCTCGTGCTCTATGTTCCCGGCGTGCGCAGCCTGTTCGACTTCTCGCTACTCTCCCCACTGGAACTGGCCTTGTGCCTGGCTGCTGGAATAATCAGCCTGCTCTGGTTTGAGGCGCTGAAAGTGGCCACCAGGCGGCATGACGCACGTTGACGTGCTTGATGGAGGACCAAGCACCCCTAAGCTGCATGTACGCCTTCTCCGCTCACATAGATGAGAATGAGCGTAAATTTCTTCTTCAAAGGAGTGCAGATATGATAGCGAGCAAAGGTGAGACTGTCATTGTTTCGTTCATTGACGCATTTGCTAGAAAGGATTGAGTAATGAAGAGTGTTCAGCGCAATGCCCGGAGATCTATCGAAATGGTCATGCCAGGACTCGGGATTGTCCGCACCTACCAGCGGCGCTGGCTGTGGGCTGACCTATTTGCCGGAGTGACCATCTTTGCCATGCTTGTCCCACAGGGAATGGCCTATGGCGAACTTGCCGGGGTCGCCCCAGTCGTCGGCCTGTACACCGCTCTCGGTGCCATGATTGGTGCTGTGATGTTCGGCAGTTCACGACGACTGATGATAGGCCCCGAGTCCTCTTCCGCGTTGTTAGTAGCCGCAGCAGTGGCACCGCTTGCTATCGGTGGAAGTCCGGCTCGCTTTGCAGCGCTGGCAGCGTTACTGGCGCTGCTCGTCGGCGTAATTGCACTCGCTGCTGGCCTGGCAAGATTTGGCTTTCTTGCCGACTTCGTCTCTAAACCCATCTTGGTCGGCTACATCGCCGGGGTCTCCCTCATCATGATCGCCGGCCAGCTCGGTAAGCTCTTCGGCATCACGATTGCACGTGAGAATTTCTTCCAAACGATCGGGAAACTGCTCACCGGCCTGGGTCAGACGCGCGTACTGACGCTCCTGATCGGGCTGGGGCTGCTTACCTTCCTTCTCCTGTTTCGTCGCCTGGCCCCAAAAGTCCCCGGCGGCATCATCGTCATCGTCGTCATGACCATCGTCTCAACTTTGATGCACCTGGAGAGGTACGGAATCACTGTGGTTGGTTCGCTCCCATCGGGCTTCCCACAGCTCAGCCTGCCTGATCTCCGCTTCGCCGATGTGTGGACCCTCCTGCCCGCGGCCCTCATCCTGACCCTTATCATTTTTACAGATGCTGTACTCACCGAGCGCTCGTTCGCTGAGAAGCAAGGAGAAAGGGTCGATGCCAACCGCGAGTTGATCGGGTTGGGCGCAGCCAACATCACCTCTGGATTGCTTCAGGGCTTTCCCGCCGCAGCCAGCCAATCGCGCACGGCGGTCAACGAGGCGGTAGGAGGAAAGACCCAATTGGTCGGAATCGTCGCCGCGACGTTGCTGGTGGTCTACTTGCTCTGGTTCACCCATTTGCTGGCGAACCTGCCGCAAGTCGCGCTGGCAGCCATCATTATCGCAGCCGCGCTCAACCTGATTGAGGTCAAGCCCCTCTATGAGGTGTATCGGGTACGTCGGATCGAGTTCGCTCTGGCGCTGGTGACGCTCGTCGGGGTCTTGAGCATTGGGGTACTCGCGGGAATAGTGGTTGCCGTGGGACTTGCGCTGCTAGTCGTGGTCAGTCGCATCTCGCGCCCGCACGACGCAGTGCTTGGCTCGGTCGAGGGGGTTGACGGCTACCAGGATATCGAAGGGTCTACCCACAGTGAGACGGTGCCAGGGCTGATCGCCTATCGCTTCGATGCGCCGCTCTTCTTCGCTAACGCGGACTACTTCCTCTCGCGGGTACGGGTATTGATCGCAGCAGCCGAGTTTCCCGTCGCATGGGTGCTGATCGATGCCGAGGGTATTATCGACATCGATGTGACCGCGGTCGAAGCGCTGAGGATCCTTCAGCGTGAGCTTGAGCACAAGGGGATCAGGCTGGCCATTGCCAGGGCAAATCACCCGCTGCAAGAGATGCTCAAGCGCACCGGGTTGACGGAGCGCATCGGGTCCCAACATCTCTATCCGACGGTACGCACCGGCGTGCAGGCGTTCCTTCATTCCTCTCAGCTGGATGAAGCGTAAGCTAGAGGCCTGGTAGCTTCGGTCTCGTTGCTGGCTGTACTCCAACATCTGACTCGAGCCACGGACTGCGAATGTGACCTTTCTGTGTGAGAAAAAGGCTTTTTCTGTGTTCATCGTGTGATTGCAAAGCAGTATGATAAGCACGGGCTTGGCAGAACGGCATGCAGCGACAACCATCAGGAAAGAGATGAGGGAGGTATGGAGACAGGTATCCTTAACGATAGGACAAGCGTACCGAAAAGAGAGTGCACGAGGCGGGTACCTCGTCATCGATGGCCTGCTTGACCTCTATGGCGAGCGTAAAAGCAAGGGCGCCTCTCAACGCAAGCCCCTGGAGTATGCCGGAGGCGCCGCGAGTCTTCTCACCAGGCTGTTCAGTCTTGTTCTTCCCACCCTGGCCCTCCTCTTGCTTGCTGCTCTCATCGCGGCCCGTCTCCTCAGGAGCTTTTCACAGATGCGCACCGCTCGACGAGCACGCGGTCGCTCCATCGCCCTTCTCTGGGCCTACAGCGGATTTTTAGCACTGCTGGGTCTGTTCCTGCTGCTGTTCCCGCTACTCGCCATGACCCTCCTGATGGTCTTTCTTGGTAGCTATATGTTGGTCGCCGGGCTCTTTTTGCTGCTGAGATGAGTATCTCTCCGCTTCACGTCCAGCAGCCCTTCAGCTTCTATCTCTCTGCCGCTGCAAGCTCCCCCTGGCCTGAGCGATGACCTTCTTCCCTCAACGAGCCGCGCCGTCGTCTTCGTCCGGCGCTCGGCAGCAGATGGGCTAGGACACATCGCATGGAGCTTTGAATGGCTGAGCGGCTGGTTTAATGTGGGAGCGGTCGAAAATCTCAAGCAGAAACTCTTTGTCAATCCAGTAGACATGGACTTCTGGTCTACGCATACCCTGGACCCCATTACGACGATCCAACAGCGGGCATATCCCTATGATGAGTACAAGCTCTTCTTTGTGCCGGAGCCACGCCCGAAGAATGCCTGGAAAACCGTGATCTGGGAAAGCCGGCAACCCTATTCCTTCGTGCACCATAACTGCTGTGATTTGGCCTACGAGATCCTGTGCGCCTATGGCTGTGCGGAGTTGCTCGATCCTGCCAAGGAGTTCGTCCCCAATGACTGGTACGATGCTTTACCCGGCAGGAGCTACTCCATTGCAGCGTCCCCAGCCATGCCGATCCGCTTGCACAGGCAGTCGCGCCACCAGATCGCGACGCGCGAGATCGCGCTGGTGATCCCATCCCATCTCAAAGGATCACCGCCTCCCTGGCGAAAGCCTCGCTGGCGCGCCTGGGAAGAACTCACGCTGGTGTGGGAGATGATGATCGGGCATGTCCGCACCGCGTGTACCTCGGGTATCAAGCTCATTGTGCAGCGTCTGCGCGGTGATGCTCCACATCCATAACCTCTCGCACTGGTGCATGGCAGATGCTGCGAGAGGGTTCGATCGCAGACCCCTGTTGTATCATGCTCCTCTGCTCCCTTACTCTAGTGGCTGTGCTGGCTACTTGAGCGATCTGTCAAGAAAATGGAAATGTTGATCTCTGCAATGACCTCTTTTAGAGAACAGCGCCGGACGTAATTGCATTGTGAAGTGGGGAGTCTTTCCATTGCTCTTGCGCAACTGTGATCTCATTGTGCTGCTTTTGCTGCCAAATGTGACTGCTTTGGTACTTGCTTTCTGTATACTATGCTGAGATTAGTAGAGCTATCATGCAGGTAGCTTTTCAAGGAGCAAAGTTATGAGTACCCAACAAACCAATATCGGGATAGAGCAGGAGACACTTCCCCAGGCTCCTCCTCCCATTCATGCACAGCAGATGCGAGAGGCAGAGCAGTTCGCCCCGGCGCACACCTTCCCCCAACCTCCCCGGCCTCCTCGCCCGAAGGGCCAGTACTGGATTGTGATTGCGCTGGCTGCCTTCTTGCTCGTGATTGCAATGAGCGTGGGCATGCTGCTGCTCATCCCTCCATCACAACATCCAGCGAGCCAGGTGACGCCGACGCCCAGCGTGTCCACCCCAGCCGCGACGCCACCGCCGGGGACGATTGACACGACCCCAACCCCACCACCGGGAGTCACCCCCGGTCCGCAAACAGGCCCTCCCGGGGTGAGTGACCCCGCCTACTGGGACAAGATTCTGGGGACGCAGCCAGGCACCAGTAAAGTGGAGAGCGTCAGCTTTGCCAACATCATGAATACTCCCGCGCTCCAGGCGTTAGTGACGGTACGCTACACGGGCACAGACGCGCGCCTGGATGTCTACGTCTTCAACAACATCACCAGCGCTCACCCCAAGCAGATCTTCAAGCTGGCAGGCTTGGTGAAGGGGAATGCCAGGATCAGCGGCTACAGCACCGTGATGACGGCGGAAGTGGACAAAAACTCCAGCATCAATACGGGCAAGTCTCTCGCAGCGATGACCCCGGACCTCTTCCGCGAGTTTGACTGGTCGAGTGAAGAGGGTACGCTCGTGCAAACGGCCTTCCCGGGCCTCTTCCCTGATCTCACGCGCTACCAGGCGGAAGCCGACCAGGCCCGCATCAACCAGGGACAAGACAGCTGGAAGAACGATCCGGTGAAGGTAGCCACAGCCTTCGAGGCGCAGTTCCTCGCCTGGCAGCGAGGAGTAAGGGCGACGCTGCTGAGCGGCGGTGGCCCACACGATGTTTCTGCTGCCGTGCGGGTGCAGGAGACTGCGGTGCAGGGGGCGCAAATCAAATTGACGCTCAGTCGCCTGGAAAGCAATACGCACAATTTCTGGGTGGTGATTGCCGCGGAAGACGATACGATGCTGACGCTGACGAACATTGACGCGCGCCAGCTTGTCGCCAGTCCGATCACGCTTGAAGGCACGGGCAGTGCGTTTGAAGCTGAGATCGGCCAGGCCATCGTCTACGATCACCTCTACAAGGATATCGGTCATGCACGAGTCACGGGAACCACGGCAGGCATGGGCCCATCGGCGTACTCGACCAAAGTGATCTACACCTCCAGCTTCCGGCAAGGAGTGCAGGAAGGCATTGTGGCGGTGTATGAGAAAAACGGGGGGTTGAGCGATGAAGCCTTCACGGCGGTGATGGTCAAGGTCATGCTCGATCCTGAGCCAGGCGTGGCGCTTGGTCCGCTGCCCTGCCCGGATGCGGTGAGCTCCCCTGCGTATTGGAACCAGTTCGTCTCGATACCACCCGATATAGAGGTAGCCGATCAAGTGACGTGCGGGAACCTGCTGGGCAAGCCAACGCTGCAGGCGATGGTGGTAGCGCACGAAATCGTGGGGGGCGGGCCACTCTTCCGCAGCGTGTTCGTCTTTGACAACATACAGGCTGCCAAGCCGAAACTGCTCTTCTCGGTCCAGCATCTCTTGCACGGGGATGCCCAGATCAGCGGCTACAGCACCATCATGACCGCCGAAGTGGACCTCAATTCAGCCCTCAACAAGGACAAAGCGGATGCCAAACTGACAGCCGACCTCTTCCGCGAGTTTGAGTGGTCCGATGGCGCGAGCAAGTTCGTGCAGGTGGCCTTCCCTGGTTTCTATCCTAACCTGACACGCTACCAAGCAGAACAAGATCAGGGGCGTATCAACCAGGGCCAGGATAGCTGGAAGAACAATCCAGCACAGGTGACGAAAGCCCTGGCAGTGCAGTTCTTCGGCTGGAAACGGACGCTCTCGACCAAAGTGCTCAGTGGGGGCGGGCCGCGTGACGTGGATGCCACCGTGCAGGTGCAGGAAGCGCCGCTGCAGCATGGACAGGGACCTCGCCCATCCGTCATTGTCATACTGAGTCGTCTCGAAGGCAATACCCACAACATGTGGGTCGCTATTGGGGTGAAAGACGCGACTGCCCTGACTCTAACCAACCTCCAGCCGCGATCGCTGGTCGCCAGCCCGGTGAAACTGGAAGGGAAGGGGAATGCATTCGAGAACACCATCGGCATGGCCTACATCCTGGATCACCTGTATACGAAGGTTGGCCAGGTTCTCGTGACCGGGAATACAGGTGAGGGGATGGGCAACGTCCCCTACTCGATCCAGGTCAGCTACGACACCAGCTTCAAGACAGGCCCCCAGGAGGGGATTGCAGAGGTTCTGTTGAACACGCCTATCGAGGCTGATCCATACGCAGCCGTGATGGTGAAGGTCCTGCTGAACCCGCAGCCCCGCGTCGCCCAGGGTCCGGTGTCCTGCCCGGTAGCGCTGCAAGTGCCAGGCTACTGGGAAACAGTCCTGGGCATCGATACGAGTACCAGTGGAGTAGGAATGGTGAGTTGTGGCAACTTGAAAGGGGATTCTTCGCTGCAGGCGTTAGTGCCAGTGTACTCGACCACCGGCAAGCCCGGTGAGGTCTACGTGTATGACCACATTACCGCTGCCCATCCGGTGCAACTCTTCAAGCTGCAAACAACTAGCGCGCTGATCAGTGGCGTGAGCACGATCACCACGCAGGATGCGGATCTTTACCGCGAGTTTCAGTGGTCCAAGTCAGATGGTAAGTTTGTGCAAGTGGCTTTCCCTGGCATGTATCCTGACCTGACGCGCGGACAAGCTGAAGCCGACCAGGCCTCTGTCAACAGCGGACAGGATAGCTGGAAACTCGATGCAGTCAAGACCACGCAACACTGGAACCTGATCGGCGGTACGGCAAAACTAGTCAAAGGCGGTGGCCCTAACGACCTCACTGCCGTAGTGAAGGTGACCTATCCTGAACCAGGAGGCCCTACTACCAATATTCCAGTGACCCAGGTGACGCTGAGTCGCCTGGAGGAGAATCCCAACGGCATCTGGGAGATCACCTCGGTTGGTTCCGACTGGTTGTTCATCTACACGCCCAGGAGCGGCACGACGATTACCAGCCCGATGACGGTGACAGGGTTTGGCCCACAGTATGAAGCCCAGGTTGGCGTAGTGTACATCCTGGATCGCCTCTATCAGAAAATCCAGGTGGGTGACAACTATGCCATAGTGCCCGACGGCTTGTCACCGCCCTCCAGGTTCTCCCTTGATGTACAATACACATCGAGTATTAAGGGAGGTGCACAAGAAGGGATCGTCGAACTGGTCCGTACAAGCGGTGCTTCATTTGCCCATGGAGTGGTGATGGTGAAGGTCTTGATCAGCGCATAGCCAGGGCGGGACAAGCATCAGTGCGAGGCGGAATGTCTTCTACTCCTACACCTATCGCTTGCCTCAGTGACAAGCGATGGGTGGTCTCTAGGGGGCATATCCTTCCTCTCCTCCTGTGGCAAGCACGCTGAAGTTTCTCGCGCACCGGAAGAAACCCGAATCCAGAGCATGGGGTGCTGCACTACTCGTTGCAGCCAGTGCGTGCGTAGTCGTACGGGAGTCTTTGACCAGATCGTCCAGGCGGTCTGGACCACCGGTGATCCCGGCCTCATCTTTCTGGATACGGTCAACCGCACGCATCCCCTGCCTGCGCTCGGACGCATCGAGGCGACCAATCCCTGTGGTGAAGTGCCCTTGCTCCCTTATGAATCCTGCAACCTGGGTTCCATCAACCTGGCGCACTTCATCAAGGAAGAGCAAGACACTGCTCACATGGAGTGGGATCGTCTTGCCGATGTCGTGCAGCAGGCCGTCCGGTTTCTGGATGACGTGCTGGTGATGAACCGCTATCCCTTGCCGGAGATCGAAGCAACGACGCTTGCCAACCGTAAAATTGGCCTGGGGGTGATGGGTTTCGCGGACCTGCTCATGCGACTGGGGATTCCCTATCGCAGCAAGGAGGCGGTGACGCTTGCACGCCAGCTGATGCAGTTCATTGCGCGGGAAGCGCGTCGCACCTCCGCCGAACTGGCGAGCGAGCGGGGGGTGTTTCCCAGCTGGCAGCAGAGTATGTACGCCTCCCAGGGTGTGCAACTGCGCAACGCCACACTGACATCCATTGCGCCGACAGGCACCATCTCGATCATTGCCGACACCTCCTCCAGCATCGAACCGCTGTTTGCGTTAAGCTACCGCCGGGTCGGAGTGCTGGAAGGACAGACCATGACGGAGTGCAATCCGTTGTTGCTCTCCCTCGGGGAACGGATGGGCTTCTTAACGGCAGAGGTGCTTGGGTACGTGAGCAGTCACGGCACGCTGGCAGGAGCACCCAACGTGTCGGATGCAATACGCAATCTCTTCGCCACAGCCCTCGAAATCGAGCCCCGGCAGCACCTGTTGATCCAGGCAGCGTTTCAGGCGGAGGTGGATAACGCCGTCTCCAAGACGATCAACCTGCCGACCGAAGTCACGCCGGAAGCAGTGGCCGACATCTATCGAGCAGCCTACCATCTTGGGCTGAAGGGCATTACCATCTATCGCTACGGCAGCCTCACGCAGCAGGTGCTGCAACTGGGGGCAGAGGAGGAACCCTACGAAAAAGAGCATGCCTCCAAGTGCGACCCCTACCAGTGCCGATTGTAGCGCAGAGCGCTGTGTATTGCTTGTCCCGCCTATCCATGACTGCACGAGGGCGAACTGGCCCAACTCAATCTCACGGTCAGCTCGTCGGTCGTGGTCCACACCGACATTGCCGGGACCCTCATCCATGTGGCAGAACACGGCAAGTTCGTCAAGGACAGCCCAGGATTCGCCGGCTGTGATGTGATCGCCATGGCCACCCATGGCTACGGTGGGTTCCAACGCTGGACACTGGGCAGTATCACCGAGCGAGTCCTGCATGCCACCAGGCTCCCACTCTTGATCGTGCGACCGCCAGACCTGCTCGACAAGAGACACCAGACGCAGGACGAAGCAGCCATGACTGCTCTAGAGCAGTGAACGAATGAGCAAGCAGGTTGTGGCATCGTTGAGACAGCAAACGGTGTCACAGCCCCAGAAAGGCAGAGGCGATCGTCCAGGGCAATCCGTGCAAGAAAGCGGGAGGAACGCTACGTTCTCTCGCCGCTCTCTTCCTTCGTCTGCCCACTGGTGGCTGATGTGTTCAGCTCCACTGGTCGTACGATGAGGAGGGACAGTTTCGTACCGTCGAGCACGCGCTCAGTGATACTGCCCAGCATCCACCGCTGTAGACCGCCCCGTCCATGTGTCGCCATCGCGATCAGGTCGCACCCCTGGACCTCGTATGTTCCTGCCTCTTCGCCCAGCTCCGCCATGCGAATGAGCGCATTCGCCACATCTTCGTTCTTTGTCACGGACCAGGTGACCTTCAGTCCAAGCTCGGTTGCCACTCCGTTACGCAGGCTGTCTGCAACAGCACTGAGATAGGTCGTTGCTTCATGCAGGGCTTGCTCCCTCACCTCACCATCGTGCTGTTTGTAATCCTGCTCACTACGCAGCGTCGGCAGGGTCACGACCTGGGCGAGATGTAAGGCTCCCTGCGCTGGAGCAGCCAGGGCAGCCACAAGCTGGGCTGCTGGGACGAGAGCAGCCTCGGCCAGCCGAGAACCATCCACTGCCACTAGAGCGCGCAGAGGGCGTGCGGCCTCGGTCAGCCGATCCATAAGCTCAGCAAACCCTTCACGCAGGATCAGCACCGGCACCGGACTATGCCGCACGACTTTCTGCGCCACACTGCCCAGCACCCAGCGCGTGAACCCGGTGCGCCCGTGACTCCACAGGACGATCAGGTCCGTCGCTTGCCCATGCTCCCCCTTGGCCATGTCGAGGATGGTCTGCGCAGCAGCGCCTATAGGCGCTTCCGTCTCGATCGTGAGCCCTGCCAGGGTCTCCGTTTGTGCGAGAGCGGCGAGGTAAGAACGCGCCTCTGCCTGTTCTGTCTCCAGCAGTTCCTGCGCAAAGAACGGGGTTGCCGACACGTACGAGGCATACATGGCAGGCGCGTACTCGGCTGGGATAGCGGCGACGCGTAGCAAGACGATGCTGCCTCTGGATGTACGTGCAATACGCGAGGCAACGGGGAGGGCACGTTCTGCACGAGACGAGCCATCCAACGGAACGCAGATGCGCTGAAACATTCGTTTCCTCATTTCTCTCTCTCTCGGGACCTAGCCATCTGTCTGGAGAGCCATGAAAGGTGAAGCCAGCAGCTCCACTTCATGGTATTCAAACCAGATGGGATCCTTATTATAGGTTCCGTCCAACGCGACCAGATAGAAACAAAAGGGCTCCTCGAGGTCAGCAGGAATGGTATCGACGGTGTGGATGGTCCCTCGCAGTCCGCGAAAGTGACCATAACTGGTCACACGGACCCGACTGCCTACCTGCAAGATGTGTATCTCCTGCTCTGTTGTCCTCGGTTCCCACGAACTGGAGGCCCAGGCTGGTATTGCGTGCGTGTTCATCTGTCTTCTCCCAGGTGCAGCGGGATAGCTGCTCTGATCGCTCACGGGAAGTGAGACGATCAATCACCCTGCGAATGACGTGCTCCGAACTCGGCATGGAATGTATCTCCCTTAAGAGTAGAGCCTGTGCGTCACTGTACCATCACAGAGAGGTTGCTCAACATCACAAAACTATCACAATTTCTCTGCGATCTTGCTCGGTGGGACCTGTTCCGCGACTGACAAGCTTGGAGCCAGTTTCCCCACTCTTTGGTGGATGTCGTCGTTTGGAAGAAATGCTGTATGCTCTTGTGAGGCATTCGTGAGGTGGCAGCGCATCTTTGTGATACTGCCGTGATCTTGAAGGTTCCCAGGGGTGCAGGGTCCCTCTGCTGAATAGTTACCTCCCTTTTATTGTGACCAAAGTGTGAGCAGAACTTTACGTTCTGTGATCTCGCCGTGACACAGTCGATGTATAGAAGTAACAGGCATTCCTTGTCCTGCGTTCGGATGCATCAGCAACAGAGGAGGTAACACGATGCAGTGCAAAGAGCGACTCGAGACCTACCTGCGTGAGCATCAGGTGCCTTTCCAGGTCCAACAGCATGCTCGAACCTTTAGTGCCCAGAAGATTGCAGAAAGTGAGCACATTCCTGGTAAGATGGTTGCGAAAACCGTTATCGCCTTGGCGGACAACCAGATGATCGCGTTGGTGCTTCCTGCCTCCTATCGGGCAGACCTCAACAAGGTCGGGGATCTTCTGGGAGCTAAAGAGATCCGTCTGGCTCATGAAGCAGAGTTCGCTGCCACCTTTCCAGACTGTGCAGTCGGTACGATGCCCCCTTTCGGCAATCTATATGGCATCCCAGTCTACGTGGAGCAGCGCCTGGCAGAACAAGAGAAGTTGGTCTTCCCTGCCGGGACATATACTGAGACGATGAGTCTCAGCTACGCCGATTTTGAGCGTCTGGTACACCCACGGGTGATAGCATTTGCACACATCCCTTCATTGGGATGAAAGCAGCGGCATATGATCTGGTCAAGGAGCAGGGTACACCTCAGCGTGTGTCCCCTGCTCGTTTCACGGTCCTTGAAGTCTCCCTTCCACCCTCTTACTACGATCACTGGTTTAGCTGTGCAACTAATGTTGCCAGGCCAGCGTTAGTAACTGACGGTTCGCCCGGGCAAAGTGAACGCCGCAGGCCATCGGCACTCTGAGTCAGCCCATGTTTAGCGTTTGCCTGCGGCCTCCTTGACCTTGACAGGAATTTGCTTTGGTTTCGCTTCCTCCGCTTTGGGGATACGCAGCATCAGGACGCCATGCTCGTAGGTAGCCTCGACCTTGCTGGCGTCAATAGCGCTGGGTAGTGTCACGGACCGGCTCATCTCGCCTTCGTAACGCTCGCGCCGCACGTAGGCGCCCTTCTCGGTCTTGGTCTCCTCTTTCTTCGCGGCGCGGACCGTCAGGGTGTTACCTTCTGCCGTGATCTGGATATCCTCAGGCTTGAAGCCTGAGACAGAGGCCTCGACCACGTACTGCTGCTTATCTTCCGACTCGTAGATATCGAGCGGGAAGGTGCGAGCAGTAGTAAAGAATTCGAAGCGCGGCCCGACAAAGCTTTCCTCAAACAGGCGATTCATGGCCTCACGCAGCGGCAACAATGCCTCAAATGGGTCTCGTGGGATCATTGACATAGTGTTTCTCCTTTACTCGTTGACATGCTCTCAAACGAACCTACTCACTGACACTAACCACTCCCACCAAAGAAGTATAAGATTGTATTCTCACAACAGTATCACGGCAACGGACAGCAAGTTCACAAACAGATCACAAAAAGGCTTCCATCTTCCCCGCAGTCGGTGCCGGACATGGAAAAGAAAGTAGTCTGTCAAACATTCCCTTGCACAGAGCAGAGATTGTGTGCTTTTTGTGAGAGAACGTCACCGCTTTGTGATCGTTCTCTGAGGTTGTCGCACTATGATACATGGAAAAGTAGGTATGGATTCATCAATCTCCTGCGGCTGATGAACCTCTGCTTGATAGCAGTGGTGATCCTGTGAAGGGGTGAGCGACCATGAAAAAGCAACAATTTCGCGACCGCACGGAAGCGGGGCAACTGCTGGCAACACAGCTCACAACGTATGCTGATCGGCCAGACGTGCTGGTGCTGGCCTTACCTCGGGGCGGGGTGCCGGTTGCTTTTGAAGTGGCCAGAGCACTGCATGCTCCACTCGATGTTATGATCGTACGCAAGCTAGGCGTCCCTGGGTATGAAGAACTGGCAATGGGAGCCATCGCCTCGGGTGGCGTGCGTGTGCTCAATGACGACGTCGTCCACATGTTGGGGATCTCTGAGGAGGAGATCAACCAGGTTGCAACACACAAGCAGCGAGAGGTGGAGCGACGCGAATGCCTCTACCGGGGGAATCGCCCGGCCTCTGAGGTAGGCGGTCGGACGGTTATCCTGGTCGATGATGGGATTGCGACCGGAGCCACCATGCGGGCAGCGGTGGCAGCCGTGAGGCAGCAGCAACCCGCCCGCGTCGTCATTGCTGTTCCGGCTGCTGCGGCTGCCACCTGTGAGGAATTTGCAGCGGAGGTCGATAAGCTGGTGTGCGTGCTCAAGCCGGAGGCGTTCTTTGCCGTCGGCTTCTGGTATGAGCACTTTGCGCAAACAAGCGATGAGGAGGTTCGTGATCTGCTCGAACGAGCCGCGCACGAACAGGCGGGCAAGGCGCAGCAGCCTCAAAGAGCGCACGGAACAGGGAGCCATGAGAAAAAAGCCAGGGTCGTGTCACCAATAGAGCACAAGAGGCGTGGCATACGTCAAGGCTTGACCAGTTCGAGGAGTAGCAAAGAAGTTCATACATAGCAATGCAGTTTCCAAGGGGAGGTTGATACAGACATGGAGAACCAGGAAACATCGCAGATGGCACTACTCTTTGTTGGTGATGTCATGCTCGGACGACTGGTGAATGCGGCTCTTCGGGAACAAGAGCCTGCCTATCCGTGGGGGGATACGTTAGCGCTGTTCCAGCAGGCCGATGTGCGTCTCTGTAATCTGGAGTGTGCCATTTCCGATTGGGGCGCTCCCTGGTCAGCCACCCCGAAGGTGTTTCACTTTCGCTCCGATGCCAAAAACGTTGCCGTCCTTACAGCTGCACACATCGATGCGGTCTCATTGGCGAACAACCATGCGCTTGATTTTGACTATGAAGGGCTGTTTCACATGATGGGCAATCTGGAAGCTGCCGGCATTCAGTATGCTGGTGCAGGTACGACCATCACTGCCGCCTCTGAACCTGCCATCTGGGAAGTGAACGGAAAACAGTTAGGACTGATCGCCTTTACGGATAATGAGCCTGGCTGGGAAGCCACAGAAGACCGACCGGGGATACTGTATGTGCCCATGACGTTGAAGGATACGCGTGCTGTCAAGCTGTTGGACCTGGTCAGGAAGACCAGAGCGATGGTCGATGTGCTGATCGTCTCGGCACATTGGGGACCAAATTGGGGAGACGATCCCCTGGCGGAACACATTCCCTTTGCGCGTGCGCTCATCGATGCAGGGGCTGATGTGATTTATGGTCATTCCGGGCATGTGGTGCGAGGGATAGAACTCTACAGGGGGAAACCGATCCTGTATTGCACAGGCAATTTTATTGACGATTATGCCGTCGATGAAATAGAGCGCAATGATCAGAGTTTTATGTTCGTTGTTGAGATGGATGGACAGAGGATAGCGCGGCTGCTGCTGTATCCCACTATCATTGCAGCATGCCAGGCAAGACTTGCTCAGCAAAACGAGAGGGAAGCCATCGTGGCAAGGATGCAGAGGCTGTGTATGCAATTGAACACGCCTACGACGTGGAATGAGCAAGCAGAGCGTCTTGAGATTCGGATGAGTCAGCACGCTCTCAGTTAGTTAACGTGGGTGATTTCCCCATTTGGACAAGGCGCAAGGAGACAGATGTACCACATAACGAGCACGTGGAATCTGCTCTCTCACCTTGTCCATGACCTCTTCCTTCCTGGGGCATGGGGCCTGGCTGCTGTCATGAGCACAGTGACTATCACGAGGCCCCTCGCTTGTGAGGCCCATAGGCTCCATAGACGTCGAGGAGTTGTCGTCGCGTCGCCTGGAGCCGCTGGACAACGACTTGAGCCACGCGTTTCTCCAGCTCATAGCCGAAATCGTGGTCTTCTTCGGCCTGGTCACGTAGGTAGACGCCATCCATGACAATGACCTGCGTCGGTTCAACGACCCGTGCGCTGAATTGCCAGCGGTACGGCGGGAAGAGCCACGACCAACCCAGGACTTCGCCTCCTGCCAGCGTCTCAATTGTGATCGGACCACGTTGAGCCGCAAACGCCTCGAGCGCTACTTTGCCTTTATAGATCGCGTAAAATTTCCTCGCTTTTTCACCTTCGCTGAAGATGTATCCCTGCTCCCTAAATGTATCCTCTGATGCACCGTGCGCGATCATGTGCAAATGGTGGGGAGCAAGCCCCTGGAAGAAAGGATGTTCTGCCAGCATCGATTCGAGTGTTTTCATCGTTCCTTCTCCTTTGCGCTAGCAAACGTGGGGAGCGCTGACCAGTTCCCTCTGACCTTCAACGACGGGCTCACCCGCCTTGTGCTCCTTTTTTGGCCGCACAATTGGTATAGCAGTAGAAGACCCCTGAGAAGTGAAAAAGCACACCTGCTTATCATAGCAGCGAACAGGGAGTTCCGCCTGCCTATCTTTAGTATATGACCTTGATATTACGAGAGCATCACAGCAATAAGCTCTCGTATCACGCGGAGGTCACAGGATGAGCAATGTGCCTCCCTCTTTGTGATGCGCATGTGACGTTATCTATTGGCAGTGTGATATTTTCGTGAGCCAGACATAGTATGCTTGCATGATAGGAACGTAAGATAGGAACGATGTGTTTGCCATTCGAGCGCTTCTCGTTCTGAACAGACGACCCTGAAGCGCCAATGGAAGAAGGAGAAGATCATGCAGTACAAGAATATGCCAACAACCTGCAATGAGCACTATGATCTGATCAGTGTGCTCTATCATGCCCTCGAAGGGGCCTGGAAATGTGAGACCTACTCCAGAGATGCCGAGAAAGCCGGTGATGAAGCCCTGGCGCAGTTCTTCCGCGAGACGCACCAGGAGGAGTGTGCACGGGCAGAGCGGGCAAAGGCACTCCTCAGGCATCGTATGGGCGTGCTGAGCACCACCCATTAACCGCTTGGATCACAAGCTGGGTCACCAGTACGGGTGTGATGAATCGTGCCCGTATGCGACCCCCCTGGCTCCTGCCTGGAAGTTACATGGTTACGGGACCATTGATTGAGGAGGAGTGGGAGCCAGGAGTCGGAACGATGGCGACCAGCAACAGTTGGAATCGAATAGGAGAACAACATGAAACATGACGAGTTCATTGGACAGGTGCAACACCGCGCTCGCCTGAGCTCGCGTGGGGCCGCCGAGCGCGCTACCCGTGCGACACTGGAGACGCTGGCCGAACGGCTGGCTGGGGGTGAAGCCAAAGACCTCGCGGCACAGCTACCACCGGAGCTTGCTGAGCATCTCCGAGGCGGGTGGTCGGCAATGGGCGAGCGCTTCTCTCTGGATGAGTTCTTCCGGCGTGTCAGTCAACGCGAGGGGGCCGATCTGCCAGACGCCGTCTTTCACGCGCGAGCCGTGATCGAAGTCCTGAGCGAAGCCGTCTCGCAAGGGGAAATGGACGATGTCCGCGCCCAGCTCCCTGCTGAGTTTAATCGGCTGTTCGAGGCGGGCAGTGCCGGTCAGATGCCTGCGGCTGAATGAGGGGGAACTCAGGTAGAGCCTCCTGCGCATTGGAATGAACACGATGTGTATGCAGGAAAGAAGGAGATGCAACAATGAGTACACATCATCCTGAGAAGCTAGTACAGATACCAATCGATTCCGTCCTGCTTGAAGGAGCGCTGGCGATTCCTCAACACGCCCAGGGCCTTGTCGTCTTCGCATATGGCAGTGGGAGCAGTCGCTTCAGCCCCAGAAACAACGTTGTGGCCCAGGTCCTTCGTCGAGCAGGAATCGGCACGCTGCTGATGGACTTGCTCACCGAGCAAGAAGACGCGGTCTATGAAACGCGCTTTGATATTCATCTGCCGACTGATCGTCTGCTCCTGGCCACGCGCTGGCTGCACAAGCAAGCAGACACAAAACACCTGACGATTGGCTACTTTGGAGCCAGCACCGGGGCTGCCGCCGCACTCAAAGCTGCCGCCGCACTCGGTTCCAGCATCGGTGCCGTGGTTTCTCGTGGCGGTCGTCCTGATCTGGCTGAAGAAGCACTCATGCATGTACAGTCTCCCACGCTGTTGACTGTGGGTGGCAATGACAAAGCCGTCCTGCACCTCAATCGCGAGGCCTTTGCAAAACTGCCAGGAGAGAAGGAGTTGGTGATCGTTCCAGGGGCCTCGCATCTGTTTGAAGAACCTGGTGCCCTGGAGGAAGTAGCGCGGGAAGCAGCACAATGGTTCGCACGCTACCTCCCTAGGGGTTCAGCTCGCCCGGCCTGATTCGTCCTCTACCACCAGGAGCGATGAGAAGGTACTCCTATGAGTCAGCACCATCGAGTCACGCCGCTTTCATTTCCCTGGTGAAGCCTTTCGCCACTGGGTCAAGGACTTCTATGGAACCAAACGAAACGAGAAGCGGGAAAAGGCTTCCCGGGCCTGTCATTGGGAGAAGGAAAAGCAGTTTATGACAGACAAAATGGCCTTCCGGTTACTTCTCGCCTTTTCCTTTTGCTTGAGGTCTTACTGCTTGCAATTTCTTAAGTACCTCTGGCCGCTTCGCTTTGAGCGTATAAGTGCGTGGGAAGTCTTGCTCTGGCCAGATAGTGTAGCTGCGTATCTGTTGATGCGAGGCAAGCTGCCTGTTGGTCTGCTGAATAGTTGTCTCGACATCATCGGGGTCTTCCATCAACAGGACGGCATGCACAACCGTCCCCTGATCTTCCCCCGTTAATCCAACGACGACGGCATCTTTGACGGACGGCATAGTCAACAAGATATTTTCGATATCTTCTGGATAGACTTTCATGCCGTTCGCCAGCACAATCGGGTTCTTCTTGCATCCTTTCAGGTAGAGGTTGCCTTTGTCATCCATAGAGCCAAGATCGCCTGTATAGTGCCAGCCATTTTGAAATGCGTCGGCAGTCGCCTCGGGGTTTTTCCAGTATCCAGGTGCCACGTTCGGCCCGCGCACTACGATCTCACCATCTTCAGCAATGCGCACCTCGACCCCGGGAAGAGCCTTGCCGACACTCTCCAAAAGATGTTCGTTGTAAGAGGTGCCAGAAATCACTGGGGAACACTCGGTTGTTCCATACCCTTGCATGACCCTGATGCCCATATTCTCCCAGCGCTGAGCCAGTTTTGGCGGTAAATAAGCACCTCCACTGACGAAAAAGCGGAAATGCCCGCCAAAGCGTTTACGCACAGACCGGAAGAGGAGAGGCCGCATGTCGAACGGCAGCCGCGCCGCTATACGGTGCAGCAGTTCCCATTGCCTCTCTTTCTTTTGTAAGCGGACCTGGCGTTCAATCCCATTGAGAAAGAGTTGTAAAGCCTGTGGAACCAGCACCATGCATGTGATGTGCTGTGAGCCAAGCAGCTTCAACCAGGTGTTTGGCAGCAGCGATCTTGCGTACACAAACCTGGCGCCACTTTTCAAGAGAGCGAGTTCGATGGTTAACTCGAACATATGGCTCAATGGTAGGATGGAGAGGGCGCGATCGTTGGGCGTAATATCCTCTCTTTTGAGCGTGGCAGCAGCATTACTGGCAATATTGCGATGACTCAGCATCACTCCCTTTGGCTGCCCCGTCGTCCCCGATGTGAAAACTAACTCCGCCAGGTCGTCATCGCCTATAGCTTGCAATCTGGTCGCATCGAAGCCCCCCTGGGAGCACATCAAGGTCGATCTGTGGTACTGGAGGGGATTTGAGCGTCGCAAGCCGCTGCTGTGGCGCGATCAGGTACTTCGCTTCGGTGGTTTGTGCAATGTGGCGGATAAAGTCTTCCCTGGAATTGATATCCAGAGGAACTACGACGCCACCTATCTGTAGCACAGACAGGAATGCTACCATCCAATCAATGCGGCTGGCAGACCAGATGAGTACTCGCTCCCCTTTCTGGAGGGCTATTTCTTGCAAATAGCCTGCAAAATACTGTACTTTTTGTTGAACCTCGCTGTATGTGAAAGTAGACATGTCTGTAGCTGTACCCGGTTCCATAAGCGCTATGCGCCCACCAAATTGTTCTACCGCGGTAGCGAACAAGCTGTTAATGGTCTCCATACCACTCACTTTCTTCCACTACATCGTCCGTTTCCTGCCGGGCAAATCGGCTCCATTGCTTTCATGATTGGTGTTTCGACTCATGTATCCATTCTTCGGATTTTGCTGTTTCGAGGACTTTTTTCTTTTGTGAGGCCCCTAAAATACGTTTTTGCGCTTCTGTCCCGGGCATATGGAGTTCCACGTGCTGCGACCGCACGACAAACACTGGCAGCGCCGTTCCATGCAGCACGCGCTCGGTGATGCTTCCGACTATCCAGCGCGCGAGAGCGCCACGGCCATGTGTCGACATGGCGATCACATCATAGCTACCCGCCGAAGGAAGCCCTTCAGCATCTTCACTGCTTTCCCCCGCCCTGATAATCGCTGTGGCCACATCTTGCGCGGTGACTACAAAACACGTTATTGGCAACTCGCCATCCGCGGCGATGATGATTCGGATCTTGCTCGTGATCATGGTGAGGTACTCCCTGGCCTGGTGTTTCACTTGCTCGATGATCTCGGCTCTCACTCGCTCTGGGTATGTTCCTCCGATGGCCGAGGTATCCACCACATGCAAAAGATCTAGCTTGCCTTGAGTTGGCGGGGCGAAGGCCTCTACAAGCCATGTCACTGGCTCGAGGATCGCCTCAGACAGCTCAGAACCATCCAGCGTCACCAGTACGCGCAGTGGATGCTGCGCATCTGGGATCCGCAAAGCTGGGCCGCTCTCACGCAAGAGCAGCACGGGCATTGGTGCGTGGCGAACTACTTTGTCCGCGACACTGCCTATGGCCCAACGCTTGAAGCCGGTATAGCCATGGCTACACAGCACAATCAGGTCTGTCCGGGAAGACGCGGCATAGTCAAGGATCGCCGGCCCAGGAGCGCCCACCATCTCCTCCGTGACGACTGGGATACCCTTCAAGACCTCAGAACGAGCAACGCGTCTGAGGTAATCGGCTGCCTCACCGACGTACTTTTTTGGAGGACTTTCCGGCAACGACTCCTCTTCCGCCAGGTACGTCTCATATTCAACGGGCGGTTCTACGGCACGTAGTAAGACCAGCGACCCGCCAGTAGCCCGTGCAATGCGTGCTGCAACCGACATGGCGCGTTCCGCACGCATCGATCCATCCAATGGAACCAAGATTCGCTGAAACATCCTTTTGCTCCTTTTATGTCTTGTTGCAAGTATCGGTCATGTACCTCTCTAGTGAGAGGGTGCAACAGCACTGTCTCATTGGCATCACAGTTGGGGGCTAGGGCTTCACAATCTTCTCACAGAAACGTTTTGAACTTCTTTAGAAATACAGAGAGGATGGTTTGCTTTTTAAGCCTTTTCCACAGACCATTGACGAGAAGGTGCGCGACCTGCTGCGTTGTGATCGCTCTGGGATGTTCAAGCCTTGAGCTGGGTGAAAGCTGATGATTGATGGAGAACCTCAGGTGCCCTCATCCACAGGCGTCCCGGCACGCACCAACAGCAGCAGTGGGCAACTGGTTCGTCCTGTAGTGCGAGCTGCCACACTGCCTGAAAACCTCGCATCCAGACTGAATCGTTGTCGGGGCATGGTGTTCCATGATATGCAACAGCGTCACCTTCGCATGGCAACGGCTTGTGCCAGATGCTCCACTGTCGGAAGAACCGACTCTGCGAGATGTGATCCGTCGAGAGGGACAAAGAAAGTGAGATCGTCCTGTGTTATCTGCCGGGACATGGCTAACCACCTCCAAAGAAGGTCTGGTACAATCTAGGAAGATGTTGAGGCTGATGATAAACCCTACGACGATGCTTGCGAGCACCGTCGTCAGCCGATGGTTCACCAGCAGCCCCATTACATCCTTGCCCGCGTGAACAGCACAAGCGGGACCAGGGCAAAGGGAATGCCAAAGCTGAAGATCACCTGGCTCACAACGAGGGTGCACGACGGCTCAAGACCGATGATGGTGACCATCAAAGATGGCAGCATGGTGATGCTACGCCGCAGCCAGGCCGGGATACTTCGGCGGAGAAAGCCCTGCATCACCACCTGGCCTGACATCGTCCCGACCGTCGTGGATGACATACCGGATGCCAACAGCGAGATGGCGAACACGAAAGCAGACGCCTGCCCCAGTAAAGGGGCTAGCGCTTTGTATGCCTCATCTATCGTGCCGATATGACTCAAGCCCCCACGGTAGAAGGTTGATGCGGCCATGATCAGCAGGCCGCATTCACGCACCCTGCCAGTCCCAGAGTAGTGACCACATCAATCAGCTCGAAGCGGAGCAACTTCTTGAGCAGCTCCGGGTTGCGGGTCACAATGCGTCTCTGGGTCAGACAGAGTGAAGGTAGATCACATGAGGTTCATCTCGTGATCATCTTGTGACGGCGATGTGAAGCCAATATCCTATCTGCATCAGTACATGAGGTTGCTGTATACGCTAGTGGTTATGCTCGCTTTCCCTTGAGGAAGCGAGCCGCCGCATGAAAAAAACGCGTTATCGGGTGAACGAGGGGCAAGGCAGTTATTCCCACGGTGCTCAGTATGATGAGGATGAGCAGGAAATGCTGCAGACCGGTCCGATGATCCTGTCGCCCTGGTCATTCAGGCTGAGATTGAGATGTATCCATATGCAAAGCACCCTTTCATCTTTAGGGAACGCTTATGCCCTGTGAACGATCTGCCACGCTTCCATGTACGCGGCCCAGGCCAGGCTTGGTAGCCTCCTCTGGGCACTTCACGGTCACAAGGCAATCACAGCAAAACAAGCGGGCAGTATCAATGGTACTGTGTACGAAATGTGAGAGAAAGGCATGGCGCTGTGATCGTTCTGTGACATCACGAGGCTATGCTTTGCTCATAAGCGTGAGCAGTTATCTTTCTCGCAAGCAGATGGACCTGTAGGATGAGGCATGCAGGTGCTGCAACTAGGTGCTGGTGAAGAGCCATATGAAAAAGAACATGCTTCCAAGTGCGACCCCTATCAGTGCAAACTGTAGCAAAGAGCGCACCACACTGCGTTTCCCGGCACCATACGGGTTGAGCATCTACTTTTGTTTTTGTCAATGAAAGGACCTGGAGGCTTATGGAGACAAGTAGAGCTAAAGGACCACCCGCTGGCAGAGTAACCCCTACCACTGTTTTTCGCGACAAGCAGCACCATCCCCTCAATGCCATCTTCGCGCCCAAGAGCATTGCGGTCGTTGGGGCGACGGAAAAAGCAGGCAGCGTCGGGCGTACTCTCCTCTGGAATCTGATCAGCAATCCATTTGGGGGAACGGTTTTTCCTGTCAATCCTCAGCGCACCAGTGTTCTGGGCATTCAAGCTTACCCCAACCTCGCCGCCCTGCCCTCGCAGGTCGACCTCGCTGTCATTGCCACGCCCGCGCCGACCGTGCCAGGTATTATTGCTGAGTGTGTCGAGGCGGGCGTCAAAGGGGCCATTATCATTTCGGCCGGTTTCAAGGAAAGCGGCGCAGCGGGTGCCAAGTTGGAGCAGCACATCCTGGAGGAAGCACGCCGGGGGAAGCTGCGCATCGTCGGGCCCAACTGCCTTGGCGTGATGTGCCCGCTGACCGGCCTCAACGCCACCTTTGCCAGCACCATGGCCCGGCCGGGCCATGTCGGCTTCATCAGCCAGAGCGGCGCCCTTTGCGCTGCCGTGTTGGATTGGAGCCTGGGCGAAAACGTTGGGTTCAGCGCCTTTATCTCCATTGGGTCGATGGTGGACGTCGGCTGGGGCGATCTGATTGATTACCTGGGTGGAGACCCACAGACGACCTGCATCGTCATCTACCTGGAGACCATTGGCGATGTTCGCTCGTTCCTCTCCGCCACCAGGGAAGTTGCCCTGACCAAGCCGATTATCATTCTGAAAGCCGGCCGCACGCAGGCGGCGACCCAGGCGGCAGCCTCACACACCGGTGCGCTCACCGGCAGCCACGAAGTCTTCGAGGCGGCCTGCCGCCGCAGTGGGGTGCTCCTCGTCAACCGCATCGACGAGCTTTTCTCGATGGCCGAAGTGCTTGCCAAACAGCCGCGCCCGCGGGGTCCACGCCTCACTATCCTGACCAACGCGGGCGGCCCAGGAGTACTCGCCACCGATGCCTTGATGAGGGGCGGGGGCGCAACGACTGCATTAGCCCCCCAAACCCTCTCCGCGCTCGATCAGATGCTCCCGGCACACTGGAGCCACGGCAACCCGGTAGACATTCTGGGCGATGCCGATCCTGAACGCTACGCCAAAGCGCTTGAGATTGCGGCGCAAGACCCGAACAGCGACGGCTTGCTGGTCATCCTGACCCCGCAGGCGATGACCGACCCGACCCTTACCGCCGAGCAGGTGAAGCGCTACGCCACCAGTACCGGCAAACCGATCCTGGCTAGTTGGATGGGTGGGGCGGAAGTGGCCAGCGGCACGATGATTTTGAACCGGGCCAGTATCCCTACGTTCCCCTACCCCGACACCGCTGCCCAGGTATTTGATTACATGTGGCACTCCCGCTCCAATCTGCGTAGTTTATACGAAACCCCGCTCCCTTCCCTGGAATTCGACAAAGACGGGCCCGACCGGGCCTTGGCGGAGAAGCTGATTGACAGCGCCCGCCGGTCGGGCCGGACTCTTCTCACCGAGGTTGAAGCTAAGCAGCTTCTGGCCGTCTATGGCATCCCAACGGTCGAGACGCGGGTGGCCACCAACGAATCCGAGGCCGTCAAGCACGCGGAGGAAATCGGCTACCCGGTCGTGCTCAAGCTCTTTTCAGAAACGATTACTCACAAGAGCGACGTGGGCGGCGTGCAGTTACATCTGGCAGGAGCGGACGCGGTGCGCGGCGCCTACCATGCTATTGAAGCTTCGGTCCGCGAGAAAGTCGGGGCCAAGCACTTCCTAGGAGTGACCATCCAGCCGATGGTCACGCTCGACGGCTATGAACTCATCCTGGGCAGTAGCCTTGACCCACAGTTCGGCCCGGTTCTGCTCTTCGGTTCGGGCGGACAACTCGTGGAAGTTTACCAGGACCGGGCCTTAGCATTCCCGCCGCTCACCACCACCCTGGCACGGCGAGTGATGGAACAGACCCGCATCTTTACTGCCCTCAAAGGGGTGCGGGGACGCTCGCCCGTTGATCTCGTCGCACTTGAGCACCTCCTGGTTCGCTTCAGTTATCTGGTGATAGAGCAACGCTGGATGAAGGAAATCGACATAAACCCCCTGCTCGCCTCTCCGGAACGCCTGCTCGTCCTCGATGCGCGGGTGGTCCTGCATGGACCAGAGATCAGCGAGGAGAAGCTGCCCAAGCTTGCCATTCGCCCATATCCCATGCAGTATGAACGACCCTGGACGCTGCTTGACGGCACCCCGGTCACGCTTCGCCCTATCCACCCGGAGGACGAGCCGCTGATGGTCAAGTTTCACGAAACGCTTTCGGATCGCAGTGTCTATTTCCGCTGGCTGCACACGCTGAACCTGAGCCAGCGGGTCGCCCACGAGCAGTTGATCCGCTTGTGTTTCATTGACTACGACCGGGAGATGGCACTCGTCGCCGACTATAAAAACCCGCAGACTGGGCAGGACGAGATTATTGGCGTGGGCCACTTAATCAAAGCCCATGGTGCAAATGAGGCCGAGATTGCCCTGCTCGTCACCGACCAGTTCCAGCGAAAGGGGCTGGGTACCGAATTGCTGCGTCGGCTGATCCAGTTCGGCCACGACGAAAAACTCCAGCGCCTTACCGGTGACATCCTTGCCGAAAACCAGGGGATGCAAGAGGTTTGTCGGAAGCTCGGCTTCCGCCTCCAATATTCGCTAGAAGATCGGTTGGTGAGAGCTGAACTTGAACTATGACGCTCATCGAGCTGAAATGGTGGAGAAGATAGGCTGTAAGCTAAATGCCATTCCTCTCCCTTATTTGCACACAGAACACAATACTGTGACACAACCGTGAGCTAGAGGCTACTTCTTGTGAGGGAACTGTGAGCAGGAAAGCATATGCTCTGTATGAAGACCTTATGATGGAGATATATGCAGAAAAACCAGCAATGGCGCTGGTGAAAGGAGCAACAGCATGTTTCGAAACATTCTGGTCCCTCTGGATGGGTCGTCTCGTGCAGAGCGTGCGCTTCCCGTCGCGGCACGCCTCGCACAGGCCTCTGGTGGAACGGTTATCTTACTGCGGGTCGTACGTTTTGCCACGGAGTTTGTGCCGTATCCGGAAGCAGACCCGTGGACAATACGGACAATCAATGATGCTGACCTTGCAGAGGCCAGGAACTACCTGGAGCGCATCACCGATATGAGCAGTCTGAGCGACGTCCAGACCGAAACCACAGTTATCAAAGGCCGGGCAGCCGACACCATCCTTTCGGTGGTGGAGACCTATCACATTGATCTGATTGTGCTGTGTAGCCACGGCTACACCGGCATGAAACGCTGGGTGCTGGGCAGCGTGGCGGAGAAAGTGGCCCGCTCTGCCCCGATACCGGTACTAGTTCTGCGCGAGGACGGACCCGTGCCTGCCAGTCCTCACCCAGACCCGACACGCCCGCTGCGTGTGCTCGTCACGTTGGACGGCTCTGTGCTGGCAAAGGCGGCTCTCGAACCCGCTGCATGCTTGATTGCCGCGCTAGCCACTCCTGCGCAGGGAGCACTACACCTGGTGCGGGTAGTCAAACCCGTGAACCCTGAGAGGGAGGAAAAAGACCCCGAGGAGCGTGAGCACTTCCTATACAAGGCCAAATTCTACCTTAGTTCGACGGTGGGGCATCTGCGCGAAGGCCTGGTTGCCCCTGCTGTCGCGAACCTCAAACTCCCCATCACCTGGTCGGTTGCGGTCGATACAGATGTGGCCGAGGCCATCGTCAGAGTGGCAGAGAACGGGGAAGATGCAGAAGGGGCCGGGGTGTTCGGTGGCTGCGATATCATCGCCATGGCGACCCATGGACTTAGTGGCATACGACGCTGGGAGATGGGGAGTATCACGGAGCGTGTCCTCCATGCCACCAGGCTGCCGCTGCTCATCGTGCGGCCTCCTGACATGATGGACAAGAGCAACGTGACGTGGGATACGGCCACGCTATCGGCCATCCAGGGATGAATGGAACACCTCATTGTGAAAGTCTCCGCATCAAGCGGCGCTTGACCAGCTCGACAAGTAGTAGATAGGTGATCGTCATCCCGGCAAGGAAGAGGAAGTACAACCCTGGCAATGGCGTGAAGCCCAGGTCAACGGCGAGCGGCGTATACGGCAGAATGATCCCGAGAGCGACCACGATGAGCGTGGTGATCGCGAGCGGGAGGCTGGGGCGACTGCGCAATGGGTTACTGGCGGTACGGATGATAAAGAGCACGGGCGTTTGCGTCGCCAGCGACTCTACAAACCAGCCGGTATGGAAGAGCGACTCGGAGGCATGGAAGACCCACAGCATCACGAAAAAGGTGAGGAAGTCATAGATGGAACTGATCGGGCCAATGAAGACCATGAAGTCGAGGATGAGGTTGATGTTCCAGTGCTGCGGCTTCTGGATGAAGCTCGCGTCAACGTTGTCGGTTGGGATGGTCACCTGGGCCAGGTCGTAGAGGAAGTTGTTGAGCAAGATCTGCATTGGCAACATGGGTAGGAACGGTAAGAAGACGAAGGCGCCGGCCATACTAAACATATTGCCGAAGTTGGAACTGGTGCCCATCAAGAGGTACTTGATGACATTGCCGAGTGCCTTACGTCCCTCGATGATGCCGTCGTGTAGCACCTGCAAGCTCCGCTCCAGCAGGATGATGGCGGCTGCATCCTTGGCGACATCGACGGCGGTGGCAACCGAAATACCCACATCAGCGGCATGCAGGGATGGGGCATCGTTGATGCCGACGGACAGATTGAAATTCCTGAAGACGCCTTCCGTCCGTTTCGCATCGATGAACGCGAGGATATCAGGATGATCGACAGGCAAGACACCCATATTGGCCCCGCGTCGTTTGCCGACGAGCTTGATGTTCTCGGTCGCGCAGTCGAAAATCTGCATAATGGAAACCGGTCCAGACGACGTACCCCCAGTTGCGGCAATCAGGTCACCTGCGGGACGGAGCCAACCGAAGCTAAACCCGGTGCCCCCACCGGAACGTTGTACCAGCGCCATATCACGGAGGGCAGTAAAGATGGACTCCATGCTATCTTCCACGGGCAACACAAACACGCCGAGAGCTGCCCGAGAGGTGTCCCGGCATTCATGAGGGTCGGCGAGTTGGGCAGGAAGTCGAGGCTGGTCAAGAGCCGGTAGAACCGCTCCTCCCACAGGGCGGATTGCTCCCAGTTGCCCAGCAGGAGTCCCGCGTGCACGATGGCGCGTGCCACGCGGGTAAAGAGTTGGTCGGGGGTTTCGCTGACTTTGCCGTGCGCATTCCGCCGCAGATAGCGGGCTTGCAGCACCCGGTGCGCGTTCTCACTCAATTGCATGTCTCACTCCTCCTTCATGCAGTGGCCTTTACGGTGATCGCCATCATGGGAACAGGAGGTCTGGGTTCAGACAGTCAGGTCTGTCAGTCTACCAGTGGCCACCAGCCAGCGGACAAACTCCAGGCGACGATAGTCGGCAGGCGTCCAATCCATCTCTTGTGCAGCGTACTCTCGACGCAGTCTACGTAACCGATCGATGTCCTGCGCGGTGAACCCCACCCTGCGCAACATTTCAAGAGCTTCTTTGTAGTCCATCTGGTTCATAGGAGCCTCCTTTTCAGTTTGAGAGCGAACCATTCTTGAATGCCGCTCAGGAAGATGTGTCTCTTTCGCAGTGCTGCAAGAGAGCCGGAAGAAGCGGTACATTCGCCTGAACATGGCTGCCCAGGAGAAACCAAATGCATGCATCATCTCACAGGTTCCCTGGTTCCGAGAAAGAAAACTGCTCACTCTTTCGAGAAAAAGATAGCGCGGTGAGATCACAAAGTGATCACGATGCTGCGTATTCTGCTCACAATTCGGACACAACTGAGAGCTCCCTCACCCCTCAGCTTTGCCTTCTGTCATCCGTGGCCGTACAATTAGCAGTGGAAGTTTCGTGGCACCAAGTATGCGCTCAGTTACACTGCCAACCACCCACCGCTCCAGGCCGCTGCGCCCATGCGTTGCCAGGGCGATCACATCACAGCTGTGAGCTACCTCCACCTCTTCCACATATTCACCACCCTCCGCTATGCCAAGCAGCATAGCGGCGACATCCATGTTCACGACCACAGACGATGCGACGGAGAGCTTGAGGCCGGCTAGATTGCCTTCGTGCAGTCGCTGCTTGACAGCACGGAGGTAGGTGTGTGCTACCAGCGCACCCTGCTCTTTCGCCTCTGCCAGACTATCCTTTTGACCATACTCATACATCGTGGGCAGGCGCAGCACCCGCACCAGGTGGAGCGCTCCCTCAGCAGGCGCAGACAAGGCCGCGCTCAGGTAGGCTGCTGGAGTGAGTGCCGCCTCTGCGAGTGAAGAGCCGTCCAGCGGTACCAGGACACGTACTGAACGCATACTGCCTGGATGCAGGGCGGTCGGCACGCCCCCGCGCTCCTGCAGGATCAACACTGGCACAGGGCTATGGCGAGCGACTTTCTGTGCTACGCTGCCCAACGCCCAGCGCGTGAACCCCGTCGCTCCGTGGCTGCACAGAATGATTAGGTCGACCGGCGGGGCCTCAAGCGATTGTGAGCTGGCTACAGCGAGAATGAGCTGGGCGGGTTGACCGTTGGACACTTCCGTGATCGTGGTCAGCCCGGCTAGTTCCTCAGAAGCGGCAAGGCGTGCCAGGTAGGCTGCTGCCTGAACCCGGTCCGCATCGAAGGTTGCTTGCAGCATGACTGATTCCCTCGTCCGCCACGTGAACTCAGATGGGTGCGTGACAGCACGCAGCAACGTGATACAGCCACCAGAGGCATGTGCGATGCTGGCAGCGACGGGAATGACACGTTCTGCACGTGCTGACCCATCCAACGGGACGAGAATATGCTGAAACATCTCTGTGCTCCTTTTGGCAGACCTGCCGCTGCCTCTATAAATCGTACGCTCCTACCGGATCTGAGGAGGCTGCCAAGAGAGGCATGTGCTCACGTGGGCAGCCTCGCTCTATGAAACAACGCCGAAGCATTGGAAGTGCAGAAATAGCCAGACCTGGAAGTGAGCAGACCACGCTGGTCGTGTGCTCTCCGCTTGCTCTCCGCAGCCAACGCACGTCTTTGGTGTTGTCAGTGCCGAACGCCGATCGGCCAGCGCTCACTGGCATAGCTTCGCATCTGCTCGTATTCGTGTGCATCAACCAAGCCCCATCCATAGGGCTGGTATTGTGCTCCCTTCGCGGGGAGACGACGAGGACGTAGCTGCTCCCGGCTGCTCAACCAATGCATGAGCGCCCAGATGGCCATACCAAGCAGGCTGATCAGCCCTCCTAGCGACACCCATAGCAGTACAAACCGAACGTCACCATATTCAACAGCTTCCCGCATCATGGCAGCACCCTCACTTTCTTTTGCTTTGCTACATTTGGGGAACTGCATTACCCGATTCTCTGCTCTCCTCTTACTAAGTGTTTGATTCCCGCCACCTAGCCGATAGGAAAGAGAAAGGAGCGTTTAAGAAAAGGAGCAAAAGAGATGAAAAGAAGCCACCAGCGCATGCCGATGACGCTCAATCGCCAGGCCTATCCATCCGATCTCACCGACGAGCAATGGGAGCTCTTGGAGCCCCTGGTACCAGCGCTCTGTGCAGAGGCCGCCTATCACGTACACGCCAGACGCGAAATCGTCA
>WNFC01000407.1_pt1 | contig 42582 bp, 38 predicted proteins | sample 5400541 | NCBI WGS metagenome assembly WNFC01 (sample SAMN13153342, study PRJNA577476) | soil metagenome | isolation source: 120 cm saprolite under Douglas fir tree site 2 hole 2 replicate 1 | place: USA:California | collected 2015-04-18 | reverse complement strand
CTAGGAGACGGCGGGGAGTACGCCTCATCGGGTGACGAGCCGAGGGAGTCATTCGCTTCCGGAAGATCCGGTCATACAAGGGCACGCGAGGCCAGAGCTACACGGTGCGCTGGGATGTGGCTGGCCGCACGCACCCCGAGACGTTCAAGACCAGGGCCCTGGCCGAGGGGCGGCTGGCGGAACTGCGCACCTATGCGCGCAACGGCGTTCCGTTCGATGTCGCCACCGGCCTTCCGGTAGCCGAAGTCAGGCAGGCCCACGCGGAAGCCGCGAAGGCTGATGAGCTGAGCTGGTACCAGCACGCGCTGAACTACCTCGCCCGGCGGCGTAAGGGACTGGCAGGCAACTCGGTGCGCTCGGTCGCGGAAACCCTGGCCACCATCACCCCCCTCCTCCTGGTGCCCGGCAACGGACGGCCAGACGACGGCCAGCTCCGGGAGGCGCTGTACGGCTGGGCGTTCAGGGACAGTCACGATCCGCCCGAGGAGGTCGCGGCGGTCTTGGGCTGGGTGGCGGACCATTCCCGGCCCCTGGCGGACCTGGCCAATCCGGACCTGATGCTCGACGTGCTGGACGCGATCGCCTCCAAGCTGGACGGCACTGCCGCCGCCGCTAACACGGTCGCCCGCAAGCGGGCCGTGCTCAGCAACGTGCTCGACTACGGCATCGGCCGCGGCCTTGACGCTAACCCGCTGCCGCAGGCCGCGAAGATGTGGACACCGCCCCGAACCACCGAGGGTGTCGTGGACCCGCGGGTGGTGGTTAACCGTCGCCAGGCCGAGGAACTGCTGACCGCTGTCAGCTATCAGTGGCGGATAGGTCCCCGGCTGGTGGCCTTCTTCGCGTGCCTGTACTACGCCGGGACCAGGCCGTCCGAGACGGTTGAGCTGAGAGAGCAGGACATCGTGGACCTGCCGGACGATGACGACTGGGGAACGCTGTACCTGCACGGCTCAGCACCCACCGTAGGCGCGGGATTCTCCCGTTCAGGGCGGCGCCGCGACCCCCGGGAACTGAAACACCGCGCCAAGGGCGAGGTGCGCCCGGTGCCCTGCCATCCTGCCCTGACCCGGTACCTGCGCTGGCACATCAGCGAGTTCGGCACCGCCCCGGATGGCAGGCTGTTCCGCGGCGAGCGTGGCGGGGACCTGTCCGAAAGCGTCTACGGCCGCGTGTGGCAAGGCACCCGGCTCCTCGCATTCACTCCTGCCCTGGAAGCCTCGCCGCTCGCGAGGCGGCCTTATGACCTGCGGCACGCCTGCCTGTCCACGTGGCTCAACGCCGGGGTGGACCCGACCCAGGTCGCCGAGTGGGCAGGCAACACGGTGGAGGTGCTGATGCGGGTCTACGCCAAGTGCATCCACGGACGGGACAAGATCAACCGCAAGCGGATCGAAGATGCCCTCCGCGACGACGACGGCGAGAACGAGGACCGGTGAAACTTCGCCCCGCATTCGCCCCGGCCAGCCGTAGACGGCCGGTTTCAGCCGGACACAGCCGGACCGGGAAGGCAACAGCCCCTCACCGTATCCAGGCTGGTGAAGGGCTGTTCGCGCTGGTGTGGCAGGTGTTGGGTTCGAACCAACGTAGGCTGAGCCGACGGTTTTACAGACCGCTCCCTTTGGCCACTCGGGCAACCTGCCGTGTGCCGCAGCGCTGGCGGCACAGAGAAGGATAGCCCAAGACCAGACCGGACGGTTAGCCGGATGCATTCAGGCCGGGATGACCCGGGTCCTGGCGCGTTCGGTGTGACGGTCCGCGCCCGCCACGTCTAGCCTTGGAGCCGTGGCATCCCAAGAGTCTTCATTTGACATCGTGTCCAAGCTCGACCGCCAGGAAGTTGATAACGCGCTCAACCAGGCGGCCAAGGAGATCGGCACCCGGTTCGACTTCCGCGGCGTCGGCGCGTCCATCGCCTGGTCCGGCGAGCACGCCGTTGACATCCGCGCCAACAGCGAAGAGCGCGCCAAGGCTGTCCTCGACGTCTTCAAGGACAAGCTGGTCAAGCGTGGCGTCTCGCTCAAGACCCTGGATCCGGACGACCCCAGGCTTTCTGGCAAGGAGTACCGGATGAGCGTGGCCCTCAAGGAGGGCATCACCCAGGACAACGCCAAGAAGATCTCCAAGATCATCAGGGACGAGGGGCCCAAGGGCGTCCGGGCTCAGGTCCAGGGTGAGGAGCTTCGCGTCTCGGCCAAGAAGAAGGACGATCTGCAGGCGGTCATCGCGCTGCTGAAGGGCAAGGAATTCGACTTTGCCCTGCAGTTCGTCAACTACAGGTGAGCTGACCGCCGCTATGGCTCAGCGGCGGTAGCCGGCTAGCGCCTCTAGCCGGCGGATCCGCTCGCCCGCGGGCGGGTGCGTCAGGAACAGCCGGGCGAAGCCCTCGAGGCGGAACGGGCAGGCGATCATCAGGTGACCGACCGAGATCCGCCGTCCATCGGGCGCGAGCGCCAGCTCCGCCGACCCGGCGTCGATCTTGCGCAGGGCGCTCGCCAGGGCCACCGGATCGCCGGACAGCAGGGCGCCCGCCGCGTCGGCCCGGTACTCGCGCTCCTGGGGCACCGTCAGCCGGACGACGAACGCCGCGATCGGCCCGAGCGCCATCATCAGCAGCGTCTCGAGCAGGCCCAGGCCCGAGGCGCCCGTCCTGGCGCCGAAGGCGGCCGGGACACCTTCGCCACCCATAGAGCCCGAGGCGGAGCCGGGGCCAGCCGAGCCGGGGCCAGCCGAGCCGGGGCCAGCCGAGCCGGGGCCAGCGGAGCCAAGACCAGCGGAGCCAGGACGGGCGAACCTGGCCAGGCCGGCCGGGAACGTGATGACCGTCGCCAGGCCCGCGGACACCGATGAGGCCAGGATGTCCCGGTCGGACACGTGCGCGAGCTCATGTCCGAGCACGCCGCGCAACTCGGCCTCGTCGAGCAGCCGGAGCAGGCCCTCCGTGCAGCAGACGCTGGCTGTGCGCGGGCCGCGGCCGACCGCGAAGGCGTTCGGCTGCTCGGCCGGCGACACGTACAGGCGCGGCACCGGCAGCCGTCCGGCCTTGCTCAGCTCCCGCACCAGGCGGTAGAGCTCGGGATGCTCCACCTCGCTGACCGGCCGGGCCAGCATCGCGGACAGCGCCAGGCGGTCACAGTAGGTGTAGACGACCGCGATAAGCACCACCGCGATCACGATCGCGACGACCGCGCCGCCCCCGCCGGCCGCCGCGACCCCGAGGAGAGCGCAGCCCGCGATCAGCAGGACCACCGAGGTCGTCAGGCCGGCGGCCGCGCCAGCCAGCTCGGCTGCCCGCAGCGCGTAACCGCGCACAGCCCATACACCTCCCAATGGCCACGCTCGGATCCCCGGCAGTGGCATGATGACAACGTTCCCGCAGGCGCGTGACATACGTCCTAGCCGGGGCACCAGGGGCCAGGCGCACAACGCGGAACACATGCTGACGCCTGGCGACGGAGTTTTTACCGGAATCTGTCACAAACTATATTGATGGCACCAGATCGAACACGGGCCCGGGAATATCACGGGACGGATGAACGTTCCAGGGCCTGTCTCGGCGTAATATTTGTACCGTCCTAACTGATGCCCCATGCCGTGGGGTGGTGCCAGGTGAGCGCCCGGCCGCGGCGTGCGGAGGAGGTCTTCCAGCTGTGACCAAGCAGGTCCAGAAGCTCGATCACGTCATCATCAGGTTCGCGGGTGATTCTGGTGATGGCATGCAGCTCGCGGGAGACAGGTTCACCCAGGAGACGGCGGTCTTCGGCAACGACCTGTCCACTATGCCGAATTTCCCGGCGGAAATCCGGGCCCCGGCAGGCACTCTCGCCGGCGTGTCGAGTTTCCAGCTGCAGTTCGCCGACCACGATATCCTCACGCCGGGTGACGCGCCGGACGTGCTCATCGCCATGAACCCCGCCGCCCTGAAGGCCAACATCAAGGACCTGCCGCGGGCCGGCGACCTGATCGTCAACACCGACGAGTTCACCAAGCGGAACCTGACCAAGGTCGGCTACGAGGGCAGCCCCCTTGAGGACAACTCACTCGAGCAGTACAACGTGCACGCGGTGCCGATCACCTCGATGACCGTCAAGGCCCTGGAGTCCTTCGACATCACCAGGAAGGACGCCGAGCGGGCGAAGAACATGTTCGCGCTCGGGATGCTCTCCTGGCTGTACGACCGGCCTGCCGAAGGCACCCTCAGCTTCCTCAAGGCCAAGTTCGCCAGCAAGCCGGAGATCATGGCCGCGAACGTGGCCGCGTTCCAGGCGGGCTGGAACTTCGGCGAGACCACCGAGGCCTTCTCGGTCAGGTACGAGGTCAAGCCCGCGCCGCTCGCACGCGGCACTTACCGGAACATTAGCGGCAACACGGCCCTGGCCTACGGGCTGATCGCAGCCTCGCAGCTGGCCGGGCTGCCGCTGTTCCTCGGCTCCTACCCGATCACGCCGGCGTCGGACATCCTGCACGAGCTGGCCAAGCACAAGCGGTTCGGGGTCCGCACGTTCCAGGCGGAGGACGAGATCGCCGCCATCGGCGCGGCTCTCGGCGCCTCCTTCGGCGGGTCGCTGAGCGTCACCGCCACATCGGGACCCGGCATGCTGCTGAAGGCCGAGACCGTCGGCCTGGCCGTGTCGGTCGAGCTGCCGCTGATCGTCTGCGACATCCAGCGCGCCGGGCCTTCCACCGGGATGCCGACGAAGACCGAGCAGGCGGACCTGCTGCAGGCGATGTTCGGCCGGAACGGGGAGTCGCCCGTCCCCGTCATCGCCCCCGCCAGCCCGGCGGACTGCTTCCACGCTGCGATCGAGGCGGCCAGGATCGCGGTCAAGTACCGGACCCCGGTCATCCTGCTCTCCGACGGTTACCTGGCCAACGGCTCGGAGCCGTGGCGCATCCCGGACACCGCCAGCCTGCCCGACCTAAGCCAGGAGTTCACGTTCGCCACGGCCGACGAATCCGCGGGCGAGTTCGAGCCGTTCCGGCGGGACCCGGTGACTCTGGCCCGGCCCTGGGCGATCCCGGGCACCCCCGGTCTGGAGCACAGGATCGGCGGCATCGAGAAGGCCGACATCACCGGCACGATCTCGTATGACCCCGACAACCACGACCGCATGGTCCGGCTGCGTCAGGCCAAGATCGACGGGATCGCGGCCGACCTGGCGCCGGTCGAGGTCGACGACCCGGACGGCGCCGCCCGTGTGCTGGTGCTGGGCTGGGGATCCACCTTCGGCTCCATCGGCGCCGCGGTAAGGCGGACCCGGCAGGCCGGGCACAGTGTCGCCCAGGCGCACCTGCGTCATCTCAACCCGTTCCCGCCGAACCTGGCGGACGCGCTGCGCCGCTACGACAAGGTCCTGGTGCCGGAAATCAACCTGGGCCAGCTCGCGCTGGTGCTGCGCGGCCGGTTCCTGGTCGACGTGATCTCCTACAACCAGGTCCGCGGCCTACCCTTCCGGGCGGCCGAGCTCGCCGGTGTCATAGAGGATGTGATCGGGCATGCCTGAGACGAACGGTCACGGCGCGGCTGACGCCGCCAATGGCGAAGGGCACAGGCTGGCCTCGCTGACCCTGGTGCCGCGAGCCGCCACCCGTTCGGCGGCTAAAGATTTTAAATCTGACCAGGAGGTGCGCTGGTGCCCCGGCTGCGGGGACTACGCCATCCTGGCCGCCTTCCAGGCGTTCCTGCCCGAGCTCGAGGTGCCGAGAGAGAACATCGTCGTCATCTCGGGGATCGGCTGCTCCTCGCGGCTGCCGTACTACGTGAACAGCTACGGGATGCACTCCATCCACGGCCGCGCGCCTGCGATCGCCACCGGGCTCGCGGCGTCCCGGACGGACCTGTCGGTCTGGGTCATCACCGGTGACGGCGACGCGCTGTCCATCGGGGGCAACCACCTGATCCATGCGCTGCGGCGCAACGTCAACATCAAGATCCTGCTGTTCAACAACAGGATCTACGGACTGACCAAGGGCCAGTACTCGCCGACCTCCGAGCGGGGTAAGGTCACCAAGTCCACGCCGTTCGGCTCATTGGACCACCCGTTCAACCCGGTGTCGCTGGCGCTCGGCGCGGACGCCAGCTTCGTCGCCCGGACGATCGACTCTGACCGCAGGCACCTGACCTCGGTGCTGCGCGCTGCCGCCGACCATCAGGGCGCCGCGTTCATCGAGATTTACCAGAACTGCCCCATCTTCAACGACGACGCGTTCGCCCCGCTCAAGGAGGCCAGCGCGAACGACGAGCGGCTGATCAAGCTGGAGCACGGAGAGCCGGTCCGGTTCGGGGCCGGGTCACGAGGGCTGCGTTTCGGCAGGCACGGCGAGCTCGAGGCGGTCGAGGTGGCCGGCGCCGACCCGGACACGCTGGTCACGCACGACGCGCACCGCGCCGACCCGTCCTACGCGTTCGCGCTGTCCCGGCTGGACACGGCGGACTTCCGGCACACCCCGGTCGGGGTCTTCCGTCAGGTGGAGCAGCCGAGCTACGACCAGCTGATGGCGGAGCAGATCGACGCCGCCCGCAGCCGGAGCGGCCCGGGTGACCTCGCCGCCCTGCTGGCGGGCAACGACACCTGGGAAGTCAACTAACCTACAGGTCAGTCGCTGACCCCGAGCCTGGCGTGCACGATCTGCCGGGCCAGGTCTAGCACGGCCGGGTCGTCGTGCAGGACGAAGTTGGTGTCGGCGGCCAGCATGATGCCGTTCAGCTCGAAGGCCAGCCGGTCAGGGTCCTCGCCCGCCGAAAGCTCGTTGCGGGCCAGCGCGGTGGCCGCGAAGCCGCGGATCAGCGCGCCGAACTCGGACTGGAACGCGGCGATCAGCTCCTGGACCGGGCCCGGGCGGGCACCCATCTCAAGGGCCGCGCTGGCCATGAAACAGCCTCCAGGAAACGTGTGGCGCTCCAGGTGCTCGAAGAACGCCTCGCACACCGCGGTCAGCTGGGCCAGGCCGGGAGGAGCCGACAGCGGTGGCTGCACGACTTCCTCATCGAAGATCCGGGCCGCCTCAGCCACGGTCGCCAGCTGGAGTTCCTGCTTAGAGCCGAAATGCGCGTACAGGCCGCTTTTGCTCATGCCGAGTGCTGTGGCCACGTTGCCGATGGACAGGCCCTCCAGCCCGTTGACGGTGGCCATGGAGGCGGCGGCGTGCAAGATGGTGTCGCGGGCCCGCTCACCGTCGGCGCGCGGCCGGGGCGGTCGACGGCTGCCATACGGCCATGCTTCGCTCATTGTCGACGGCCTCAGCCGGTCCGCTTCTCCACGAAATCGCACAGCGCGAGGAAGGCGGCCCGGGCCGGCACGTCGGGCAGCGCCTTGATCTCGGTCCTGGCCCCGTGCGCCCAGTTCAGCACGTCCGCGCGGGACTCCTTCATCGCGTGATGACCGCGCAGCAGCGTCAGCGCCTCGTGAAGCAGCGCGTCATCGGTCAGGTCGGCCTCGTCGAGCAGCCAGCGCAGCCGCGCGTCGGCCGGGGACTGCACCGCCCCGGACTGAGCAGTAGAGCGCAGCGCGTACAGCACCGGCAGCGTGCGGACGCCTTGGCGCAGGTCGGTTCCGGGGGTCTTTCCCGACTGCGACGAGTCGCTGGCGATGTCGATCACGTCATCGGAAAGCTGCCAGGCCACGCCGATCTGCTCGCAGGCCGCGGCGATCCGGTCGGCGACCTCCACCGGGGCACCGGAGAACAGCGCACCGAGCCGGCCGGACGTGGCGATCAGTGATCCCGTCTTCTCGGTGATCACGTGCATGTAGAACTCGAGCGGGTCCTGACCAGGGCGCGAGCCGATGGTCTCGGCCATCTGCCCGGTGACAAGCCGGCTGAACGTCTCGGCCTGGATCCTGACGGCTTCCGGGCCGAGATCGGCGAGGATCTGCGAGGCCTGGGCGAAGAGGAAGTCACCGGTGAGGATCGCCACCGAGTTGTTCCACCGGGAGTTGACCGACGGGCGGCCGCGGCGCACCAGGGCCTCGTCCATGACATCGTCGTGGAACAGCGTGGCCAGGTGGGTGAGCTCGATCGCGACCGCCGCCTGGATGACGCGCGGGTCCTTCGGATCGCCGAACTGCGCGGCCAGCAGCACGAGCATGGCGCGGAACCGCTTGCCCCCGGCCGCGATGAGATGCCTCGACGCCTCCGTCATCAGTTCATCGTCGGGGTGCGCCGTCTCGCCGAGCGACTCCTCGACCCGGATCAGATCGTCAAGCACCTCCGCCGCGAGGGCGGAGTCCGGGAAATCTACGGGAACTGCGGTGATCACATGCTCTCCACGTCATCGGCACGCGCAAACGCCTCGAACTCCCGAGTATGCCCGTTCTGGGCAGCCGCGACCAGCGCCCCGGGTTCGACCTGCGCCTTAGCCAACGAACAACTGATTCGCCGCATGGCTGGCCAGGCTCAGGACTGGTTCGGGCACGATGCCGAGCACGAGGGTCGCCACGACGCCCAGGCCCACCGCGGTGCCGGTGAACACGCTCGGCACCACCACTTCGGGTCCGTCGGGGATCGGGTCGCTGAAGAACATGAGCACGATCACGCGGACGTAGAAGAACGCCGCGATCGCGCTGCTGAGCACGCCGACGATCACCAGCGGCGTCTCGCCAGCGGCGATCGCGGCCTGGAAGACGGCGAACTTCCCGGTGAAGCCGCTGGTCAGCGGTATGCCCGCGAAGGCAAGCAGGAACAGCGCGAAGATGCCCGCCACCAGCGGCGACCGGCGGCCCAGGCCCGCCCACCTGGACAGGTGCCCGGCCTCGCCGCCTGGGTCGCGTACCAGGGTGATCACGGCGAACGCGCCTATCGTGGTCAGGCCGTAGGAGGCCAGGTAGAAGAGGCTGCTCGACAGGCCCGCGACGCTGGTCGCGATGACCGCGGTCAGCACGAACCCGGCGTGCGCGATGGAGGAGTAGGCGAGCAGCCGCTTGACGTCCGTCTGGGTGATGGCGATGACGGCGCCCACGACCATCGTGAGGATGGCGATCACCCACAGGGCCGGGCGCCAGTCCCAGGTCAGGTTGCCGAACGACACGTAGAAGACGCGCAGCAGCGCGCCGAAGCCCGACACCACCGTGCACGACGCCATCATCGCGGTGATCGGCGTCGGCGCGCCCTGGTACACGTCGGGCTTCCAGCCCTGGAAGGGCACGGCGCCGATCTTGAACAGCAATCCGAGGCCAACGAGCGCGATGCCGGCGAACAGCAGCGTCGAGTTGGAGGTGTTGCTGGCCGCCGCCGACGCGATGGCCGATAGCCTGACCGACCCGGAGAAGCCGTAGAGCATCGCGATGCCGAACAGGAAGAAGGCCGAGGAGTAGGCGCCGAGCAGGAAGTACTTCATGGCCGCCTCGTGCGAGAGCAGCCGGCGCCGCCTGGCCAGCCCGCACAGCAGGTACAACGGCAGCGACAGCACCTCGAGCGCGACGAACATGGTGAGCAGGTCATTCGAGGCCGGGAAGAGCATCATCCCGCCGACCGCGAACAACGTCAGCGGGAAGATCTCGGTATGGAAGATCCCGGCGGCCAGGCCCTCGCGTTCCTCCAGGCTGCCTGGTGTCGCGGCGGCCTGCGCGGCGAACGGGCTGTTGCTGGTGTCGCCGATGAGCAGCACGCTCGCCAGGGCGAGCACCAGGATCGTGCCCTGGATGAACAGGGTGGGGCGGTCGACCGCGACCGCGCCCATCGCGGCGACGTGACCCGGGCTGCCGCCGGCGAAGATGTTATGGGACGCGGCCACGACGATGGTCAGCACGAACGCGGCGGCCAGCGAGCCCAGGGCGAGCACCATGTGCACGGTGCGGCGCATGTAGCGCGGCGCGAACGCCTCGACCAGCACGCCCACCACCGCCGCGCCGAAGACGACGAGCATGGGCGCGAGCTGGCCGTACTCGATGCTCGGCGCGGGGATCGTCGGATCAGCCAGGACCCCGGTCACGGTGCGGTTCCCTTCTGCGCTGCCGTCGTCGTATAGACGGCCGCCGGGTGAGCGGGCACCGGGTCCGTCACGTGGATCTGCGCCATCGTCACGCGGACCGCGGGGTTGATGATGTCGAGCACCGGCTTGGGATAGACGCCGGCCCCGATGAGCAGCACGACCAGCGGCGCGACCGCGAGCAGTTCCCTGGGCCGCAGGTCCTTCATCCCGGCCACCTCGTCGCGGACCGGCCCGGTCATCGCGCGCTGGTACATCCACAGGATGTAGATCGCCGCCAGGATGATCGCGGAGGTGGCCAGGATGGCGGGCAGCTTATACCGGGAGAAGGTCCCGACCAGGACGAGGAACTCGCTGACGAAGGTGGACAGCCCGGGCAGCGAGAGCCCGGCCAGGCCGGAGACCAGGAACAGCCCGGCGAGCAGCGGAGCGACCTTCTGCACGCCGCCGTAGTCCGCGATCCGGTCCGTGCCTCGCCTCGTGATCAGGAACCCGGCCAGGATGAACAGCGCGCCGGTGGCGAACGCGTGGTTGACCATGTAGAACGTCGCGCCCGTCACGCCCTGGCTGGTCATCGCGAAGATACCGAGCGCGATGAAGCCGAAGTGCGAGACCGAGGTGTAGGCGATCAGCCGCTTCATGTCGGCCTGGCCGATCGCGACGATGGCCCCGTACAAGATCCCGATCACGGACAGCGTGATGACCAGCGGCGTAAAGTACTTCGCGCCGGCCGGGAACAGCTCGAAGCAGTACCGCAGCATGCCAAACGTGCCGACCTTGTCCAGCACGCCGACCAGCAGCACCGCCGCGCCGGGCGGCGACGCCGCGGCGGCGTCGGGCAGCCAGGTGTGGAACGGCCACAGCGGCGCCTTGATCGCGAACGCGATGAAGAACCCGAGGAACAGCCACTTGCTCACGGTGGGGCTCAGCGACACGTTGATCAGCTGGCTGAACAGGAACGAGCCGTGGTGGCCGGTCGCGGCGCTGCGCGTCGAGTACACGTACAGCGCGATGACCGCGACCAGCATGAGCAGCCCGCCGAGCAGGCTGTAGAGCAGGAACTTGACCGCCGCGTACTGCCGCTTCCCGACGCCGTAGCTGCCGATCATGAAGTACATCGGCACCAGCATGGCCTCGAAGAAGACGTAGAACAGGAAGACGTCGGTCGCCGCGAAGACGCCGATCATCATCGTCTCGAGCGTCATCATCAGCGCGAAGTACGTCTTGACGCTGTGCCGTCCGGACTCGGCGTCGTTCCAGGAGGCCAGGATCACCACCGGCATCAGCACCGCGGACATGGCGATGAGCACCAGGGCGATGCCGTCCACGCCGAGCGCGTAGTGCACGCCGAACTGCGGAATCCACGAGTAGATCTCGGTGAACTGGTAGTTGTTCGGTCCGCCGACCTGGAACTTGACCGCAATCACGAGCACGACGACCAGCGTCGCCAGCGAGAACGCCAGCGCGAGCCACTTGGCCAGCGCGTTCCGCGCGGCCCGGTCGGCCTCGGCGCTGTCGGTCGGCAGGCCGGGGATCGCCATGATCACGATCGCGCCGAGCAGCGGGACCGCGCCCGCGATGGTCAGCCAGGGAAAGCCGTTCATCTACAGCCTCACCGCCAGGAGCAAGGCGACCAGTACCGCGGCGCCGAAGAACATGGACAGCGCGTACGAGCGCACGAAGCCGTTCTGCAGCCTGCGCCACCGGCCCGACGTCCCGCCGACGGCCGCGGCGAGCGTGTTCACGAGCCCGTCCACGCCGCGGTTGTCGAAGTACACCGACAGCCTGGTCAGCCACTGGCCGGGCCGCATCAGCACCGACTCGTTGAACGCGTCGCCGTAGAGGTCCTTCCTGGCGGCGACGACGGGGAAACTCCCCCTGGGCGCGGTCGCGGGCACCGGGACCCGTCCGTACATCACCCAGGCCAGGCCCACGCCCGCCAGGGCCAGCACCAGGGCCACGATGCCGGGCACGGTGAACAGGCCGTGCGAGGTCGGCGGGACCCCGGTGACGGGTCCGAGGAAGTTCTCGAACCGCTGCCCGATGATCAGGAACGCGCCCGCGCCGACCGAACCCACCGCGAGCAGGATCATCGGCCAGGTCATCACGCCGGGCGATTCATGCGGATGGGCCTCCGCCGCCCAGCGCCTCTTGCCGTACCAGGTCATCAGCATCACGCGCGTCATGTAGAACGCGGTGATGCCCGCACCGAGGAGGGCGCAGGCAGCCAGGATCGCCCCGGACGTGCCGCCCTTGTCCCACGCCGCCTCGATGATGCCGTCCTTGGTGAAGAACCCGGAGAACGGCGGGATGCCGATGATGGCGAGGTAGCCGAGGCCGAAGGTGGCGAAGGTGACCGGCATCACGCGGGCCAGCCCGCCGTACTGCCGCATGTTCACCTCGTCGTTCATGCCGTGCATCACCGACCCGGCGCCGAGGAACAGCCCGGCCTTGAAGAACCCGTGCGCGAGCAGGTGGGCGATGGCGAACACGTACCCGGCCGGGCCGAGCCCGGCGCCGAGCGTCATGTAGCCGATCTGGCTCATGGTGGATCCGGCGAGCGCCTTCTTGATGTCGTCCTTGGCGGTGCCGATGATCGCGCCCCACAGCAGCGTGACCGCGCCCACCACGGTGATCCCGAGCCGCGCGGTGGGCGACAGGGCCAGGATCGGGTTGGACCGCACCAGCAGGTATACCCCGGCGGTGACCATGGTGGCCGCGTGGATCAGCGCCGATACCGGGGTGGGGCCCTCCATCGCGTCCAGCAGCCAGGACTGCAGCGGCACCTGCGCGGACTTCCCGCACGCGCCGAGCAGCAGCAGCAGCCCGAGCGCGGTGGCCACGCCGCTGCCGCCGGAGCGCACCGAGCCGAACACCCCGGAGAACGAAACGGTGCCGAACTCGCTGAACATCAGCATGACGGCGATGGAGAGCCCGGCGTCACCGACCCGGTTGACGATGAACGCCTTCTTCGCCGCCACCGCGGCCGAGGGCTTGAACTGCCAGAACCCGATCAGCAGGTAGGAGGCCAGGCCGACGCCCTCCCAGCCGGCGTACAGGGCCAGGTAGTTGTCGGCCAGCACCAGCAGCAGCATCGCCACGAGGAACAGGTTCATGTACCCGAAGAACCGCCGCCGCTCGCTGTCGTGGGCCATGTAGCCGACCGAGTAGATAATGATCAGCGACCCGACCCCCGTGATCAGCAGCACGAAGCTGATCGACAGCTGATCGGTCAGGAGGCTCAGGTTCACCTGGAAGCCCGCCACCGGGATCCATGAGTACAGATGCTGGTCCTGGCTGCGATGACCGGCCCCGAGCAGGGCGAAGAACGCGATCACGCCGTAGACGAACGACGCGACCGGCATCGCGACGCCGAGCAGGTGCCCCCACCGGTCGGTGCGCCGACCGCCGACCAGCAGCACCGTGGCGCCGAAGATCGGGAAGGCGAGCAGCAGCCACGACAACCGCAGCACGCCGGTCGCGGGCACCGTGGTCACGGTCGCGGCCAGGGCGTGGGCGGCAACTCCAGAGGCCGAGCCTGCCAACGTCGTCATCCCTTCAGCTCAGTACTTCAGCAGGTTCGCGTCGTCCACCGAGGCGGACCTGCGGGCCCGGTAGATCGCCATCAGGATCGCGAGGCCGACGACGACCTCGGCGGCCGCCACCACCATCACGAAGAACGCGATGACCTGCCCGTCCAGGTTGCCGTGCATGGTGGCGAACGCGACGAACGCCAGGTTGCACGCGTTCAGCATCAGCTCGATGCACATGAAAATGACGATGGCGTTGCGCCGGACGAGCACGCCGACCCCGCCGATTACGAACAGGATCACGGACAGCGCCACGTAATGAATGGGGCTCACGAGTCGGCCCTCCCCATCTGCCCGGATGGCGCGGGCTCCCGCTCGCCGCTTTCCGCCGTAATCGCCGGCGTCTCTACTTGGGGCCGAACGGCCGGTGGTGCTTCGATCACCTCACGCTGCGACAGAACCGGGCTGACCGAAAGATCGGACGTCGTGCCGTCCGGCAGCAGGGCCGGCCGGTCCGCGGCGTCGTGCAGCGCGTAGACGCCGGGCGGCGGGTCCGGTGCCAGCTGGCCGCTCGCCAGCCGCCGGGCGGCCAGGTCCCGCTGGGTGGGCTTCGGGGCCGCGCGCTCGCGGTGCGCGAGCACCATCGCGCCGAGCGCCGCGGTGATGAGCAGCGCGCCGGTGACCTCGAACGGGAACACGTAGGTGGTGAAGATGAGGCGGGCGATCTCGGAGAGGTTGTTCGTCCCGTTCGCCGCGGTCTGCGGCGCCGCCGGGCCGATGGCCGCGTGCCCGATGCCGAGGATCAGGATCACCAGCAAGCCGATCGCGGCGAGGCCCGCGGCCAGCCGCTGGCCCTTGATCGTCTCCACGATCGAGTCCGCCGAGCTGATGCCGATGAGCATCAGCACGAACAGGAACAGCATGAGGACCGCGCCGGTATAGACGATGATCTGCACGAAGGCGAGGAACGGCGCGCCCTGCATGGCGTACATGGTCGCCAGCGAGAGCATCACGACGGCGAGCATCATGGCGCAGTGTACCGCCCGCCTGACCAGGATCATGGCCAGCGCGGCGCCGACCGAGGCGACGGCGAGGATCCAGAAGATCGTCTCCCGCGCGATGACGTCGGTGTTGGTGCCGGCCGCCAGGACGTGTCTCATTTTTCGGCCTCCCTCGCGGGCGCTGAGCCGGGAATCCACGTGGCCTCCCCGGCACCGTCGTCGGCGAGCTTGACATCGACTTCGGCTGCCCCCCGTGTGGCCGGCGCGCCTTCGGCACCCGCGAACACCGCGGGCCCGGAGGGCCCGCCGGGTCCCGCCATGCCCGGGGCCCGCGGGGTGGCCACCACCCCGGCCGCGCCCAGGCGGTAGTAGTCCTTCTCGTCGTCGCCGAGCCGCATCGGATGGGGCGGTGGCTCCATGCCCGGCAGCAGCGGCGCGAGCAGCTGCTCCTTGGTCCAGATCAGGTTTTCCCTGCTGTCGTCGGCGATCTCGTACTCGTTGGTCATGGTCAGCGCGCGGGTCGGGCAGGCCTCGATGCACATGCCGCACAAGATGCAGCGCAGGTAGTTGATCTGGTAGACGGCCCCGTACCGCTCACCGGGGGAGAACCTGGCCTCCGCCGTGTTGTCCCGGCCCTCGACGTAGATCGCGTCGGCCGGGCAGGCCCACGCGCACAGCTCGCAGCCGATGCACTTCTCCAGCCCGTCCGGCCACCGGTTGAGCTGGTGGTGGCCGTGGAACCGCGGCGCGGTCGGCCGCCTGTCCTCCGGGTAGAAGACGGTCTCGACCTTCCGGAACATCTCCTGGAAGGTGACCCCGAACCCCTTGATCGGGTCAAGGAAATCAAGCACCTGTGACCTCCCTAGCGGAGGTGTCGTTATCGATACCGATGCCGTGATAGTGCGGCAGGTCGAGCGGCGGCACCGGGTAGGCGGTGACTCGGGCCTGGCCGGACCCAGTGACCCCAGTGGCCCCAGGGGCCTCGGCGGCCTCGGCGGATTCCGCCGGTGCCGCGTACCTCGCGGCCCGCTGCTGCGCGGCGCTGTCCCACATCCAGGCCAGGACCAGGATGAGCACGATCACGAAGCCGAACACAACGTACGGAGCCTTGCTGTGGGTGTCGAGCCGCCACGCGCGGACGGTCGCGATCAGCAGGATCCAGACGATGGAGACCGGGATGAGGACCTTCCAGCCGAGCGCCATGAGCTGGTCGTACCGGACCCTGGGCAGGGTGCCGCGCAGCCAGATGTAGCCGAACAGGAAGATGCCGATCTTGATCACGAACCACAGCAGCGGCCACCAGCCGCTGTTCGCGCCCGACCACAGCGACAGCGGCCATGGCGCCCGCCAGCCGCCGAGGAACAGCGTCGTGGCGAGCGCGGCAACCGTCGTCATGTTGATGTACTCGGCGAGGTAGAACATCGCGAACTTCATCGACGAGTACTCGGTGTGGTAGCCGGCCACCAGCTCGCCCTCGCCCTCCGGCAGGTCGAACGGCAGCCGATTGGTCTCGCCGACCATGGTGAACAGGTAGATCACGAACGAGACCGGCAGCAGCCACGCGTACCACTCGTGCTGCTGGGCGTTGACGATCGCGGTGGTGGACAGCGAGCCCGCGTACAGGAACACGGCCACGAAGGCGAGCCCCATCGCGATCTCGTAGCTGATCACCTGCGCGGCGGACCGCAGCGAGCCCAGCAGCGAGTAAGGCGACCCCGAGGACCAGCCGGCCAGCACGATCCCGTACACGCCGACCGAGCTCATGGCCAGTATGAGCAGCACCGCCACCGGCAGGTCGGCGAGCTGCAGAGGGGTGTGGTGGTGGAAGATCGAGACTTCCGGCCCCCACGGGATGACCGCGAAGCTGATGAAGGCCGTCGCCGCCGACAAAATGGGCGCGATTATGAACACCAGCCTGTCGGCGCCCCGGGGGATGATGTCTTCCTTCAGCGGCAGCTTGAGCGCGTCGGCGATCGGCTGCAGCAGGCCGAATGGCCCGGCCCGGTTCGGGCCCGGCCGGTTCTGCATCCGGCCGATGACGCGGCGTTCTGCCCAGATCATGAACATGGTCGTCAGCAGCAGGAAGAGGAAGACGATCGCGACCTTCAGCAGCACCATCCACCAGATGAGCTGGTTGAAGTCGCTGAGCGTCGGATCTGCCCCGGAAACGCCGGGCGCCGCGAGCACGTGCCGCAGTCCCGTTGCCTCCATCATTGCGGCCTCCTCAGCGTGACCGTGGCGCCGTGCCCGGCGCCGAGTGCCGCGCGCAGGGTGGAGCTGGCGTGTAGTTCCGGGCCGCCGGGGTACGGAGCGCCCGCCGCCATGGTGGCTTCCGGCAGCCCGGCCGCCGGGAGCCAGACCACGTGGTCCGCCATCGGCACGACCTCCACGGGAACCGTAACCGAACCCCGCTCGGTGGCCACGGTCACCTTATCGCCGTCGGCCACACCGGCTTCAGCCACGGTCGCCGCGGACATCCTGGCCACGGCCGGCCGGGCCGTACCCGCCAGCGCCGGCTCGCCGTCTTGCATGCGCCCGCTGTCCAGCAGCTGGTGCCATGTCGCCAGCCGGACGGTGTTGCCTCGGGGGGAGCGATCCCCCCCAGACCCCCCCTGCTCTTGGGGGGATGCCATCCCCCCAAACCCCCCTGGCCCCCCCGGGCGGGGGGGTTCCGGGCGGGTGCCGCGCCAGGTGCCGAGCGCGGCGAGCTCCGCGCGTGCGGCCGCCGCGTCGGGTAGGCCCAGGTGGACATCCATCTGGTCGGCGATCGCGCCGAGCACGTACAGGTCGGTGCGCACCTCGGGGACCCGCAGCGCCTCGCCGAAAGAACCGCCGCGTCCTTCCCAGTTCACGAACGTGCCGGCCTTCTCGGCCACGGCCGCGACCGGGAACACCACGTCGGCTCGGTCGGTGACCGCGCTAGCCCGCAGTTCGAGGCTGACGATGAAGGGCGCCATCTCGATCGCCTGCAGTGCGCCGTGCGGACCGGGCAGGTCCGCCGGGTCCACCCCGGCCACCACCAGGGCGCCGAGTTCGCCGTCCGCCGCCGCGGCGAGCATCGCCGTGGTGTCGCGTCCCGGCAGGTCGGGTAGCGAGCTCTTACCCCAGGTCCTGGCCACCTCGGCGCGGGCCGCGGCGTCGGCCACCGGGCGGCCGATCGGCAGTAGCCCCGGCAGGGCTCCCGCCTCGACGGCGCCCCGCTCACCCGCCCGGCGCGGAACCCAGGCGAGCCGCGCGCCCGACGCGACCGCGAGCCTGGCCGCGGCCGCGAGCGCGCCCGGCACTTCGGCAAGCCGCTCACCGACGAGGATGATCGCACCGGGTGCGGCCAGCGCCTGCCCGGCCCGCTGCCAGCCCCCGGGGGGTTCGGGGGGATCTATCCCCCCCAAGGGGGGTCTGGGGGGATGGGTCCCCCCAGGAGCGGGGGGGTCTGGGGGGGTCGTCCCCCCGGCCAGCAGAGTCAGGGCGGCGGCCTCATCCCCTGGCAGGGTGGCCAGCAGCTCGCCGGACAGCTTGACCAGCCCAGGGCTGGCCAGCGCCGCGACCGAGAACACCTGGAGGTGACCGCGCCGGGCGGCCTTGCGCAGCCGCAGGAAGACGATGGGCGACTCGTCCTCAGGCTCGAAGCCGGCCAGCAGCACGGCGGGCGCCCGCTCCAGGTCGGCGTAGCTGACACCCATGCCGCGGCCGGCGACGCAGGCGGCCAGGAACTGCTCCTCCTCGGCCGAGTGCGGGCGGGAACGCATGTCGATGTCGTTGGTGTCGAGAGCCACCCGGGCGAACTTCGCGTACGCGTAGGCATCCTCGAGGGTCAGCCGCCCGCCGGCCAGGACGCCGACGCCGCGGGGTCCCGGAAGGGGGGCGTCGCGCGCCGCGACGAGGCCGGCCGCGGCCACCGCCAGCGCGTGCGGCCAGGACGCCGGGACGAGTACCCCGTGGTCGTCCCGGACCAGCGGCGCGGTCAGCCGGTCGGGCTCGGTCGCGTAGGTAAACGCCCAGCGGCCCTTGTCGCAGTTCCACTCCTCGTTGACGGCCGGATCATCGCCCGCCAGCCGGCGCATCACCCGGCCGCGCCTGACGTCGGTCCGCTGCCTGCAGCCCGAGGCGCAGTGCTCGCACACGCTCGGCACCGACACCAGGTCGAACGGCCTGGACCGGAACCGGTACGCGGCGCCGGTGAGCGCGCCCACCGGGCACACCTGCACGGTGTTGCCGGAGAAGTAGGAGTTGAACGGCTTGCCTTCGGCGGTGCCGATAATCTGCCCGGGGCCGCGCTCCATGAAGTCTATGAACGGGTCCCCGGCGATCTCGTCGGACGTCCTGACGCACCGGGTGCACGAGATGCAGCGCTCGCGGTCGAGCAGCACCTGGGTGGAGATGGCGACCGGCTTTTCGAAGGTCCGCTTCTCCTCGGTGAACCTGGTCTCGCCCTGGCCCGAGGACATCGCCTGGTTCTGCAGCGGGCACTCGCCGCCCTTGTCGCACATCGGGCAGTCAAGCGGATGGTTGATGAGCAGTAGTTCCATCACGCCCCGCTGCGCCTTCTCGGCGACCGCGGAGGTGAGCTGGGTGCTCGCCACCATGCCCTCGGTGCACGTGGTGGTACACGAGGCCAGCGGCTTGCGCTGGCCCTCCACCTCCACCAGGCACTGGCGGCAGGCGCCGATCGGGTCGAGCAGCGGGTGATCGCAGAACCGCGGGATCTGGATGCCGAGCATCTCGGCGGCCCGGATCACCAGGGTGCCTTTCGGCACCACGATCTCGAACCCGTCGATGGTGACGGTCACCGTGTCCTGGGTCGTCTGCACCGTCACGAGTTCCCCCACAGGGTCGAAGCGGCCGGATCGAAGGGACAGCCGCCTTCCTTTCGGTGCAGCAGGAACTCATCCCTGAAGTACTGGATGCCCGAGGTGATCGGGCTGGTCGCGCCGTCGCCCAGCGCGCAGAACGCGCGACCGAGGATGTTGTCGCAGATATCCAGGAGTTTCTCCAGGTCTTCCTCGGTGCCCCGGCCGTGTTCCAGCCGTTCGAGCACCTTGACCATCCAGAAGGTCCCCTCGCGGCACGGCGTGCACTTCCCGCACGACTCGTGCTCGTAGAACTCGGTCCACCGCAGCGTCGCGCGGACCACGCAGGTGGTCTCGTCGAATATCTGCAGCGCCCTGGTGCCGAGCTGGGATCCGGCGGCGGCGACCGACTCGAAGTCCAGCGGCACGTCCAGGTGCTCGTCGGTGAGCAGCGGCACCGACGAGCCGCCGGGGGTCCAGAACTTGAGCCGGTGGCCGGCCCGCACCCCGCCCGCCAGGTCCAGCAGTTCGCGCAGCGTGACACCGAGCGGCGCCTCGTACTGGCCCGGCGTAGTGACGTGCCCGGACAGCGAGAAGATCCCGTATCCCTTTGACTTCTCCGTGCCGAGCCCGGCGAACCAGTCCGCGCCATTGGCTACGATCGACGGCACGCTGGCGATCGATTCCACGTTGTTGATATCCGTCGGGGAGGCGTACAGGCCCGCCACAGCCGGGAAAGGCGGCCGGAGCCTAGGCAGGCCGCGGTAGCCCTCGAGCGAGGTTAGGAGCGCCGATTCCTCGCCGCAGATGTAGGCGCCGGCCCCGGCGTGCACGATGACGTCCAGGTCGAACCCCGACCCGAGGATGTTGGTCCCGAGGTAACCGGCCGCGTACGCCTCCTCCACCGCGTGCCGCAGCCGCCGGACCACGTGCAGGACCTCGCCGCGGACGTAGATGAACGCGTGCTTGGCCCTGATCGCGTACGCGGCGATGGCCGCGCCCTCGATGAGCACGTGCGGATCGGCCATCATTAGCGGGACGTCCTTGCACGTGCCCGGCTCGGACTCGTCCGCGTTGACCACCAGGTAATGCGGCTTGCCGTCGCCCTGCGGCAGGAAGCTCCACTTGACGCCGGTCGGGAAGCCGGCCCCGCCGCGCCCGCGTAGCCCCGAGTCCTTGACCATGGCGATGACATCGTCGGGCGGCATAGCCAGCGCCTTCGCCAGCGCCCGCCAGCCGCCGCCGCGCCTGTAGCCGTCCAGCGTGAAGGCGTCCGGCTGGTCCCAGCGCGCGGTCAGCACCGGGGTGAGCATGTCGGTCACTGCGACCCCTCCGCCGGGTCCTTCGAGGTGCTGGCCGGCTCGGGAGCGGTCCAGCCATGCTCCTTGGCGATCTTCAGGCCGACCAGGCTGGCCGGGCCCGCGGCCGGGCCGTCCGTGGCCTGGTCGTCGTTGAAGCCCGCGAGTATCCGGGCCGCCTCGCGCCAGGTGCACAGCCGGCCCGGGCCCCGGGTCGGGCTGACCCTATTTCCCGCGCGCAGGTCATCGACGAGCTGACGGGCCGACTGGGGCGTCATGTTGTCGAAGAACTCCCAGTTCACCATCACGACCGGCGCGTAGTCGCAGGCAGCGTTGCACTCGATGTGCTCGAGGATGACCTTGCCGTCCGGCGTGGTTTCGTCGTTGCCGACCCCGAGGTGCTCAGCGAGCTCGGCGAATATCTGGTCGCCGCCCATGACCGCGCACAGCGTGTTGGTGCACACGCCCACGTGGTAGTCGCCGACCGGGCGGCGCTTGTACATCGTGTAGAAGCTCACCACCGCGGTGACTTCCGCCTCGCTCAGCCCGAACTTCGCCGCGCAGTACTCGATGCCGTCAGCGGAGACGAAGCCTTCCTCCGACTGGACGAGATGGAGCAACGGCAGCAGCGCTGACCTCGGCCGCGGGTACTTGCCGATGATCCGCGCCGCGCCGGCGTCGAGGCGGGCCAGCACATCCTCGCTGAACGGCATTACCTGTCCACGCCTCCCATCACGGGATCGATGCTGGCGATCGCCGGGATGATATCGGCGACCATGCCGCCCTCGCACAGCGCGGCGACCGACTGCAGGTTGGTGAACGACGGGTCGCGGAAGTGCACCCGGTACGGCCTGGTTCCGCCGTCGCTCACCACGTGCGCGCCCAGTTCACCACGGGCGGACTCCACCGCCGCGTAGGCCTGGCCGGCCGGCACCCGGAACCCCTCGGTGATCAGCTTGAAGTGATGGATGAGCGCCTCCATGGACTGCCCCATGATGTGCGCGATGTGCTCGGGCGAGGGACCGAGGCCGTCCGGGCCGAGCGACAGCTGGGCCGGCCAGCCGATCTTCGCGTCCCTGATCATCACCGGATCGGTCTCCGAGCCGACCGAGCCCCGGGACGCCAGCCGGTCGACGCACTGCCTGACGATCTTCAGCGACTCCTCGATCTCACCGATCCTGACCAGGTACCTGCCGTACGCGTCGCAGGTATCCACCACGGGCACGTCGAAGTCGTAGGTCTCGTAGCCGCAGTACGGCTGGGACTTGCGCAGGTCCCAGGGCAGCCCGGCCGACCTCAGCATGGGGCCGGTCACGCCCAGCGCCATGCAGCCCGCCAGGTCCAGGTAGGCGACGCCCTTGGTCCTGCCGATGAAAACCGGGTTCGCGTCGATCAGCGTGCGCAGGTCATGCACGAGTTTCGGGGCGCTGTCGAGGAACGCGCGGATCGCCTCAAGCGCACCGGGGGGCAGGTCCTGCACCACGCCGCCCGGCCTGATGTAGGCGTGGTTCATCCGCAAGCCGGTGATCAGCTCAAACAGGTCGAGCATGCGTTCGCGCAGGCGCAGGGCCTGCAGGAAGATCGTGGTTGCGCCGAGCTCGAAGCCCATCGGGCCGATTCCCGCCAGGTGCGAGGCGGCCCGGTTGAGCTCCATCAGCAGGACCCGGATGATCTGGGCCCGCTCGGGTACCCGGTCCTCGATGCCGAGCAGCCGTTCCACCGCGAGGCAGTACACGACCTCGTTGAAGATCGGCATGAGGTAGTCCGCCCTGGTGCAGAAGGTGACGCCCTGCGTCCAGGTGCGGTACTCCATGTTCTTCTCGATGCCGGTGTGGAGATACCCGATCGCCGCCCGCACCTCGGCGACGGTCTCGCCCTCAAGCGTCAGGACCAGCCTGAGCACGCCGTGGGTGGACGGATGCTGCGGGCCCATGTTGACGACAAGCCGCTCGCCGCTCTCGAAGTCCCTGGCCTCGTTCGCCGCGGCGATGATCTCGTCCCAGTCCTCGCCGGAAACCGTATAGACGCGACCTTCGGCGGCCTCGTCATCGGCGTCGCTCGCCCCGGCCGGCGCGTGCGGCATGCTGCTGGTCATGCGTAGTTCCTCCGCTCCTCGGGCGGGGGGATCTTGGCGCCGCGGTATTCGACCGGGATGCCGCCAAGCGGGTAGTCCTTGCGCTGCGGGTGCCCCTTCCAGTCATCCGGCATCTCGATCCTCGTGAGCGCGGGATGCCCGTCGAAGATGATCCCGAAGAAGTCCCAGGTTTCCCGCTCGTGCCAGTTACATGTCGGGTACACGCCGACGAGCGAGGGGATGTGCGGGTCCGCGTCCGGCGCGCTCACCTCAAGCCGCACCCGGCGGTTGTGCGTGATGGACAGCAGGTGGTACACCGCGTGCAGCTCACGGCCGGTGTCCTCCAGGTAGTGCACGCCGGATACCCCGCCGCACAGCTCGAAGCGGAGCGCCGGGTCATCGCGGAACTTCGCCGCCACCTCGGGCAGCCGCTCCCGGCGGACGTAGAAGGTCAGCTCGCCCCGGTCGGCGACCACGCGCTCGATCGCGTCGGAGAAGCCGACCCCGGCCGCCTCAAGCGCGCTGCCCAGCGCGTCGGCGACCTCGTCGAAGTAGGAACCGTACGGACGCGGGCTCTCGATCGGAGGCACCTTGTGCACCCGGAGCCGACCGTAACCAGAGGTATCTCCGGTGGTCTGCACGCCGAACATCCCGCTGCGGATGACCGGCTCAGCCAGCCTCTCCTCCCCGAGCCGGGCGGGCAGGTTGCCATCGCCGTCGCCCGCGGGGGGCACCGGGCCCTGCGGCGCCTGCGCGCCATGGGTCTCCTCCGGCCCTGCCTTATGAGTCTCCTCGGGCCCGCTCACAGCCCGGTTCCCTCGGGTGCGGCCACGTGCAGCGGCCGCAGGCCAAGCCGCGCGTTCTCCAGCTCGGTGATCTCCCGCTCGCGGTTCTTGCCGAGCTTCATGTTCATGATCTTGTCGTGCAGCTTCAGGATCGAGTCGAGCAGCATCTCCGGGCGCGGCGGGCAGCCGGGCAGGTAGATGTCCACCGGCACGATGTGATCGACGCCCTGCACGATCGCGTAGTTGTTGAACATGCCGCCGCTCGACGCGCAGACCCCCATCGAGATGACCCACTTGGGGTCGGCCATCTGGTCGTAGATCTGCCTGAGCACCGGTGCCATCTTCTGGCTTACCCGGCCCGCCACGATCATCAGGTCCGCCTGCCGCGGGGTGTTGGAGGCCCGTTCCATGCCGAACCTGGCCAGGTCGTGCTTCGGCCCGCCGGTCATAAACAGCTCAATGGCACAGCAGGCCAGGCCGAAGGTGGCCGGCCACACCGAGCGTGCCCGCGCCCAGCCCGCCGCCTTCTCCACCGAGGTCAGCAGCACGCCGCTCGGCAGCTTTTCTTCGATACCCATGGCTAATCCCATTCCAGGCCGCCGCGCCGCCAGATGTACGCGTACGCGACCAGCACAGTGATGACGAAGGTCACCATCTCGACCAGGCCGAAGGCGCCGAGCTTGTTAAAGGCGACCGCCCAGGGATACAGGAAAATGATCTCGATGTCGAACACGATGAACAACATCGCGGTCAGGTAGTACTTGACCGGGATCCGGCCCCCGCCCGGAGGGTGCGGCGTCGGCTCGATGCCGCACTCGTAGCTTTCCAGCTTGGCTCGGTTCCACCGCTTCGGCCCGGCGATGGCGCCGAAGGTGACGGAGAAGGCGGCGAAGCCGAGGGCGAGCACGGCCAGCACGAAGATCGGAACATAAAGCCTCATCGATGTCCGCTCCCTCCATGCTCCGGATGCCAACGAACTATCCTAGGGACTACCTGCATGGCTACTCACTCAGGGTTAGGTGCGAGTTTGGACAGGCCGTTGACCAGCCGGTCTGCCGCGTCTCCGCGCGGGTCGGTCAGGTTGGCGAGCAGTTTGAGCGCGAACCGCATCAGCGCGGGACGCGACATGCTGTGCCTGGTCGCGAAGCGCATCAGCCCGGGCCGGCCGATCGCCTTTACGAAGACGCGGCCGAGCGCGTAGTAGCCGCCATAGGCCTCGCTGAGCGCGTGCGGATACCCGGCGAGCACCCGTTCGGTCTCCGCCCGCCGGGCCCGGGCCAGCGCCTGCGCGATCGTGCGGGCCAGGATCTCGCCCGACTCCATCGCGTAGGCGATCCCCTCGCCGTTGAACGGGTTCACCATGCCGCCGGCGTCCCCGACCAGCAGCAGCCCCTTGAAGTAATGCGGGGTCCGGTTGAAGCCCATCGGCAGCGCCGCGCCGCGTACCGGCTGGGTCCGGTTCTCCTCGGTGAAGCCCCACTCGGCCGGCATTCCCTTCAGCCACTGGCGCAGCAGGGCGTGGTAATCCGTGTTGCCGAACGCGGCGCTGGTGTTCAGCAACCCCAGGCCGACGTTGGACGTCCCGTCGCCCATGCCGAAGATCCAGCCGTACCCCGGCAGCAGCCGGTCGCCGTCCCAGAGGTCGAGCCAGGACTCCAGGTAGTCGTCGTCGTGCCGCGGGGTCTGGTAGTAGGTCCGGACCGCGACGCCAAGCGGCCGGTCGTCACGCTTGCGCAGTCCCATCGCCACCGAAAGCCGGGACGAGTTGCCGTCCGCCGCGACGACGATGCGCGCGGCGTAGGTGCGCTCATCTCCTGCGTCCGAGCGCGTGGTCACCCCGGTGATCCGGCCGGTGCGCTCATCGAGGACGGGACCGGTCACGGTGACGCCCTCGAGCAGCCGCGCGCCGGCTTGCTTCGCGCGGCGGGCCAGCGTCTCGTCCAGGTCGAGGCGGGTCCGGACCAGGCCGTAGCCGGGGTAGCTGGCCAGTTCGGGCCAGGGCAGTTCCATCCGCTTGCCCGCGCCGATGACGCGCAGGCCCTTGTTGCGCACCCAGCCGTCCTGCTCACTCACGCTGATGCCCATGCCGACCAGGGCCTTGACCGCGCGCGGGGTCAGGCCGTCGCCGCACACCTTCTCCCGCGGGAACCTGGACTTCTCGAGCAGCAGCACGTCTAGCCCGGACTGCGCCAGGTAGAAGGCGGTTGCGGAGCCGGACGGCCCGGCGCCGACGACGATGACGTCCGCCTCGTCGGCGGGGGGCCGCCGCCAGACAGCGTCATGCTCGTTGCTCAGGCGGGTTTCGGGGGGAGCGTGCTCGGTCACTTGGTCCGATCCTGGATTTCTTGTGAACCGCTTCACAAATTCTTTGCCATTAGTTTAGACCCAGCCGGCCGTGGCTTTCCGCCGGGTCATCTGCGGCGGGCGATGTGCACCGCCACCACGCCCATGCTCAGGTCGCGCCACCGCACCGCCGACCAGCCGGCCGCCTGGATTATGCCGGCCAGCTCGCGCTGAGCCGGCCAGTCCGCGATCGACTCGGCCAGGTACTCGTAGGCCTCCGGACTGCGGGCCGTCCGCCGGGCGATCGCGGGCAGGACATTGATCAGATAACGCCGGTAAAGCATATCGACCGGGGCAATCGTGATCGTACTGAACTCGCACACCACGAGCCGCCCGCCGGGACGGGTCACCCGCCGCATCTCGGCCAGGGCCGCGCCCGGGTCAGCCACGTTCCGCAGCCCGAACGAGATCGTCACCGCGTCGAACGCCCCGTCGCGGAACGGAAGCCGCAGCGCGTCGCCGGCCACGAAGCCGAGACCTCCCCGGCTGTCCTGCCCGCGACGCCCCGGCCCCTGACGCCCCTGCTCCTGGCCATAGGCCTGGAAGAGGCGGGACCGGCCGACCTGGAGCATGCCCAGCGAGAAGTCGCAGGCCACGCAGTCCGCGCCGGTGGCGGTGAACGTCAGCGAGGAGGTCCCGGTGCCTGCCGCCAGGTCGAGTACCCGCTCCCCCTGGCCGGCGCCGGCGATCCGCGCCACAGCGCGCCGCCACAGCCTGACCTGGCCCGCGGAGAGAATGTCGTTCAGCAGGTCATAGCGCCCGGCGATGGCGTCGAACATCGCCGCGACGTCGCCTGGTCGCTTGTCAAGGTCAGCACGGGCCATCCCCCCACCCTAGAGCAGCCGGGGGCGCTGCCAGGGCTCGCCCAGGACGTGCTGGGCGAGGAAGGCGAAGACCGTCTCGTACCAGATCCGCGCGTTGCCCGGGGTGAGGATCCAGTGGTTCTCGTCAGGGAAATAGAGGAACTTGGCCTCCGCCCCGTGCCTGGACAGGTCCCACCACAGCCGCAGGGCTTCGCCCACCGGCACCCGGTAGTCCTTGTTGCCGGGGATGACCAGCATCGGCGTGCGGATCTGGCCGATGTGCCGGTGCGGCGAGTTCGCCTCGTACATTTCCGGGCTGGTGAGCGGGTCGCCGAACTGCGGCCGCCAGAACATCGGATGGTCCGTGGTGCCGAACATCTGGTCAAGCATCCACAGCCCGGCATGGCTCACGATCGCCTTGAAGCGGTCGGTGTGACCGGCCATCCAGTTCGCCATGTAGCCGCCGTAGGACCCGCCCATCATGCCGACCCGGTCCGCGTCGATGTCCGGGCGGGCCAGGACGGCTTCGGTCGCGGCCATGATGTCGGCGAACGGCCTGGCGCCCCAGTCGCGGTGCGCGCGGGCGATGAAATCCTGGCCGTATCCGGTGGACAGCGCGGGTCCGGCAGCAGCACGGCGTAGCCGCGGGCGGCCATCAGATGAGGATTCCACCGCCACGACCAGGAATTCCAGCTGCTCATGGGGCCGCCATGGACCCAGAGGAGCAGGGGTGCCTGGCTGCTCTCCGACGCCGTTTCCGGCAGCACGAGCCAGGACCGGATCGGGTGACCGTCATCGGCGGTCGCCTGCACCTCCTCCAGCCGGCCCGGCACCGTGACCGGGACACCCGGGCATTCCAGCGCGGCCGGCTCGGCCCCCGTGGTGAGGTCGATGCGGACCGGCGTGGGCGGCGTGTCCACCGTTGCCCGCAGCGCGTACAGGTACCGGCCGTCCGGTCCGGGGTTCAGGTCGGTATACGCGCCGTCGTCGTCGGTCACGCGGGCGACTTCGCCGGTTCCGGTGTCCACGCGGAACACCGGCCGGCGGCCGCCGTCATCGGCGGCGAAGTACAGCGCGCGGGAATCGTTAAGGGGGGTCAGCTGGCCTCGGTGATCATGGCGGCGCCGACGGTGGCATTCGTGCTCTCGTCGATGAGGATGAGGCCGCCGGTGGTGCGGTTCCTGGCGTAAGGGTCGCAGAAGATGGGCTGGGTGAGGCGGAGCCTGACCCGGCCGATCTCGTTCAGCCCCAGCTGGGCCGCGGACTCGTCGCGGTGCAGGGTGTTCACGTCGATCCGGTAGTGCAGGTCGGTGACGATCGCCTTCACCGTGCGCGTGGTGTGCTTGACGATCAGCCGGCTGCGCCGCGCCAGCACCTGATCGGACGACATCCAGCAGAGCATCGCCTCGATGTCCTGAGCGACGGCCGGCCGGTTGTTCGGCCGGCAGATCATGTCGCCTCGGGAGATGTCCACGTCGTCGTCGAGCAGCAGCGTCACCGACATCGGCGCGAACGCCTCGGCTATCTCCGTCCCGGCCGCCTCGATGCGCCGCACCCTGGTGGAGAAGCCGGAGGGCAGGTGCAGCACCTCGTCCCCCGGCTTGAGCACGCCGCCGGCCACCTGGCCCGCGTAGCCGCGGTAGTCGTGCAGTTCGGCATCGGTGGCGGCATGCGGCCGGACGACGTACTGCACGGGGAACCTGACGTCGATCAGGTTGCGGTCGGACGCGATGTGCACGTGCTCCAGATGGTGCAGCAGCGAGGGCCCGTCGTACCACGGCATGTTGGCGGACCGGTCCACCACGTTGTCGCCGTGCAGCGCGGAGATCGGGATAAAGGTCAGGTCGCCGATGTCCAGCCGCGCCGCGAACGCGGAGAAGTCCCTGCAGATCCGCTCGAACACCTCGGCCTGGTAGTCGACGAGGTCCATCTTGTTCACCGCGAGCACCATGTGCGGCACCCGCAGCAGCGTGGTGAGGAACGCGTGCCGCCGTGACTGCTCGGTCAGCCCGTTGCGGGCGTCCACCAGCACCACCGCGAGGTCAGCGGTGGACGCGCCGGTCACCATGTTGCGCGTGTACTGGATGTGGCCGGGGGTATCGGCGATGATGAACTTCCGCCGCGGCGTCGCGAAGTAGCGGTAGGCCACGTCGATCGTGATGCCCTGCTCCCGCTCGGCCCGCAGCCCGTCGGTGAGCAGGGCCAGGTTGGTGTAGTCCTCGCCCCGGTCCCGGCTGGTCCGCTCGACGGCTTCCAGCTGGTCGGCGAAGATCGACTTGGAGTCGTAGAGCAGCCGCCCGATCAGCGTCGACTTCCCGTCATCCACCGAGCCGGCCGTCGCGAATCGCAGAATATCCATCAGAAGTACCCCTCGCGCTTGCGGTCTTCCATCGCCGCCTCGCTGGTCCGGTCATCGGCCCGGGTCTGGCCGCGCTCGGTGATCCGAGTCGCCGCCACCTCCGCGATCACCTCGGCCACCGTGGCGGCCGACGAGGAGACGGCTCCGGTGCAGGTCATGTCGCCGACCGTCCGGTACCGGACCGTGGCCGCGAACAACGGCTCGTCCTCGCCCCGGCTCACATAAGGGTTCTCGGCCAGCAGCAGGCCGTCCCGCTCGAACACCTGCCGGCCGTGCGCGAAGTAGATGGACGGGATGTCCAGCTTCTCCCGCTCGATGTAAGCCCAGACGTCGAGCTCGGTCCAGTTGGACAGCGGGAACACGCGGATGTGCTCGCCGCGGTGCAGCCGCGTGTTGTACAGGTTCCACAGTTCCGGCCGCTGGTTCTTGGGATCCCACTGGCCGAACTCGTCGCGGAACGAGAACACCCGCTCCTTCGCCCTGGCCTTCTCCTCGTCCCGCCGCGCGCCGCCGAACAGCGCGTCGAACCGGTGCTCCTCGATCGCGTCGAGCAAGGTCACCGTCTGCAGCCTGTTCCGGCTCGCGTGCCTGCCGGTCTCCTCGGTCGCCCGGCCCGCGTCGATGGATTCCTGCACCGACGCGACGACCAGCCGGACGCCGAGCTCGGCCGCCCGCCGGTCGCGGAATTCGAGCACCTCGGGGAAGTTGTGCCCGGTGTCCACGTGCATCACGGGGAACGGGATGCGAGCGGGCCAGAACGCCTTCTCGGCGAGCGCCAGCATCACGATCGAGTCCTTGCCGCCGGAGAACAGCAGCGCTGGCCGCTCGAACTCGGCGGCGACCTCGCGCATCACGTGAATCGCCTCAGACTCGAGCACGTCAAGCTGGGACATCTGGTAATCAGGACGCATTCGTGACTTCCCGGATCGCTTGCAGGAGCGCGCCCGCAAGCGCGGGCCGGCATACCAGGATATCTGGCATCAGCAGGTCAGCCTGGTTGTAGGCGAGCAGGGACCCGTCGATGCGAGACACGTGGAACCCGGCCGCCCGCGCCACCGCCACGGGGGCGGCGGTGTCCCATTCGTAGAACCCGCCACCGTGCACGTACGCGTCCGCCTCACCACCGACCACGGCCGCCACCTTAGCTCCAGCTGACCCGAGCGGAACCAGTTCAGCACTAATAAGATCGGGAATATTCCAAACGAACCGCGGTGCACGCGTCCGGCTCACCACGATGCGCACCCGGCCGGACGCCCGGCCGGCCTCGTGCCGGGACGGCGGATCGAGCGTGGACAGGACCCGGCCCTGGGCCGGGAGCGCGACCGCGCCCGCGGTGAGGTCGCCGGACCCGCTGGCCTCGCTCCTTTCCCACAGGGCCACGTGGACGGCCCAGTCGGTACGGCCCGGCTCGCCGAACTCCTTGGTGCCGTCCAGCGGGTCGACGATCCAGACCCGCCGCGCGCTCAGTCGCGCGGGGTTGTCGGCGCCCTCCTCGGAGAGCACGACATCATCCGGGCGGCGGGCCGCCAGTTCCGCGGCGATGAACTCGTGCGACAGCCGGTCCCCCGCCTTGCGCAGCAGGTCGGGTTCCCCGCCGCTGGCCCGCAGCTCGACCAGCCGCCGGCCCGCCTCGGCGGCCAGCTCGCGGGCGAGCGCGTGATCATCCGCAGTCACGAAGCTGACTCCTCGGGCCAGGCAACCACACTGGCATGTTGTAGTAAATGATGGGTATAAACAGTTTATATAGTTATCTATATTGAGGCTAGGGTTCGGGATAGTCCACGTGGTAGATAGTCTGGGCGGCGGCCAGGCCCTTGGTGATCAGTGTCTCGGTGGCGTCGGCGCAGCGGTCGACGAACAGGGGCAGGTCTTTGCGTTCGGCCGCGGTGAAGTCACGCAGCACGTAGACGGCCGGGTCCATCCGGCCCGGCGGCCTGCCGATGCCGAACCTGACCCGGTAGTAGTCGCGTGTCCCGAGTGCCTGGGTGATGGAGCGGAGCCCGTTGTGACCGTTGTCGCCGCCGCCGAGCTTCAGCCGCACCGCGCCGAACGGGATGTCCAGCTCGTCGTGGATGACCACGAGCCGTTCTGGCGGGATCTTGTAGAACGCGGACAGGGCCGCGACCGGCCCGCCGGACAGGTTCATGTAGGACCGCGGCCGGGCCAGCGTGACGGGAACCTCCGCGAGCCGTCCCTCGGCGATGTCGTTGCCCGACCGGTGCGCCTTGAAGCGTGCCCCCACCCGCTCGGCGAGCAGCGCGGTCACCATGTGTCCCGCGTTGTGCCTGTTGTCCGCGTACTCCGGCCCCGGGTTGCCGAGGCCGGCGATGATCCAGCGTTCTCCGGTCAGCCGGCCTGCTCCCCTTCGCTGCCCTTCGCCGTGTCAGCCACCGCCTGCGGCACCTCGGGCGCCGCCTCGGCGCCTTCCTCCTCGCGCTCTTCAGCCGTCTGCCGCGTGATCACGTGCAGGACCAGCGTGTCCGGTTCGACCTGCAGGCTGACGCCCGGCGGCAGCTTCAGGTCGCTGGCGTGGACGGCCTGGCCTGTCTCCATGCCCTCCACGTCGACGTCGATGCCCTGCGGGATGTTCGTCGCCTCGGCCTCCACCGTGATCTGCACGAGCTGCTGATCGAGCATCCCGTCGCCGGGAGCGATCTCGCCGGTCACCCGGATCGGCACCTCGACGGTGACCTTCTCGCCCCGCCGCACCAGGATCAGGTCGACGTGCTCGATGATGCCCGTGACCGGATTCCGCTGCACCGCTTTGGGCAGCGCGATCTCGCTGCCGTTCGTGAGGCCTTCCAGGCTCAGCAGGGCGTTCGACGTCCTCAGCGCCCGCATCAGGTCATGCCCGGGCAGACTCAGGTGACGGGTCTCCGTGCCGTGTCCGTACAGCACGGCGGGCACCCGGCCCTCGCGGCGGGTACGGCGGGCGGCCCCCTTGCCGAACTCGCTACGAGTCTCGGCAGCGATCTTGACCTCGGGCACGGTGCTTTCTCCTCAACCTCAACGTGCGATGCGCGTTCGAAGTGTAGCCGACAAAGCCCGTGCGTGCGGAAATGAACGTTCGGCCCGTCTCGTGCTCAGCGGGCTGGCCCGCTCGTAAGCGGCCGTTACTCGTGCGGCATACCCCGGGCGTGACCGTCGCGCAGTTGTCAGCTCTGGCCGTCGAACAGGCTGGTGACCGAGCCGTCGCTGAACACCTCGCTGATCGCCCGCGCCAGCAGCGGCGCTATCGACAGCACCGTGAGCTTGTCGAACCGCTTTTCCTGCGGCACAGGCAGCGTGTTCGTGATGATGATCTCGCTGATCCGCGAGTTCTTCAGGATGTCCACCGCCGCGCCCGACAGCACGCCGTGCGTGGCCGTGGCGATGACCCGGTCCGCGCCCTGTTCGAACAGGGCCTCCGCGGCCTTGGCGATCGTCGCGCCCGTGTCGATCATGTCGTCTACCAGGACGCAGGTGCGCCCGGCCACCTGCCCGACCACCTCGAACATCCTGACCTGATTGGCCATGTCCGGGTCGCGCCGCTTGTGGATGATGGCCAGCGGGCAGCCGAGCCGGTCGGTCCACCGTTCACAGACCCTGACCCGGCCGGCGTCGGGGGCGACCACGGTGACCTGGCTGACGTCAAGCTTCTTCTCGATGTAGGTGGCCAGGATGGACAGCGCGAACAGGTGGTCCACCGGCCCGTCGAAGAAACCCTGGATCTGGGCGGTGTGCAGGTCGACCGCCATCAGCCGATCGGCGCCCGCCGTCGCGAACAGGTCGGCCATGAGCCGGGCCGAGATCGGCTCGCGGCCCCGGTTCTTCTTATCCTGCCGCGCGTAGCCGAAGAACGGCGTCACGACCGTGATGCGCCTGGCCGAAGCCCGCTTGAGGGCATCGACCATGATCAGCTGCTCCATGATCCATTCGTTGATGGGCGAGGTGTGGCTCTGCAGCACGAACACGTCACAGCCCCGGACCGAATCCATGAAGCGGACGAAGATCTCGCCGTTGGCGAAGTCGAAAAGCTTGGTCGGCGTCGGCATGATGCCCAGGCACGCCGCCACCTCGTCGGCCAGCGCGGGGAAGGCCCGGCCGGAGACGAGCATCATCTTCTTGGCACTGGACGGCATCATGTCGTTCACGTGCCCTGCGCCCCCTCGTCGTCCGCCTGGGCTGACTCCGCCCCCTCGTCGCCCGCCTGGGCTGACTCCGCCCCCTCGTCGCCCGCCTGGGCTGACTCCGCCCCCTCGTCGCCCGCCTGGGCTGACGCCGCGGCCTGGCGGGCGCGCGCGGCCGCCGCGGCGGACGGCGACCCCGGGTGACGTCGCTCAACCCAGCCAGCGGAGTTGTGCTGCCGGCTGCGGGCCACGCCGAGCGCCCCTGGCGGCACGTCTTCGGTAATCACCGACCCGGCCGCCGTGAAGGCGCCGTCTCCGATGGACACGGGCGCCACGAGCATGGTGTCGGAGCCGATCCGGACATAGTCACCCACGGTCGAATGGTGCTTCGCCGTCCCGTCGTAGTTCACGAAGACCGTGGCCGCGCCGATGTTTGAGTGCTCGCCAATGTCCGCATCGCCCACGTAGGTCAGGTGCGGCACCTTGGATCCCTCGCCTACCGTCGCGTTCTTCAGCTCGACATAGCTGCCGATGTGGGCGCCCGGGCCTATCCGTGCTCCCGGCCGCAAGCGGGCGAAGGGGCCGACGTCGGCGCCGCGGCCGATCTCGGCCGACTCGCAGACCGCGTAGAGAACCGTCGCGTCCGGCGCTACCGATGTGTTCCTGAGCAGGCAATCCGGGCCGATCCGGGCTCCGGATCCGATCACCGTGTGCCCCTCCAGATGCGTCCCGGGCAGGATCTCCGCATCCGGGGCCAAAGTGACGTCGACGTCAATCCAGGTCGCGGCCGGGTCCACGATCGTGACCCCGGCCCGCATCCACGCCTCGAGCAGCCGGGCGTTGTAGGCGCGGCCCACCTGGGCGAGCTGGACCCGGTCGTTCACGCCCTGGATCTCGGCCGGATCGGCGGCGAGGACCGTCCCCGCCAGGTGACCGTCGCCGCGCAGGATCTTCACCACGTCGGTGAGGTACTCCTGGCCCTGCGCGTTGCTGGTGGCGACACGCTTGACCGCGTCGGCCAGCAGGGCGCCGTCGAAGGCGTAGCAGCCGGAATTTATCTCACCGATCGCCCGCTGCGCCGCGCTCGCGTCGGCCTCCTCGACGATCTCGGACAGCAAGCCGCCGTCGTCCCTGATGATGCGCCCGTATCCGGACGGGTCAGGAACCCGCGCGGTGAGCACCGTCACCGCGTTTCCCGCGGCGGCGTGCTCCCGGACGAGCGCGGCCAGCGTCTGCGCCCGGAGCAGGGGCATATCGGCGTAGGTGACGACGACGATGCCGGGCATGACGCCGAGCGCTTCGGTCACCATGCGGACCGCATGGCCAGTACCGGCCAGCCGCTCCTGCACGACCACGTACGCGTCGGGCGCCACCCTGGCGGCCTCGGCGCTGACCTCGTCCCGGCCGTGACCGGCGACGACGACGAGGCGCTGCGGCTCGAGTTCGGCTGCCGCCGCGAGCGCGTGCCCGAGCATGCTGCGACCGCACAGGGAATGCAGCACCTTCGGGATCCGCGATTTCATCCGTGTGCCCTCGCCTGCGGCAAGGACAATGACAGCGACCGGGCGAGGTTCGCTCACGCGACAAGTCTCCTCGGGTAGCGCGCCAGCATCTGCGGTTTGCGGGGCCTTCGGGGTATCGCTTGCCTAGCCGGCACTTTCATGGCGCTTCGGTTGCCGGATGCGATGGCAGATGTGTTTACCCACCCCTCATCCGCAGGATACCGTCCGGTTGCCATGATCGGATGGCAGGTTGCCGCAACGGCCGGGACAGGCCCCTCGTCCCGGGCTCCGGTTCTTAGCCTACGGCCGCCGAGCCCGAGGGTTCAGCCTGGCTCCTTCCTGCCGGATTTGGGTAACCGCAGGTGATTGCCCATTCCCTCGCGACTGTCTGGAACCTTGCGCCCCGTCGGAGAGCGCGCCGGGCCCGAGCTGGCCGGGCTCGATGCCGCGCGCCCCTTCGGCGGCCGCGCCAGGCCCGACGAGTTCGCTGGGCTCGATGCCGCCCTCCCCCGCCACCGCGGCCAGCTCGGAGCCAAGTCCCTCGGGCGCGGCGACGGCTCGCTTGCGCCGGCCGGTCATCAGCGAGGCGATGGCGGCGATCACGTTGGCCGCGATCGCGAACGCGAACGCCACCCCCAGGCCGTCGTGGAACGGGGCGGTGATCAGGTGCGGGAAGAACTGGCGCCCGGCGACGTAGGCGGCATGCCCAGCAGGCAGGTGCGCCAGCAACGGGCCGAGCAGCTGCTGCATCGGGTTATAGCCGAGGAAGGCCGCGAACAGGACGCCGATCGGCGGCAGGTGGGAGATCTGGTGTGCGGCGGATGCCGGGATGCCCTGCGCGATCAGGCCGCCGGACATCGCGGCCGGCAGCTTGCTGGAAAGCCCGGCCACCATCAGCGAGAAGAAGATCCCGATCGACAGGACGAAGGCGGTGTTCTGGAAGGTCGCGATCATGCCACCGGCCGCGCCGCGCTGGTCGGCGGGCACGGAGTTCATCATCTCGGCCCGGTTCGGCGAGGCGAACAAGCCCGAGCCGAAGCCGTTTCCCGCGATGATCAGCGCGAACACCCAGTAGGGGAAATCCACCGGCAGGAACAGCAGGAAGAAGAAGCTCAGCGCGGTCAGCAGCGCACCGCCGGTGGTGAACGCCTTGGCGCCGTACCGGTCCGAGAGCACGCCGGACAGCGGCGCGGAGACGAGGAAGCCGATGGTCAGCGGCACCAGGTAGATCCCCGCCCACAGCGGGGTCTGGCTGAAGCTGTACCCGTGCAGCGGCAGCCAGATCCCCTGCAGCCAGATGATCAGCATGAACTGCATGCCGCCGCGCCCCAGCGACAGCATCAGGTTCGCGACGTTGCCCGCGGCGAACGCCCGGATGCGGAACAGCGACAGCCGGAACAGCGGTTCGGCGACCTTCGTCTCCACGAAGCCGAAGATCACCAGCACGGCCAGCCCGCCGAACATGGCGGAAAGCACCCACGGGTTGGTCCAGCCCATCGGGTGCCCGCCGTACGGCAGCAGGCCATAGGTGATGCCGACCAGGATCGCGATCAGCCCGGCGGCGAACAAGACGTTGCCCCACCAGTCCATCCGCGCGTGGCGCCGCGTCCCGATGTCCCGCAGCATGAAGTACGCCCACAAGGTGCCGAACGCCCCGATCGGCGCCGAGACCAGGAACACGTAGTGCCAGTTGATCGGGCCGAGCAGGCCGCCGAGCAACAGCCCGATGAACGAGCCGGCGATGGCCGCGATGGCGTTCATGCCCAGGGCGGTGCCCCGCTGGTTGGCCGGGAAGGCATCGGTGAGGATCGCGGCGGAGTTGGCGAACAGGAACGCGCCGCCGATGCCCTGCACGATGCGCCAGATGATCAGCCACAAGGCCCCGGAACTGCCGTGCATCCAGGTGACGGTCAGGAAGATCGAGGCCACGCTGAAGATCGCGAACCCCATGTTGTACATCCGGACGCGGCCGAACATATCGCCCAGCCGCCCGAACGACACCACCAGCACCGCGGACACCACGAGGAACCCCATGAACATCCACAGCAGGTAGCTGGTGTTCGCGGAACTCAGCGGATTGAGCCCGATCCCGCGGAAGATATCCGGCAGCGCGATCAGCACGATGGACTGGTTGATGGTCGCCATCAGCACGCCCAGCGTGGTGTTCGACAACGCGATCCACTTGTAATGCGGCCCCGGCTCGCTGCGCGGCCCCGGCTCGCTGCGCGGCCCCGGCTCGGCCGTCCCGCCACCGCGCGAGCCCACCACACCTTGCGGGATGCGCGGTTCGCGCCCGGGCACGCCAAGACCCGCCTGACCGGAATTCAATTTCATTGGCCTAAGCCCCCACAGGCAACCTTGGCATAATCAGAAACTTGCTTGACGTCAACTAACTATAACCCATTATCTCAGGGCACCCCCGGTCGCGGCATCGCCCCTTGGCCTACCTCGCGGTCAGATACGCCCAGGCGAGCAGCTCTCCACCGAGCCGCGAGTGGCCGGCAGAAATGTCATAGCCTCGTACTAAAATTCGAATATGCGCACTCCACAAGAACTTGATCTTCTGCGGGAGCGGGCGGTCCGGCTGCGCCGCCAGGGCAAATCCCTTCGTCAGATCAAGCAGATCCTGGGCCCCATGAGCAATGCCACGCTCAACGACGCGCTCCGGGGCGAGCCGCCGCCCGAGTGGACCCGCCGCCCCAAGGCCAAGGACGAGCGGCGAGCCAAAGCCCGCGAGCTGCGGACGCAGGGCATGGACTACGAGGAAATCGCCGCCGCTCTCGGCGTCGCCAAGAGCTCGGTTTCCCTCTGGGTCCGCGACCTGCCCACGCCGGCGAGGCTCAGCTACGCGGAATGCAGGAAGCGTTCGGCCGAAGGCGCCGCCCGCTACTGGGCCGCCGAGCGCCCCGTCCGCGAGGCCCAGCGCGCCGCGGCACGGAAAGCCGCCGCGGCCCAGATCGGCGAACTGACCGACCGCGAGCTCCTCATCGCCGGCGCCATCGCCTACTGGTGCGAAGGCTCGAAAAGCAAGCCGCACCGGCGCAGCGACCGCGTGGTCTTCGTGAACAGTGACCCGTCCCTGATTCAGTTCTTCCTGCGATTCCTGCAGGCAACAGCGACCCCGCCCGACGACCTAGCATTCCGTGTCTACATTCACGAGAACGCCGACGCGAGGTCAGCCGAGCTCTTCTGGCTCAAGATCACCGGCGCGCGACCGGAGCAGTTCCTGAAACCCGCGCTGAAGCGCCACAACCCGAAGACCATGCGGAAAAACGTCGGTAAGGACTATCACGGCTGCCTGCGCATCGACGTCCGCCGCGGCGCAAACCTCTACCGCAGGATCGAAGGCTGGGCCGAAGCGATCATGAGCCACAGCTAACACCAGAATGGCCAAGCCTCGAACCCTCTTAATGTGCTCCCGGGGAAGGATTTGAACCTTCATTAGCGACACCAAAAATCGCGGTCCTGCCTGGTTAGACGACCCGGGATCGCGCCTAGCCATACTCTACCGGAATCAGCCCAGGGGATTCGGCTCGAGCGGTGAAGCTTGCCCGGCTCAGGTGGTTTGCCGGTTGGCTGGCCAGATGGTGATGAGTCATTGCATGGCCGCGCCCTCACCGGGTAGCACGGCAGGACGTCGGCGGGATGGCCGACCGCAGGAAACCCAGCAGAGCGTGATGAGGAGTGCACAAAGCGCTAAGCGTCTCGCATAGTGAGACGAGAACCGAGCTGTGCATACGAAATTCATAGGTCCATTTGCAGAAATTCACCTGCCAAGCCTTGCCTAACCTACGGTCTCGTAGGCTACGGTTACGTAAGCGTACAAGCGCTCCTGCCCGCTATATCCGTACCTAGAGGAGCACGATGACCACCCCTCCCGACACAATCAACCTGGCTGAAGCCACCACCTCACTGGCGCAGCCGACCGCCACCACCACGGACCAGGCCATGTCGCCGACCGCGGCTGCGCCTGGCGGACCCATTAGGGAAGCCACCAGCACCCAGTTTCGTCCGGCCAGGCCAGACCTGGTTGACGTGCCGAACCTCACGTTCCAGCGTGTCCTGGTGGGCGTTTTCGTCGCCGTCCCGTTCGTGGCGCTGATCGCCGCCATACCGCTGCTGTGGGGCTGGGGCCTGGGCTGGCACGACGTAATCCTCGCGCTGATCTTCTACTGGGGGTCCGGACTCGGCGTGACGGTCGGCTTCCACCGGTACTTCACCCACGGGTCGTTCAAGGCGAAGAGAGGCCTGCGGGTCGCGCTGGCGATCGCCGGCAGCCTCGCCATCGAGGGACCCGTCATCACCTGGGTATCGGATCACCGCAGGCACCACAAGTACAGCGACAAGGAAGGCGACCCGCACTCGCCGTGGCGCTACGGAGATGACTGGAAGGCGCTGGCCAAGGGCCTGCTTTACGCGCACATCGGATGGCTCTTCGACCCGAACACGACCTCGCAGGAGAAGTTCTCTCCCGACCTGCTCGCCGACCGGCGCATCCGGGCGGTGGACAGCTGGTTCCCCGGGCTCGTCGCGGTCACGCTGCTGCTCCCCCCGCTTATCGGCGGCCTTTGGGGGATGTCCTGGCAGGGCGCGCTGACCGCCTTCTTCTGGGCCAGCCTGGTGCGCATCGCGCTGCTGCACCACGTCACCTGGGCCATCAACTCCATCTGCCACACCTTCGGCAGCGAGGAATTCGAAGTCCGCGACAAGTCGCGGAACGTGTCCTGGATGGCGATCGCGTCCTTCGGCGAGTCCTGGCACAACCTGCACCACGCGGACCCGACCTGCGCCCGGCACGGAGCGCTGAAGGGCCAGCTAGACCCGAGCGCTCGGGTCATCTGGGCGCTGGAGAAGCTGGGCTGGGCCTATGACGTGCGCTGGCCGGACGAGGACCGGCTCGCGGCTAAGCGTCCGGCCACGGCGACGAGGAAATTCGGCTCGATGACACGGCGCGCCGACCAGGTGCGTGGCACGGTGTCCGCGGGTTCGCGATGATGAACAGGTGAGTGCTCAAGCCCAAAGATCTGGCCGCAAAAGGATGACCGGCCAGGAACGGCGGCAGCAGCTCCTCGACATCGGGCGCCGGCTGTTCGCCGAGCGCGGGTTCGAGGGGACCTCGATCGAGGAGATCGCGGCCCAGGCGGGCGTCTCGAAGCCGGTGGTGTATGAGCATTTCGGCGGCAAGGAGGGGCTCTACGCGGTCGTCGTCGACCGGGAGGTGGAACGTCTGCTGACGATGGCGACCACGCTCCTGGACGGCGGCCACAGCAGGGAGAAGTTCGAGGCCGCGGCGGTGACCCTGCTCAGGTACATCGACGACAACGCCGACGGTTTCCGCATCCTGGTCCGGGACTCGAATCCCGGTTCGGGCACCGGCACCTACGGCACGCTGCTGTCCGACATCGCCGGGCAGGTCGAGTACATCCTGGCCGACTTCCTGTCCTCGCGCGGCCATGATCCCAAGCTCGCGCCCATGTACGCCCAGATGGTCGTCGGCATGGTCGCGTTCACCGGGCAGTGGTGGCTCGACGCACGAAAGCCCAAGCTGGAAGAGGTCGCCGCGAACCTGATCGATCTGGCCTGGAACGGCCTCTCCCATCTGGACGCGAACGGCCGGGACCCGGCCGGGCGATAAGGCGTGGGCGGCACCCGGCGCCAGCGTGACCGTACCCGCGCTGGCGGCCGCCGTCGGCAGGCCCCCGGCCGTCCAGGCCCGGAACCCGCCGATCACGTCCGTGGCGCGGTGCAGGCCCAGGTCGCGCAGGGCCGCCGCGGCCAGGCTCGAGGTGTATCCCTCCTGGCAGATCACGATGATCCGGTGGTCGTACCCGGTGACCCAGGGCAGCCGGGCGTCGCAGCAGGGATCGAGGCGCCACTCCAGGTGGTTGCGCTCGATCACGGTGGAACCCGGTATCTCGCCCTCGCGCGCCCGCTCCGCCGCGGGCCGGATGTCGATGAGCACGCCGTCGCCGGACAGTTCGCGGAACGCCTGCTGCGGCGTCAGCCGCAGCAGGCGGGCGCGCGCGGCCGCCAAGATCTCGTCAATGGTGCGGGCACCGGGCGGCCGGACCGTCACCACGCGGCGGCGCCCTGGGTGTCCCGCTTGACCAGCCCGCCCGGCGTGAGGTCGTAGCGCGTCATCTCCGGCAGCGGCGGCGAGTACGCGTGCACGCTCACCGCCACCGCCGAGGCGGCGTTGCGGACATCGTGGATGTAGCGGGGACCGAACGCACGGGACCCGCCCGCCCCCACCGGCTTGGCCAGCACCTGCCCCGTCGTCACGGCCCCGACGACCCGGCGCTCGATCAGCGTTCCCCAGACCACGGCGAACGCGCCAGCCGACCCGCCATGGTCATGAAACCCGGTCGCCTGGCCCGGCAGCCAGCTGATCACCCAGACCTCGTGGCTGTCGTCGAGATGTATCCGCTCATACCAGCGGCCCGCCGGGTTCAGCCGTACCCGCGGAAGCCAGTCCGCGGGGGTTGCCGCCAGGCGTCGCACCACGCCGGCTAGCTGCCGCGCACCGAGTAGCCGGCCAGGCTGCACGCTGGCTGGTGACGTTGACCGGATCATCGAACACATTTTCGTGTCTCTCCTCACGTTGACAGGACTGGCGGGCGCCAGTGGAACGGGGCGAACTAAAGGGACCAGACGGGCTGGCTGCGGGAACGAGCCGGTCCGGTCAGGGCGAGCCGACCAGACATCGCTGGACGCAAAGCGCCAACGGGAAAGCGCCGGCGTGAACGCGCTGACGGACAGGCGTTGACGGGAGAGGCATGCCACGGCGCATGCCGTGATCCTGCCAGAGTTTTCCTATTAATTCAATGGGAAAAATTGAGTTTGGGAGGTTTCAGTTGACCCGGTGGGCGATGGTGAACACCCGGCGGAAGGGGAAGACGGTGCCGAACGAGCTGGGTGGATACGCCTCGCGAACCCGCGTGCCGTACTCGGCGAGGAAGTCCGCAGCCGCATCCGCGTCGAGCGCAGCCAGCACGGGACGGAGCCCGGTGCCCTGGTACCACTCGAGCACCGGGTCATCACCGGGCAGGATGTGCACGTACGTCGTCTCCCAGGCGTCGACCTCGCAGCCGGCCCGGGCCAGCAGCTCTGCGTAGTCCGCTGGGTCGGCCGACTGCCGGTTCAGCTCCACGTCCCGCAGCAGCGGGCGCCACCGGGCCGAGGCCGCCATCTCGCGCAGGATCACGTGCGACGGCTGATCGAAGTTACCCGGGACCTGGAAGGCCAGCCAGCCGTCGTGAGCCAGCTGGTCCGCCCAGCGGACCAAAAGCTCGCGATGGCCGGGCACCCACTGCAGCACCGCGTTGGAGATGATCACGTCGGGCACCCACTGCGGTTCCCAGTGCCGTATATCGTCGAGCATGAACGACAATCCAGGCGCGTGGCTGGTCAGGGCCGACCCGGAACCCGAAGACCCAGACGACCGCAGGGTCACCGCCGGCGCGAGCCGACGCGCGGCCTCGATCATCTGCGGCGAGCTGTCCACCCCGCACACCGTGGCCGATGGCCAGCGCTCCGCGAGCAGGGCGGTCAGGTTTCCTGGCCCGCAGCCCATGTCGACCACGTATCCGGGCAGTTCAGCTCCGACCCTGGCGAGCAGGTCAAAAAACGGCCTGGAGCGCTCGCCTCCAAACCGCAGATACAGGGTCGCGTCCCACATGCTGGTCAATCCTTGTCTGATACCGAGAGACACATGCCGACCTGATCCCCTTGTACATGACTGGTCTTCTTGACGTCAAGAGATACGCTCTAGTAATGGGCCAGCGCGCCGGTCCGGGCACGGAGGCGGACTCCGACGAGGAGATCCTCCACGAACCACTGCTCCGCGACGAGGTAGATGACCTGGTCGCCGCGTGGCGGGCGCAGCGGCCTGACCTGGACGTGGAGCCGCTGCAGGTGCTCAGCCGGATCTCCCGGCTCGCCCGGCATCTAGACATCGCGCGGCGCGGGGCGTTCGCCGATCACGAGCTCGAGTCGTGGGAATTCGACGTGCTCTCCGCGCTGCGCAGGCAGGGGCCGCCGTTCCAGCTCACCCCGGGTGCGCTGCT
>WNFC01001889.1_pt1 | contig 42604 bp, 37 predicted proteins | sample 5400541 | NCBI WGS metagenome assembly WNFC01 (sample SAMN13153342, study PRJNA577476) | soil metagenome | isolation source: 120 cm saprolite under Douglas fir tree site 2 hole 2 replicate 1 | place: USA:California | collected 2015-04-18 | reverse complement strand
AGTCCTCGGGGATGATTCGCAGTACCAGCGCCAACACGGACTCAACCGCCGGCCCGCCCCGAGGTGCCGACAGGATCACGCGCCCCGCCCGCCAGGGTGCGCCCAGGAGGACCTCGACGCTCACCAGCGATTCCCCTTTGAGCTGCCCGCTGACGGTGACATTGATGTTGGCCTCGAGCATGAGCGCCCGTGCCCGCAGGCGATCGCGCCAGTTCAAGAGCTCCAGGAAGCCGGCGAGTGCGGCCATGAAGAGTAGGAGAGCCGCCAGGGCGTTCATCGTCATGTTCTCTATTGCCAGGTTATACGTTTCGGCGAAGCGAAACGGGTGGAGGGGACTGGGAAGGGTTCACAGTATCTCGCTGTGCTATGGTTGGGCGGATTTCAAATCCTCTGAGGAGGTGTGTCGATGGCCGTCAAGATCAGCATCAGGCCCAACGGTCCATATCTGGTGGAGGGCGAGGTCGAGCTAGTGGACGTCAACGGCAACAAGATCGATACGAGTGGGAAGGGGCCGCGGTTCGCGCTGTGCCGGTGCGGCGGGTCGGTCACCAAGCCTTTCTGCGACGGTACCCACAGCAAGATCGGCTTCCAGGCCGCTGAAGCGGCCGTGGCCCAGGAAAAAAAGTAGAGGCCTGCAAACCTGGGACCGGGGGAGGCGCAAGCCTCCCCCGGCGGAGTTACTCCGGGAGCGGGCGGCCCTTCGTCTCCGGGCCGGCAAACGGGGTGACGACCAGCCCCACCACGTAGACGAGCGCGATGACCGACGCGGCGCGCCCGATGCCCCCGAACATGACGATGACGGCGCCGGCCACGAGCGGGCCGGCCGCCGCCAGGTACCGGGCGCTGTTGAACACGAGGGCGATCGCGGTGCCGCGCACCGGTGTCGGGAAAAGCTCGGGCAGGTAGATCGGCATCCACGCGAATTGCCCGGTGGTGATGATGCCGTTCAACGCCACCGCGGCCAGGAACAGCAGCGGGTCGCGGACGAGCAGGAACGGCACCCACACCGCGGGCAGGGCGGCCAGGTAGAACACCCACGTCGTCGGCTTGCGGCCCCAAGTGTCGGCCAGCACCCCGAACAGCAGATAGCCGGCGATCGCGCCGAGGCCCGACACGATCCCCGCCAGCGCGATCCACTTGCGCGCATCGCGCCCCGCGGCGGTCGCGATCTGCCCCGCGTACTGCGGGATCCAGGTGGAGGCGCCCCAGTAGCCGATGATGGTGACCAGCGACATCAGGAGCAGCGGCACGAGCTTTCGTCGAAGCGCGGGCGTGGCTACCAGGCGAACGACGGTGAGCCGGAGCAGCGCCCGGTCTTCCTCGGTGACGCCCTGGCCGCTCGCCACGCACGCGGCGGCCGACCGCCGGCGCGCGTCCGCGGCGCACCACAGGGCGGGATCATCGAGTCCGCGCCGGATGTACAGGATCAGGAACGCGGGGAGCACCCCGATGAGGAACATGTAGCGCCACGATGCCGGCCCGAGCGGCGCCACGAAGAGCCAGACCACCGAGGCGAGCAGGATGCCCACGCCGTACGCGGATTGCAGAGCGGCGGCGGCTCGCCCACGCGCGGCGGGCGGCCACAGCTCGGAAACCATTGCCGCGCCGGGCCCCCATTCGCCGCCGAGACCGAGCCCGGTGAGGAAGCGGAAGAGCAGGAGCATCCAGTATGTGTGGGCGACGGCGCTCAAGCCGGTGAAGAGCGCGTAGCAGAGGATGGAGAGCATCAGCATCCGCTTCCGCCCGATGTAGTCCGCGAGCACGCCGGACACGACCCCGCCGGTCGCCCAGCCCACGAGCGTGACCGCCAGGAGTCCGCCGACGTACTCGGGCGCGTCGGCCAGTCGCTCGGGCGGGAGCAGCTGGCGCACGGCGATGGCGGCCACGAGCACGAGCGCGAAGTTCTCGTACCCGTCGAAGAGCCACCCGAGCGCGGCGGCGATGAGCGCCTTCCACCGCGAGCGCGCGCCGGGCGTATCCAGTCCGCTACTCGGAGGCGGGAGGCGCGGCGGCGGGCACCGTTCCTCCGCGCAGCAGTTGTGTCAGCACGACGGCGATCACGGTGGTGAGGGTCAGCGACGAATCGAAAAGGGGCCGGAGCCACGCGGGAACGCCTCCGTAGAGCCCGGGGACAAGGTCGAGGCTCAGCCCGAAGATGAGCGCGATCCCCACCACAAAGGTCTTTCGCGCATCCATGCCGGAGCCCAGGATGATCTGCACGCCCGACACGATCATGAAGCTCGTCACGAAGATGAGGATGGCGCCCATGACGGGTGCCGGCATCACCGAGAACAGGCCGCTGATCTTGGGCAGGAAGCCCAAGGCCACGAAGAGCGCTCCCGCGGCGAAGCCGATGTAGCGGCTGGTTGCCCCGGACGCGGCGCTGAGGCCGACGTTGCTCGCGGAGGTGTCCGAGGCCATGCCGCCGATGAGCCCGGACACGGTCAGCGCCGCGGAGTCGGCGAGGAGCCCGTTGCCGATGCGCTCCAGGTTGGGAGCCTTCCAGTCGGCATCGTTCACCTTCTCGCACATGATGAGGTTGCCCATCGACTTCAGCGCGCCGGTGATGGAGACGATCACGAACACGGGAAGCAGCGACCAGCGGAAGGCGAGGTCGGTCATGCCGTCGATCCACGGAACGGCCACCCAGGGCGATCGGTCGAGCCGCGCGAGGTCTGCCGGACCGAAGAATCCGGTTGCCAGCGAGCAGACGTAGCCCGTCACCATGCCGATGAGCACGCCGTACAGGCGGAGCTTGCCTCGCCCCCAAACGTTGGCCGCGATCATCGTGAGAAGGGTCACGGCGGCAACGGCGAGGCCGAGGCGCGAGATGGGGTCGTCCTCGTAATTGACCCCGAGAAACTTGGAGGTCGCGAGCGGGACGAGGGATTCCGCCACCATCAGCACCACGAGCCCGGTCACCTCGGGTGGGAACAGGAAGCCCAGCTGCCGGATGGTGCGGGAGAAGACCGCCTCGACCAGCGCCGCCACGATGGTCATCCCGCGCATCAGCGGCAACCCGCCGAGCCACGCGGCGCTCATGCACGCCGCGAAGAAGTTGGGCCCGCAGAGGTTGGGACAGAGAAAGCCGGAGCCGAAGCCGGGCAGCCGCAGCGCCTGGGCCATGGTGCCGATGCCGCACGCGACCATGGTCAGGGCGACCACGCCCCTGACCTGATCGAAGGAGCCGCCGATCTCGCTCACGAGCACGACGGGCAACACCAGCGAGCTCGACATGAGGAAGATGTGCTGGAGGCCGAGGGCGGCCAGCACCGGCAGGGGCGGGCGATCGTTCTCGCCGTAGACGAGGCCCGGCGGCCGGCGCGGCACGCCTGCCTTAGCCCTTCATCCAGAGGGGCGTCGCCGGAAAGAAGTCGGACCCGACGAGAAGGGTTTCTCCCCCAGCCTGTACCTTGCGGACATACAGGAACTTCCGCGACGGCAGGGCCCTCCCCGGCTTCGGCCAGAGGAAGAGCGTCCACGCCGTGTCCGCGATCTCGAGCTTCTCCAGGACCTCCTGCATGACGGGCCGGCCGACGGAATCGCGAAACCCAGACATGTCGCGATTGCCCATGGTCGGGTACGCCGGATCGACCACAGCGCGCCCTTTCTCGTCGAGCACGAAGACGAAGGTATCGAGAAAATAGAAGCGGGAGCCCGGCTTCCGGATCTCGCGGAACGCCGCCTCCGGGCCGCGCTCGCTCAGCAGTCGCGCAGCCGCGTCGACCTGATCCTGCACGAAGGCCTTCTCGATCTTCAGCCGGCTCGAGCTCCTGCCGACCAGCAAGACCTTGCCGTCCGGCGTGATCGCCTTGCGCACGTAGGCGCTCTGCCACTTGGGCATGAACTCGGTCCTATCGTCCCAGAGGTAGAAGATCCATTCGGAGGCGGCCCGCTCGGGACGGCGGGCGATCCCGGTGATCAGCTCGACCACGGGCTTGCCGAGGGCGTCGCGGAAGCTCATGAGATTCTGCCCAACGAGGCGCGGGTTGGCGTCATGCCACACGAGGACGCCGGAGGGCTCGTACACGAACACGTGCGCCGCCGAGCGCTGCTCCCGTGAGCCGGGTCGACCGAACTCCGCGAACGCGGCGGCGGTGCCCCGCGTCTCGAGCAGGCCGGCCGCGCTGTCCACGGACTCCACGAGCTGGCGCGTGTCCTCATAGAGGTAGACGTCCAGCTTCTGAGGCGACGACGGCGGCATTCCGCACGCCGCGGCGAGTAGGCCGGCGAGCAGCGGCGCGCTCGACCAGCCGCGGGCCATCACGAGTCGCGCGGCTCGTTGCGGATGAAGTGCCCGGTGCGAAGGTCTTGGAGCGTCTGCTCGATCTCGGCGCGGGTGTTCATCACGAAAGGACCGTGGCGGGCGATCGGCTCGCCGAGCGGCTTGGCCGCGGCGAGAAGAAACCGTCCGCCGCCGGGCCCCGCCGATGCCTCGACGATGTCTCCGTCTCCGAAGATGACCAGAGCAGGCGCGCGTGCGGGCATCCGATCGGGACCGAAGCGGACTTCGCCGTGGTCCAGGTAGGCGAACGCGGTGTGGCCTCGCGGCACTGCCTCGCGGAAAGTGGCGCCCGCCGGCAGCGTCACGTCCACGAACTTCGGCGCGACGGCCAGGCCCTCCACCGGTCCCACGAGCCGCCCATTGTCGGCCTCACCCGCTATGGCACGAATCTTCGCCCCTCCGCCCGTCTCCGTTTCGGTCAGGCGGTCTCCCTCGAGGTCGCGATACTTGGGACGGCTCATCTTCTCGCGCGCGGGCAGGTTGAGCCAGAGCTGCAACCCGCTGATTCCCCCGGGCCGGACCTGGGGCATCTCCTCGTGGAGAATGCCGCTGCCCGAGGTCATCCATTGAATGTCGCCGGCCCCGATGGTGCCGCGGTGGCCCAGAGAATCTTTGTGCTGGATCTCCCCTTTCCGGACGATCGTGACCGTCTCGATCCCGCGGTGCGGGTGATACGGGAAGCCCGCCTCGTAGTCGCGGGGGTTGAGCGACTCGAAATGGTCGAGGAGCAGGAAGGGGTCCAGGTGATCAAGACGACGAGTCCCGATGCTCCGCCGGAGATGAACGCCGGCTCCTTCGATCACCGGCTCCGGGGTTACCACCTGTGCGACCGGGCGTGAGGACTGGCTGGTCATGATGTCCTCCAAAACATCGATGGTGTGGTTCGGAGAGTGTACCAGCTTGGTTTGATCTCTTCCGCCCCCACGCCCTTCCGGCTAGATTCCCGCCCGAGTGGCGATGCGGGCCCTTGACACACCGCACCCCGGCGCCTAGACTCGGCCCGCTACTCTTGAGATTCCCCGTGATTGCGCGCTACGCCAGGAACGATCAAGGCAAGACCGGAAGACGACAGCATCGGGTGATGATGGCGGGGCGCAAGCAGCCCTATCGCGAGGAGGATGGCATGCCGGTGCGCCTTCTCATCACCGGGGCAGGCAGCGGACCAAGCAGCAATCTGATCCGAAGCCTGAAAGCAGGCGACCCCTCGCTCTTCATTGCGGGATGCCATAGCGACCGCTTCATACTCAAGAAATCGTCCGCGGATCGTAACTTCCTCGTTCATCCGGTCACGCATCACGCCTTCCTCGGGGACGTCGCACGCGTGGTCGCGCGAGCCCGCGTCGACCTGCTCATCCCGACTACGGACGCCGAGGTCCGGGCGCTCTCCCGTGCCCGTCGGCGACTTCCGTGCCGCGTGTTCCTCCCGCCCCGACCGGTGGTCGAGCTCTGCCAGGACAAGTATCGGCTCAGTCGCTTTCTGCGGGGTCGCGGCGTCGCGGTGCCGCTGACGTACGCGGTGAGCAGTCTGGCAGGGGTGCCCGGGATATTTCGCCGCCTGGGCCGCCCGCCCCTCTGGTGCAGGGTGCGCGCGGGCAGCGGCTCCACCGCGGCGATACCGGTCCGGGCCCCGCGGCAGGCGCAGGCCTGGATCGCTTACTGGTCCACGATGCGCGGCGTCCCCGTCAGGTCGTTCACGCTGTCCGAGTACTTGCCGGGCCGCGACTTCGGCTGCCAGAGCCTTTGGGATCGGGGCCGCCCGGTGTTGACGAAGGCTTTTCAGCGCCTGTCCTACATCGCAGCCGGCGGTCATCCGAGTGGTGTGTCGTCGGTGGCCGCCCTGGCCAGGACTGCGGCCGATCCGCGAGTCCTGGAGGTGACCATCCGCGCCGTGGGCGCGCTCGGGCGGAATATCTCCGGCCTGTTCAGCGTGGACCTCAAGGAGGACGGCGAGGGGAACGTGTGCGTCACCGAGATCAACGCGGGACGTTTCCTGGCGGGGACGAATCTGCTGGACCTCGCCGGCAAACACAACATGGCGGTGACCTACGTCCAGCTCGCCCTCGGCGAGCGGGTGGAATCCCTCGAGGAACCTGACCAGTCGGCCGACCACTTCATGGTGCGCGACGTGGACACCCTTCCCGGAGTGTTTCACGCCGAGGAGTTCTTCTCGGGAATCGAAGATGCCCGGAAGTAGAACGCGGATGCGGGATCCGCTGCAACACACCCACCACACGGAGGAGGACTAGCATGCCCTTTGTACCAAAGGACATACCGCCGAAGGTGACGCGAAGCGTGGTCATCCAGCTCAAGGGGCCCAAGGACGACGACCAGATTAGACGGCTCAACAGGGAGCTGAAGAAGGTCGCGAGGAAGTATGGGGCGAAATTCAAGAAGCGGAAGAAGGCCAAGCGCCGGTAGCGGAAGCACCGGGGGTCGGGCCGGCATTCCCGCGCGCGCCAGGACCACGGGCGCGCGCGGGAATGCCGGCCCCGCGCACCGTATCGAGTTGACCGGCGCGATGGACGCGACGATGATCGCCGCCCTTGAGCTGGAGGTCCGCCAGCTCGCACGGCGCTACGGCGCTGAGATCGAGAACTTCCGAGTGAAGCCGCGGCGGAGATCAGGCTAGGCGTTCCAGCTCGGCCCGAGCCTGCCCGAGCCACGCCTGCATATCCATCTCGCCGAGGAGCTGGCTGGCAGCGGCGAGGTGCCGTGTCGCAGCGTCGGGCTCGTCGACGAGCACCAGGGCGCGGCCGAGCCCGAGGTGGCAGTGCGCCATCAGCGGGCGCATCTTCCACGCCTCGGCCATCGCCAGCGCGCTGCGTCCATATTCCATCGCCTGGACGGCGCTCGGGGGATCCGATCCGAGGGCGATCTCCGCGAGCAGACGAAGCGCCCAGCCCTCGTACCCCGGCTCCTTGTGATCGCGGGCGAGGGCGAGAGCCCGCTCCGCATTCTTGCGCGCATCGTCGATCCGGCCCGCGCGCAGGTGCACTTCGCCGAGATACGCCAGCAGCAGCGAATGACCTCCCATCAGATTCATCGCGGCTCCCTGGGAGACGGCTGCCTGCGTCAGCGAAAGCGCTTCAGTTAGCCGTCCGGCCAGGCCGTAGGCGGAGCCCAGGGCAGAGGCGAGCCTCGGAAACCAGAGCGGGCTGTTCCCGGCACGGACGGCCTCCAGGCCCTGCTCGAGCGCAGCGATGGCCCTGTCGGCCTCGCCGCGACGGAGGTACGCTACGCCGAGACCGGCCTGTGCGACCGCTCGGCTGAGCTGGTGGTCGGCGGACCCGGCCATCGCCACCGCCTCCTCTCCGAGCGCGATTGCCTCGGCGAAGTCGCCGAGCTCCGAGAGACACCAGGCCAGGCACGTCCGTGAGTGGATGGCGGGCGGCTGGGGCATTCCGCATCGCTGCCAGGCCAACTCGCCGACGAGTAACCGGACGTTCTCGCGGAAGAGGGCGAGGGCCTGCCCGTAGTCGGCTCTTGCGAGGTAGATCTGGCCGAGCCATGTGCTGGTCACCACCTGCAGGTCGAAGTCCTTGAGCGCGCCGGCCACGGCGAGAGCGCGGTGTCCCCATTCGATCGCCTGGTCCTGGTCGCCCGTCAGACGGAAGTAGTCGGTCAGATATGCCGCCACTTGTCCGAGCCTGCGTTGATCGGAGAGGCTCACCGCCAGCGCCTCGGCTTCCCGGAGGCGCTCGAGGATCGACCCGAATTCCCCGAGCGGTTGGAGCGCGTTGCGGAGGTCGAACCGGAGATCGATCGCCTGCTCGCACAGCTCGCGGCTCTCGGGCAGGTGCTCGATGGCGATGAGTGCCTGGTCAAACCAGACGACGGCTTCCCGATTGGCCGAGCGCGCGAACGCCTTCTTTGCCGCCTGCCGGAGGTAAGAGGCCGCTCGATCCCAAAGCTCGCCGTCGTAAGCGTGGTGGGCGAGCCGCTCGGCGTGCTCGGTCAGCCGCTCGGGATAGAGGCGCTCGATCGCCTCCACGATCCGCGTATGGAGCCTGCGCTGCTGTTCCCGCAACAGCGAGTGGTAGGCCACCTGTCGCGTCAACCCGTGCTTGAAGAGGTAGTGGGGCTCCTGGAGCAGGCTGATGTCATAGAGGAACTCGGCAGCCCGGAGGCGGGTGAGGGCGTCACGGAACTCGTCCTCGGACATCTCGGCGACGGCCTGGAGCAGGACGACCGGCACGTTGTCCCCGATGACCGACGCGGCCTGGAGCAGGCGCTTGTCGGCAGGCGCGAGGCGGTCGATCCGCGCGGCGAGGACCGCCTCGACGGTGGCGGGAACCCGGAACGTCGTGAGGGGCTTCGCCAGGCGGTAGTCTCCACGCTCTCCGACGAGGCCGCCGTCCTCGACCATCATACGGACGCTTTCCTCCAGGAAGAAGGGGTTCCCTCTCGTGTGCTCGATCAGCAGCTGCTCGAGAGGCGCGAGCTGGCCGTCGTCTCCGAGCAGCAGCCGGAGAAGCTCCTCCGCGTTCTGGTGAGGGAGCGGATTGACGCGGAGCTGCTTGTAGTAGCTCCTGCTTCCCCACTCGTGCCGGTATTCCGGGCGGTAGTTGACGAGGAGAAGAACCCGCGCGGCGGGGAGGCTCTGGATCAAGCTGTCGAGAAAGGCCTGGGTCTCGGAGTCAATCCATTGCAGGTCCTCGAAGACAACGCACAGCGGCTGCTCGTGGCTCTCCCTCAGCAGGAGGCGCCTGATCGCGTCCATCGTGTGCTGCCGCCGCTGGCGAGGATCCAGTGACTGCCACTGCGGATCCTCTACCGGCACGTCGAGGAGCGAAAGCAGGGCAGGGGCGATGGAGGCCAGCTTCTCGTCGAGCGCCAGCACGTAGCCGACGATCCTGTCGCGGACTTCCTGCCGGTCGCCCCGGTCGTGGACCTCGAAGTACGCTCGCAGAAGATCGATGACCGGCCGGTATGCCGTCGATCTGCCGTAGGAGGCAGCGCCCGTCTTCACGACTCGCCAGCCGGGCATTCGCTCCGGGCGAGTAAACTCGTGGAAGAGCCGGGACTTCCCGACACCCGACTCTCCCACGACCGCGACAATCTGGCCCCGGCCGGCGGCAGCCGACTGCATCGCCGAGCCGAGCTGGGCCAGCTCGTTTTCGCGGCCCACGAAGCCGGTCAGACCGCGTGCCGCGGCCGCCTCCAGCGGCCAGCGCGCCACGCCGTGTCCGGTGATGGCGTACACGTCGACCGCCGCCTGCAGGCCGCGAACGGACCGCCGGCCGAGCGAGACCGCCTCGACATACCCTTCCACCAGCCTGAGGGTGTCGGCGGGAGCGAGGATGGAACCAGGCTCCGCCATCTGCTCCATGCGGGCGGCCAGGTGCGTGGTCTGCCCCACCGCCGTGTAGTCCATGTGGAGGTCGTTGCTGATGGACCGCACCACGACTTCGCCCGAATTGAGCCCGATCCGGATGCGGATCGCGATGCCGTGCGCCTGCTTGATCTCGTCAGCGTGGCGCTGGACCCGATCCTGCATTCGCAGCGCCGCATAGCAGGCCCGGACGGCGTGGTCCTCGTGGGCGAGAGGCGCGCCGAACAGGGCCATGACGCCGTCGCCCATGACCTGGTTCACCGTGCCCTCGTAGTGGTGGACGGCCTCGAGCATCAACTCCAGGACGGGGTCGAGAATCTGGCGTGCCTCTTCGGGATCCTGGTCGGCCAGCAGCTCCATCGAGCCTTTGAGATCGGCGAAGAGCACGGTGACCTGCTTGCGCTCGCCTTCGAGCGCCGCCCGCGACGTGAGGATCTTCTCGGCGAGGTGCCGCGGCGTGTAGGAGTCGGGCGAGACAAAGCGGCCGTCGGCCAGCTCCGGGGACACGGCGGCCTGGCACCCGCACTCCGGGCAGAACTTCGCCGACGTGGAGAGCTGGACGCCGCAGGCCACGCAGGCCCGCTCGAGGGGGGCGCCGCACTGCTCACAGAACTTCGCGGTCGCTCGATTGTCGTGCAGACAGTGCAGACACTTCATTGAAGCCTCTGGGCAATAAGTCGGAGGTGAACGGAGCGTACCCCTTCGGGCGGGACGCGGTCAAGGAGAGACTGCGCGCGCAGCTCCAGATCGAGTGTAGCGGCCGGCGCTACACAGCCTCCGCGATCACCTTGCCGAGGTCCGCCGTCTTGGCCTTGCCGCCCATATCGGGCGTGCGCGGGGCGTCGGAGCCGGGCTCGAGCACGCTCTCGATAGCGCGCACGATGGCCGCGCCCGCGCCCGGCTCGCCGAGAAACTCCAGCATCATCGCGCCCGACCAGATCTGCCCGATGGGGTTGGCGATCGCCTTGCCGTAGATATCCGGCGCCGAGCCGTGCACCGGCTCGAACAGCGACGGGAACGCGCGCTCCGGGTTCATGTTGGCCGAGGGCGCGATGCCGATGGTGCCGGCCGTCGCGGGGCCCAGGTCGGAGAGGATGTCGCCGAAGAGGTTGGAGGCGACGATGACGTCGAAGCGCTGGGGATTGAGCACCATCTGGATGGTCAGCCCGTCGATGTGGTACTGGTCCGTCTTCACTGCCGGAAACTGCTTGCCCATCGCCGCGAAGCGCTCGTCCCAGTACGGCATGGTGATGGCGATACCGTTGGACTTCGTCGCCGACGTGACCTGCTTCCGCGGGCGTGTCATGGCCAGCTCGAAGGCGAACTTCATGATCCGGTCCACGCCCTTGCGGGTGAAGCAGGCCTGCTGGGTGACGAACTCGCGGTCGGTACCCTCGAACATCCTGCCGCCGACCGAGGAGTACTCGCCCTCCGTGTTCTCGCGGACCACGAAGTAGTCGATGTCGCCGGGCTTGCGGCCCGCCAGCGGGCAGGGGATGCCGGGCATGAGCTTGACCGGCCGCAGGTTGACGTACTGATCGAAGTCGCGGCGAAACCGGATGAGCGAGTCCCAGAGCGAGACGTGGTCGGGCACGAGAGCGGGCCAGCCCGCCGCGCCGAAGTAGATCGCGTCGTGGCCGCCGACCATCTCTTTCCAGTTGTCGGGCATCCAGTGACCGCTCTTCACCTGGCGGTCGCAGTTCCAGCCGAAACGATCGAAGGCGAGCGTGAAGCCGAACTTGCGCGCGGCGGCGTCGAGCACGCGGATGCCTTCGGGCATCACTTCCTTGCCGATGCCGTCGCCGGGAATGGCGGCGATGCGATAGGTCTTCGTCATGGCGGCTCCTTTCCTCGGGAGCATAGCCGCGCGGGCGCGATCCCGCAAGGTCCGTTATGCCAACGACGGAGGGGCGTCGCGGGTCAGGCGGCGGCGGGCAAGCGCTCTGGCAGCTCCACGCGGAACGTGGCGCCCGGCCCCGCGCGCTCGAGGAGGACGACAGAGCCGCCACTCTCCCGCGCGATCTCCTGGCACACGAAGAGGCCAAGTCCGGTACCGACACCAGGCGGCTTCGTCGAGAAGAAGGGCTCGAAGAGGCGTGCGCGGACTTCGGCGGAGACGCCCGGCCCGGTGTCCGAGACCTCGAGCGCGACACGCCTGGTTTCGGGCACTGCCGCGGTACGGATCGTCACGCGGCGGGGTGCGTGCCTCCCGCGCATGGCCTGGACGGCATTGGCGATGAGATGCGCCACGAGCTCGTGGAGCCGGTGGGGATCCGCCCAGATGGACGGGAACCCGTCGGCGACCTCGAGCGCGACGTCGATCCGGGCGCGCCGGAGGGAATGGCCGAAGAGCTCCACGACTTCCCGGACCACGTCGTTGAGCGCCACCGGGCTGGTCTCCGGCGGGTAGTCGCGCACGAAGGAGGCGACGCGCTGGACGATCTGCGCGGCGCGCTGAGCCTGCCCGGCAATCGTGTGCGCTCTCTCGGCCACGGGTCCCGCGTCGGCAAACCGCTCGATGACGTTGGCCTGCGTGAGTATCACCATGAGCGGGTTGTTCAACTCGTGAGCGAGGCCGCCGAGCAGCTCGCCAAGCGTGGCCATCTTCTCGCTCCGGAACAGGGCCTGCCGCTCTTTCCGCGCCGCGGCCCTGTCGCGCCTGGACGCGTCCACCGCCACGAGGCTGCCGATGATCACCGGCTCGCCGCGGCGAAGCACGCGACGGCCGTCGGCCTCCACCCGGACCGTGCCTCCGCCCTTGCGCAGCATGCGAAAGGTCGCGCGAAACGTCTCGCCACGAAACCTCCGCTGGAGGTTGCGGGTGACGGTAGGCCGGTCCTCGGGGTGTACCACGTCGAGGAAGTCGGCCAGGCCGAGGATCTCGTCCGTCGTATAGCCCACCAAGGTGGCCAGGGCGTCGTTCGCAAACAGGACGCGATCTGGCGCGACGACGCAGATGCCCATCAGGGATTGATGCGTGAGCGCCTGGAAGTACTGCTCCGTCTCGGCGAGGAGGGCCGTGCTCTGCTCCAGGGAGGTGACGATTTCGTCGAGCGCACGGGCCATCTCGCCGGGATGGCTGGCGAGCTCCCTGCGCGCCGCGGGATCACCCGCCGCGAGGCGTCGCGTCAGGTCGACGAGGTTGGGGTCCATGGCCGGATATCCTTGTCAGTGAGCCCGGCTCGGCCGCGAGTGAGAAGGGGCCTTATGTCACCGGATCGTGCTGTCCGCCCGCACGAGGACCGGCGGAGGGATCGTGAGCCCGATGGCCTTGGCCGTCTTCTCGTTGACGACCATCTCGAACTGGGTGGGCTGCTCGATGGGAATGTCCCCGGGCTTCATGCCCTTGAGAATCTTCTCGATGAAGACCGGCACGCGCCGGATCATGGCGGTCAGGCTCGGCCCGTAGGACATGAGTCCACCGTCGTTCACGAACTCGCGGACCTCGTACATCGCGGGCAGGCGCTGCCTGGCCGCGAACTCGATGACTTGGCCGCGGTTGCCGAACATGATCGGATCGGTGATGACCAGGAGCGCATCCGCCTTCTGGGCCGTGATGGTCGCGAGCGCTTTCTCGAGCTCGTCCGGCTTGCGGACCTCGATGGACAGCAGTGTGACCTTGAGCCCCGGTGCCGCGGCCTGCATGTCCTTGAAGCCGAGCACCCCACCGTGGCTGTTCGGGTTCCAGAGCACCGCCACGCGGGTCGCTTTCGGCACCGTCTCCTTGAGCAGAGCCAGGAGCTTGGCGTCCATCTCGGGCAGGAGGGACGACATGCCGGTGATGTTGCCTCCCGGACGCGCCACGCTCGCGACGTAGCCCGACGCGACCGGGTCACCGCCCGAGACCATGACGATCGGAATCGTCTTGGTCGCCTGTTGAATGGTCCGTATCGCCAAGTCACCGACCACCACGACCACGTCCACCTTGAGGGCGACCAGCTCGGCCGCCTGAGCCTGAAGCGTCTCCATACTCCGCCCGGCGAAGCGGTATTCTATGACGATGTTCTGCCCCTCGACGTAGCCCGCGTCGCGAAGGGCCGCCTTCCCCGCCTCGACGTAGGGCGCGGCATATTGAGCGGGAAGGGTGGACAGCACGCCGATACGCGGAACCTTTTGAGCCTGACCGTACGCGCTGGTTGGCAGGACGACGAGAGCAAGCGCGAGGAGAGAGAGGGCGAGGCGGAGCAGGGGCAATGTCAACTCCCTGTGAGGGTCACGGTCGGACGACGGGTCGGCAACGGAGTCTAAGCCGCCGGTGTCGACGGTGTCAACCCGACGCTTCGCTTCCGCTTTTCACGCGGGCCCGCCCGCGGTGTCTAATGTCGCAATGGAGGACGCGATGGGGTTGGTCTCGCGGCTCGAAGCCCTGGCGACGCGCTCCATCACGCCGGTGGGAAGCGGCTCCATGGTGTGGCGGAGCTGGGGCGAGGGGCCGGCGCTCGTGCTGCTCCACGGCGCGAGCGGTTCCTGGACGCACTGGATCCGGAACATCCTGCCGCTCGCCGAGCGCTTCCGCGTGCTCGTCCCGGACATGCCGGGGTTCGGCGACTCTGATGCGCCGCCCGAGCCTCATACCGCTGACGGCCTGGCCGACCTGCTGGTCGCCTCGCTCTACCTCATCCTGCCGCCGCCGATTCGCTTCGACCTCGCCGGATTCTCGTTCGGCGCCATCATGGCGGGCCTGGTGGCCGCGCGGCTCGGGCATCGCGTCTCCACCCTGGTGCTGGTGGGCACCGGCGGTCTTGGGTTCGGGCTCGGCTCGCCCCGCCGCCTGGCGCGGATCGAATCCGCCATGTCGCCCGAGGAGATCAGGGGCGTGCACCGCGCGAACCTGCTCACGCTGATGCTGGCGAAGCCGGAGAGCGCCGACGACCTGGCCGTGTCTCTCCAGATGGAGAACCTCGGGCGGTCGCGCTTCAAGTCTGGGACGATCCCGCAGTCCGATGTCCTGCGGCACGCGCTGCCCTTGATTCGCGCCCGCATCGCCGGGATCTGGGGCGGATCCGACGCTTTCGCCGACGGGCGGCTCGAAGCATGCCGGCGAGTGCTGTCCTCGGCCCAGGCGGATCTCGATTTCCGCGTGATCGAGGGCGCGGGCCACTGGGTCCCCTACGAGGCCGCGCACCAGATCAACGCGGCCTTCTTCGAGCTACTGGGCCGCTAGGATCAGACGCGCCAGGCGGCTTCTCAGCACGCCGAGAACGGCGCCGCCGATCATGAGCTGGAAGGCGCCGATCCGGAACACCATCAGCGCGATGAGGGTGGCGGCAAGGATAGCGACGGCGAACGGATCGGGGAGCGCCGCCGGCGCGAGCCGGGCGAGTGAGACGGAGAGGACGCCGATCACTGCGGGCGCCATCCCTTTCATGACGGCTCTGATCCATGCAAGCTTTCTGACCCGCTCGAGCACGGGAAGAATGATCAGCATGATGATGAAGGAAGGGAGAAATGCGGCGGTAGCGGCCACGGCGGCGCCCGCCGCACCCGCCACCTTGTAACCGACATAGGCCGCGATCATGAGCACCGGTCCCGGGGTGAGCTGGCCGAGGGCCAGGCCGTCGACAAACTCGCGCGGCGTCAGCCAGCCGAACTGACCGACGACCTGGTCCTGGATGAATGCGATCATCGTCAGGCCACCACCGATCGTGAACGCGCCGACCTTGAGAAAGTACGCGCCGATCTCCAGGAGACTCTTCGGATTCGGGATTCGCTCTGAGACGGCTGAGCCGGGGGCTGACGTGTTCAGCCACCAGGCAGTCGCGAGTACGGCAAGGAACGCCAGTGACGACAGGATGACGACCGGTGCTCGGGGTCTTCCGGGCTGAAAGAGGACCAGCCCAGCCATGCCGGCCAGGACCAGGATGGCCACGATTCCCAGCGGGGTGCCGATCGATGCGGCAGCCGCCATCACTCCTATGACCGCCTCCGGCACGGTGCTCATCGCCGTTCTACCGAGGCGATATATCGCGACGGCGAAGAGGCCGATGACGACCGGGCCCAGTCCGTAGAGGGCACCGCGCGCAATCGGCGTGAGGCCCAAGCTGGCATACGCGATCGTGAGACCGAGCATGATGAAGAACGCGGGCAGCACGAAGCACATTCCTCCAATCAGGCCACCCCACCACCCGCCGCGCGCGTAACCCAGGAAGATGCCGAGCTGGGTGGCCGTCGCGCCGGGCAGCATGTTCGCCACCGAGAGTCCTTCGAGGAAGCGTTCCTTCGAGACCCACTTCCGTTTCTCCTGCAGCTCGGCCTGCATGATGCCCATGATCGCCGGCCCACCGTAGGATGTAGCGCCAAGCTTGAAGAGTGTGGTCGCGATCTCCTTCGAGCCTCCGGTCGCCTCTGCGTCCCTCGTGCCCGTCACTTCGCGGGCGTCCCTGTGATTTCGAGATCGGCGAACTCCGTGACTGAGTCGGCCTTGGTCCAGAGTCCGACCCATCCTCCCGTGAAAGTCTTGTCCTCGTGATCGAGCAGGAGCGCGTCGTCCAGGTACGCCTGGATCTTCGGCCCCTTGGCGACAACGCGGATCCGGTGCCACTCGCCCAGCTTGGGCTCGGTGACTCTCGCCGACGCGATCGTGCTTCGCTTGCCGTTCACCATCGTGTAGAGCCGGAAGTTGTTCTCGAGGGCATTGGCCCGGACCAGCAGGTAGTTCCGCTCGTCCTTCGCCCGAAAAATGATTCCCCCGCTCGCGTCCTCCTTGCCGGAGACCGGCCGGAAGCGGACGGTGAGGTCGATGTCGTCGAATTTCTTATCTTCGAGAATCGCGACTGCCCAGGGTTGGGTCTCGACGTCCTGGGCGAGCACCTGGCGGCCGCCTGATGGACGGCGCGTCCAGTGTCCGGCCACGAACTTCCACTTCGGATTCTCTTTGCCGAGGTCGTCCTTCATGCTGGTCTTCTCCGGTGAGGTGATGGCGAGCCGTGGAACATCGGTGGCGGCCTCGATTCCGTATGCACGTGCACTCACTGCGAGCAACACGAGAACTGCGAGCGCGCTTTTCATGGGTTCTCCTTCCTTTTGGGATGGACCCCGTTCACCTGATCATGAGGCTTGCGGGCGCGCGCGCCACTGAAGAGTTCGTGACATTCGTGTCAGGATTGGCGGGCGGGGGAACAGGAGCTGAGTCAACCCTCAAGCACGGGCAGCACGATCCTGAAGAGGCTTCCCTTGCCTTCTTCGCTTTCCAGCTCGATGCGACCGCCGTTGACTTCGACTGCCCAGCGCGCGGTCGCGAGGCCCAGCCCCGCCCCTCCCGATTCTCTGGATCGTCCTTGATCGACACGGTAGAAGCGCTCGAAGATTCGCCCGTGATGCACCGCGGAGATGCCCAGCCCTGTGTCCTGGACCTCGATCGCGGTCTCCCCGGAGGGCGTCTCCTTCGCCCTCACGCGAATTGTCCCTTTGGCGGAGGTGTATTTGATCGCGTTGTCGAGCACGTTGATCAGACCCAGCCGGAGGATCGCGGGATCGCACCGCGCCCAGCCCTCCGCCGGGGCGTCGAAGCTCAGGCTCTGCTCCTTTTCCTCGGCGAGGACCCGCAGATGCTCCACGACCCTTGCCACGAGACCGTTGAGATTCACCATTTCGAGCGCCAGCTGGATCCGGCCTGACTCTCCCCGCGTCAAGGTGAGAAGGCTCTCCACGAGCCGAGTGAGGCGGTCGACCTCCTCGAGCATGCTCCCGATGACCTCGCGGTAGCCGGGCGCACTCAGGGATCGCTGAAGCGCCACCTCGCCCACGCTGCGGATGGCGGTGAGCGGCGTGCGAAGCTCGTGCGAGGCGTCCGCGGTGAACCGCCGAAGCTGCTCGAACGCCTCCTGGAGATGGGCCAGGGTGTCGTTGAACACGCCGGCGAGCCGCCCGAACTCGTCCTGGGGATGTTCGACAGGGAGCCGCTCGCCGAGCGATTCGGCCGTGATCTTGTGCGCCGTCTCCGCCATGGCGCCGACCGGCGCGAGCATCCGGCCGGCAAGGACGTACCCGCCCCCGATGGCCAGGCCGATGGCGCAGGGTACGCCGATCGCCAGGATGGTGCCGAGGGTCCAGAGCGTCTGGCGGAGCGCCGTCTCGTCACGGGCCGCGGTGATGCGATGGGAAGCGTCCGCGAGCGCCCGCACGCGATACGGCGTCGTTCCCGCCGGCGGCCAGCCCGGTGTCCGGTACAGGACGGTCTTGCCCTCGGCCACCTCGAAGAGCGTGATGCCCATGCGGTGGGCGAGCTCCCCCAGGTCACCCGTTTCTTCACGATAGACCTTTTCGATGGTCGCGAGATCCTGGCCGAGCTGCTGGTCGAGCGCGCCGTACAGTCGCGCCCGCACAAAGAGCAGGACTCCGGCGGAGAACACGCAGACGACGAGCGCGAGCACGCCCGCATGCCACAGGGTGAGGCGCGTCCGGACGCTCGGCGTCGCGAGCTTCATTCGCGCTCGCTGCGAAGGAGGAAACCCACGCCGCGAACGGTGTGGAGCAGGTTTCTCTCGAACGGATCGTCGATCTTCCGGCGCAGCCGGGCGATCGTCACGTCGATCACGTTGTCCAGCGGGGTGGCGCGCGCGGTGACGTGCCAGACCTCGCGCCCCAGCATCTCTCTGGAGACCACCTGACCGGCATGGCGGAGCAGGTACTCGAGCAGCTCGAATTCCTTCACCGTGAGCTCGAGGGTCTGCCCGGCCCGCGCGACGTTGCGCGTCACCAGGTCCATCGCAAGGTCGTCCTGCTGCAGCTTGAGGATCTGATCCGGGCGACCCCGGCGCAGGAGCGCGCGGATTCGCGCCAGCAGCTCGGGGAACGCAAAGGGCTTGACGAGGTAGTCGTCGGCGCCGCTGTCGAGTCCATGCACGCGATCGTCAACGGTGTCCTTGGCCGTCAAGATGAGGACGGGCGTCTGGAGCCCGCGCCTGCGGAGGGTGGTGAGGACCTCGAGCCCGTCACGCCGCGGCAGCATGAGATCGAGGACCACGACGTCGAATGACTCGTGGTTCACGAGAAAGAATCCCTCTTCGCCGGTGGAGGCGACCCGGACCTCATAGTGCTCGCCCTCGAGCCCATCGCGAAGGGCCTTCGCGACCTTCTTTTCGTCCTCCACGATCAAAACACGCACCGTACGCAGGAGTATAGCCACACCCGACGGGCGTCGCACCTGACATGAATGTCAGGAACCGTTCAGATCGAGGAGCCACCAGAAGTAACCTGCGCGAAAGGTCGCTAGATCTGCTTCCGGAGAAAGCCCGCCTTGTCCATCCGGGCGCGGATGGCGGCCGCGTAGCGCTGGTAGGCGCGGCTCTTGCTGCCTGGGTGCCACGAGGACGGCCGCGGCAGCGAGGCGGCGAGCATCGCCGACTCCTCCTCGCTGAGATCCGCCGGGGCCTTGCCGAAGTACGCCTGCGCGGCCGGGCCCACGCCGTAGATGCCGGGGCCGAACTCGACCACGTTCAGGTAGAGCTCGAGGATGCGGCGCTTGGAGAGCGTCCGCTCGACCTGCCAGGTCAGGACCGTCTCCTTGACCTTGCGGAGTGGATTGCGGCTCCCCGAGAGCCACAGGTTCTTGACGAGCTGCTGCGTGATGGTCGAGGCGCCGCGTGGCGCCTCGCTGTCGTGCAGGGCCTCCTCTACCGCGATCCTGATCTGGCCCCAGTCGAAGCCGTGGTGGGAGAAGAAGTTGATGTCTTCCGCGACGAGAACCGCGCGCTTGACGTCGGGCGCGATGGCGGCGTAGGGCGTCCAGCGGATCGCGACCCGCGGCGTCCGCCCCGCCGCGCGCTCGCGCTCCTTGTAGCGCTCGATGAACGCCGTCGTGGCGGGCGGGCGCGTCGCGAGGGCCCGCATATCGGGCCAGGTCACGGCTTCCCAGACCATCCAGCCGGCGAATATCAGGGCGCACAGCAGGAGAAGCCGCGGCAGGAGACGCCCCGCGAAGGAGCGGCGCGCCACCGTCAGACGGGCTTGACGCCCGCGCGGTGCCGCTGAGCGAGAGCCTGGTAGCCGGCGGGATTCATCAGCACCCAGCGCTCGGCCGGCGTGCCCGCGAGCGGACCTCGGACCTTGCACGGAGAGCCCAGCGCGAGCACGCCGTCGGGGATCTCGGTTCCCGGCGTGACGAGGGAGCCGGCGCCGATCATCGCGCGTACGCCGATCTTCGCGCCGTCCAGCACTGTCGATCCGTTGCCGATCAGGCACTCTTCGCCGAGCGTGGCCTGGTGGATCAGGCACAGGTGGCCGACGGTCGCGCCCGCGCCGATGTCGGTGCCGCCCATGGGCGTGACGTGGATGACCGCGCAGTCCTGGACGTTGGCGCCGCGCCTGATGACGATGGGCGAGAAGTCCGCGCGGACGACGGCGTTGTACCAGACCGACGCGTTCTCCTCCACGGTGACGTCGCCGATCAAACACGCCGTGGGGGCGATGAAGGCGGTGGGATGCACGCGCGGCGACTTGGCTTCGAACGAGAAGAGAGGCATGGACGGCTCCTTTCGGGTATCGTGGACCGTAGATAGCACCCGTTCGGTGGACATGGCAAGTGGCCGGGTGTAGCCTTCGGCCATGGGCGTGCCGAGAATCGTCGCCGTCGCCACCGCCACGCCGTCCCAGCGCTTCGATCAAGCCACGCTGCTCCGCATCGCCGGCTACGACGACGCGCTTCGCTCGGGCTTTTTCACCAATAGTCAGATCGACGGCCGGCACCTCTACCTCGACCCCGAGACGTTCAGGCCGAACGAGAGCGTGGACGAGATGAGCGCGCGCTTCCGCCGCGGCGCCATTGAACTAGGAGCGGAAGCTGTTCGGCGCGCCGTCGAGCGCGCGGGTTGGGAGCTGGCCGACGTCGATTTCCTCGCCACCACCACGTGCACGGGTCGCCTGTGCCCGAGCCTGGACGCGCACCTCATCGCCGAGCTCGGCCTCAAGTCCACGATCCAGCGCGTGCACGTGGGCGACACGGGGTGCGCCAGCGCCATGGTCGCGCTCCAGCAGGCCGTCAACCACCTCCACGCCTTCCCGCGCCACCGCGCGGTGGTGGTCGCCGTCGAGATCTGCTCGGCGGCCTATTTCCTCGACGACAGGCTCGAGAGCGCGGTGGCGCACGCGATCTTCGCCGACGGCGCGGGCGCGCTCGCGGTCAGCGGCGAAGGCGAAGGGCCGGTCGTCATCTCGCACCAGAGCCTCTTCTGCTCGGAGTACCTGCCCGCCATGGGCTTCGAGTTTCCCGGCGGCCGCCCGCGCGTCGTGCTGTCCAAGGACGTGCGACGTATCGGGCCCGCCATGATGAAGGAGATGGCCGAGCGCCTGATGGAGTCGCAGGGGCTCAAGAAGGAGGACGTCCGCCACTTCGTGCTGCACTCGGCCGGCCGCCGGGTGATCGAGCAGGCGCGGCGGCTCCTCGGCCTCGACCACGCCCAGGTCGCCCACTCGCGCCACGTGCTCAAGCGCTTCGGCAACATGTCCTCGGCGACCGTGCTCTTCGTCCTCGAGGAGACGCTCCGCTCGGGCCAGCCGGTGACGGGCGACTGGGGGCTGATGGTCGCGCTCGGCCCCGGCTTTGCGGCCGAGGGCGCGCTGCTGAGGTGGTGACGTGCCCCTCCTGACTCCTCTCGAGCGCGACGCCGACGCCGTAGAAATGATGGACCGGCCCTCCTCGTTCGGCGAGCTCGCGGGCGCTCTCCGCGCCATCACGCAGCTCAATCGCTTCTTCGGCGGCCGCCGGCTCACCCTCCGCCACGTCGGCCGCCTCCTCACGGCCCTGCCTGCCGAGAAACTGGTCACGGTGCTCGACGTGGGCGCGGGCGCCGCCGACATCCCGGTCGCGCTGGTACGCTGGGCACGGCGCGCGGGGCGTCGCATCCGCGTGTTGGCGTTGGATCGCGACGGCGTGACGCTCACGTATGCGGGCCGCTACGCCGCCGCCTATCCGGAGATCACGACTGTTCAGGGCGACGCGCTCGCATTGCCCGTGCGCCCCGGGTCGGTGGACGTCGTCATCTCGGCGATGACGCTCCACCACCTCCAGCCCGAGGAGGCGGTCCGCTACCTCGCTGAGATCGACGCCGCCTCGCGGATCGGCTGGCTGGTAAACGACCTCGTGCGCGGGCGCGTGGCGCATCGCCTGGTCTGGGCGGCCACCCGTGTCTTTTCCCGGAACGCGATGGCGCGGCACGACGGCCCTTTGTCCATCCTGCGCTCCTATACGCCGCCCGAGGTGGTCGCGCTTTGCGAGAAGGCGGGACTCTTCGACGTGACCGTGGCGCACTATCCGATGCTGTTCCGCCAGTGCGCGATGAGGGTCAAGCCGTGAAGGCCCTGCCGTGAAGGTCCTGCTGTGAAGGTGCTGCTGTGAAGTTGATAGACGTCGTCGTGGTGGGCGCGGGGCCCGCCGGCGCGGCCACGGCTATTCTGCTGGCCGAGCGCGGCTGGTCGGTGGCGCTCCTCGACAAGGCCGGCTTTCCGCGACCAAAGATCTGCGGCGAGTATCTCTCTCCCGAGGCCGCGCGCATCCTCGACAGGCTCGGCGTGCTCAAGACGGTGGACCAGGCGGGCGGGCAGCCGCTCCGCGGCATGAGGATCGTCGCTCCCGACGGCACCGTGCTCGACGGCGTCTATCCGACGACGGGACCCTGGCAAAGCTCGACCGCATCCTCGTCGAGCGCGCGAAGAGCCTTCCCGCGGACGTGAGGGAGCGCCACCGCGTGACGGGTCTCCTGACCGACAACGGGAGCGTCGTCGGAGTGAGGGCGCAGGATGAAGACGGTCGGGATCTCGAGCTTCGCGCGCGCCTCGTCGTGGGAGCGGACGGCCGATCCTCGGTGGTGGCGAAGAGCCTCGGGCTGGTGAGGCCGCACCCGCTTCGCCGCATGGCGCTCATCCAATATGTGAGCGGCATCGAGGCCCTGGGAGAGCGCGGCGAGATCTACATCGACCCTCCCGACTACGCGATACTGAACCCCGTGGCGCCGGGGCTGGTCAATCTGAGCCTGGTGGTGCCGCTCGGCCACGCTGCGCCGTGGAGCAAACGGCTCGAGACCTTCTTCCGCGCGCGGCTCAAGCAGCTCCGCTACCTTGCGCCGCGGCTCGCGGGCATGGAGCCGGCGGGACGGCTGATGGCCATGGGGCCGCTCGCCTATCGCGTGGGCGAGCCTCGCGTGGGCGGCGTGCTCCTGGCGGGCGACGCGGCGGGCTTCTACGATCCATTCACCGGCGAGGGGCTTTTCACCGCCCTGCGTTCGGCCGAGCTCCTCGCCGATACCGCTCATTCCGCGCTGACTCTCGGCGATCTGTCTGCGGGGGCTCTCGCGCCGTATGCGCGGGCCCGCAACCGCGAGCTCGCCGCCAAATCGCGCGTCACGCGCGGCATCCAGCTCCTCATCGCGCGCCGCGGTCTCGCGAATCTCGCCGCCCACGGTCTCGCGCGCCGCCCGGCGCTGCTCGACACGCTCATGGGCGTGATCGGCGACTTCGTACCTCCCCGCGAGCTCCTGGGCCAGGTCTTTCGGCGGCGCGATTGATCAAAGCCGGTTGACACGTCCCGTCAGGCGTGTCAGTCTGCTGTTCGTTTCTTTGACCTAGCTTCGCATATGCGAACATCCACAGTCGCGACCCAGCCGGTTGCCGTCCCGCCGCGGATCCACAACCGCGACGCTGGTCCCCGCGCCCTCGGCCGGGCGCTGGAAGTGCTCGAGGCGCTGGCCCGTCGCCGCGACGGGGCGACCCTCTCCGGGCTCTCCCGGCGTCTCGGCTCGCCGAAGAGCAGCCTTCTCTATCTCCTCCGCCCGATGACGCGCCTGGGCTACCTTGTGCGCAGCCCTGACGGGCACTACCGGCTCGGCCCCGCAGCCTTCACACTGGCCATGGCGGCGCTGTCCAACCGCGAGCTGCCCGAGATGGCGAGGCCCTTCCTCGAGGACCTGGCCGCCACGAGTGGAGAGACGGCGCTGCTCGCGACCATGGCGGGAGACGTGCCGGTCGCCGTCTATATCGACAAGGTGGAGAGCCAGAACACCGTCCGCTACACGGCCCGTATCGGCGAGCGCCGGCCGCTGTACTGCTCGGCGATCGGCAAGCTCTTGCTGGCCTACCTCTCGCCGGCAAAGCGCCAGGAGTATGTCAAGGCGACGCGGCTCAAGGCCCTGACGCCGAAGACGCCCGTGACCCGCGCGGCGCTGCGCCGGGAGCTGGACGAGATCCGCAGCACGGGCCTGTCGGTCTCGGTGGACGAGATCACTCAAGGCGCGGCCGGCCTCGCCGCGCCTATCTTCGACCGTCATGGGCAAGTCGTGGCCGGCCTCGTGCTCGGGGCCCCCAGCCAGCGCGTCCTGGCCGAGCAGCCGCGCCTGGCCGCCCTCGTCATCGAGAGCGCGCGCGAGCTCTCCCGCGTCATGGGCTTCGGGGCCGAGCCTGCACCCTAGTGTGATCGACCGGGCGCTCGTCCCGCGCTGAGGCGGCGTCAGCGTGAGACCAGCGGAAGGCAGTTCGGATGAGCGCTCGCGCGAAGGAGCCCAACCGCCAAACCGTGGTCTTCCACGTTCAAGCTTCAGACAGATCGCTCGCGCGAAGGAGTCCTACCGCCAAACCGGGTTGTTCGACGTATGAGGTTCAGTAACTGGCAGAGGCAGCGGCGCGCGCGGTTGCTGCAGCTTTGGGCGGTGGGGCTCGTGGCGGCCTGCGCCGTCACCGGCGCCTCGGCGATGGGCTACCTGGAGTCGCTCCAGGCCCGCGCGCTGGATCTCCTCATCTATCTCCAGAGCCCGCGCCAGCCGTCGGGCCTCGTCATCGTCGCCATCGACGACGCGGCCTTCGACGCGCTCGACCGCCGCCAGCCGCTGCCGCGCGACTACCTGGCGCGCGTGCTCCGCGGCGTCACGCGGGCGGGCGCCGCCTCGGTGGGGTTCGACATCTCGCTGCGAACAGCGGGCGCGCCCGAGGCCGATCGCGCGCTCGCCCGCGCGATCCTCGAGTCCGCCGCGGGCGCCGAGCGCCGGCTGGTCGTCGCGGGGGCGTCGCTGCCGGCGCGCGGCCCGCTCGCCGATCCCGCCGTCACGCGTATCGTGATCGCGAGCGCCCCCGACGTGCCCGTGGACGCCGACGCCATCGTCAGGCGCGCCGCGCTCCGGGTCGGCGGCGTGCCCTCTTTCGCCGCCTCCGTCGCGAACGTTCCGGTTCCCGATCCCGCGGCCGTGTACCGGATCAATTACATCGGCCCGGCGGGCAGCTTCCTCGCCATCCCATCGGACGCCGTGGCGGCCATCGGCGACCTGGGCGTCGACATCGCGGGCGACAATCCGCTTCGCGGCCGCACCGTCCTGATCGGCGGCACTTTCGCCGACGGCCGGGACATGCACCGGACGCCCTACGGCCTCATGCCAGGGGTGGAGATCCAGGCGAACATCGTCCACATGCTGATGACGGGAAGTCTGGTTCGCCCGGCCGGGTGGCTCGCGGGCTTCGTCGTGCAGCTGGTGGCCGTGCTGCTGGCGGGTTTCGTCATGGTCGCGATGCGCCCGCTCTGGGGCACCGTGGTCTGCCTCGCGGGCGCTCTCAGCCTGGGCGTGCCGGCGAGCTATCTGGCCTTCAGCCGCGGCGGCTACTGGGTGGACTTTCTCTTGCCCGTCGGCGTGACCTCGCTCCTCGGCGTGGGCGCCGATATCCTGGCGAGACGGCGGTTGCGCGACGCCCTCGGCCGCTACGTCAGCCCCGACATCGCCACGCGCGTCGAGCGCAACCCGGCCAGCCTCGCCGGGGAGCGTCGCCGGGTCTCCATTCTCTTCTCGGACCTGCGCGGCTTCACCACGCTGTCGGAGCGCATGGCGCCTGACCAGATGGCAGCGAGGCTGACCGAGTACTTCGACGCCATGACGACGACCATCTTCGCCCGTCGCGGCATGGTCAACGACTTCATCGGCGACGCCATCCTCGCCGTCTTCGGCGCCCCGCTCCACGACCCGGAGCATGCCCGCCACGCCATCGAGAGCGCGCTGGCGATGGGCGAGACGTTGGCGGGGCTCAACCGGCGCTGGCAGGCCGAAGGGCTGCCGCCTCTACGCATGGGCCTGGGCATCCACACGGGGGAGGTCTTCGCGGGGAATGTGGGCCGGGCGGGCAAGGTGAAGTACGCTGTGGTAGGCGACACCGTCAACCTGGCCTCGCGCGTGGAAAGCTTGAACAAGGAGCTGGGAACGACGATGCTCGTTACAGAGGCCGCCTACCGGGCGGCGGGGCTGGATCTCGAGGTAGTCGATCGGGGTCCCATCAGCGTCAAGGGAAGAGAGGAGCCCGTGCGGGTCTACGAAGTGATCGGAGTGAAGCCCACCGCGGGTCCGGGAGGCTCGAAGCCATGATCACGAAGCGGGGATGGGCGGCACTGCCCGGCGCGCTCGTGCTGACGCTGGTGACGCTCGCGTATGCTGCGGATCCGATCGGCGTGCTGACGGAGATCCGCGCCGAGAAGGGACGCGTCGAGGTCAAGCGGGCAGGGGAATCCGAATGGAAGGCCGCCCAGCCGCTCCTCGCGCTGCGTCCCGGCGATCAGATCCGCGTCACCGGCGAAGCGCGCGCGTCCCTCGTCTTCACGGGCGGGCGCGGCGCGCAGGCCGTCTCCGCGGCAAATTCACCCTTCACGGCGCAGCCTCCCGCGACCGCGGGGGCGGGTGACAAGGCCAAGGCCCTTGCGGGCAGCGTGACGGATTTTCTCGCGGGCAAGCAAAAGGACCTCGCCTACCTGCCGCTCTCCGTGCGCGCGGTTAAGCCGCCGCGCGTGGCACAGCTCCAGCCGCGCGAGACCAAGCTCCTGCCCGGCCCGGTGACGTTCGAGTGGAGCGGCTCCGATACGCTCCGCTACAAGGTCCGCGTCCTGGGACCGCAGGGCGTTCTCTGGGAGCAGGCCAATCTGCCGCGCAAGCCGGTCGCGTATCCGGCCTCGGCGCCCGCGCTCGAGCCCGGCGTTCGCTACTCCTGGCAGCTCGAGACGGAGGGACAGCCGATGCAGCAGGCGGAGTTCCAGATCCTGAGCGCGGACGAGGCCAAACGCGTGCGCGAGTCGCTCGACATCCTCGTGCCCGCCTCGCTCTCCGGCTACCCGCCCTCGAGCATCGCGCTGATGCGCGCCGGCTACGTCCTGCGCGACGGGCTCTATACCGACGCGCGGCGCGAGCTCATGACGGCGCTGGCCAAAGACCCCGACGAGCCGACGCTCCATCTTCTCTTGGGGCAGGTCTACGAGCAGGTCGGTCTCGGCGAGCTCGCCCAGCGTGAGTTCATCGAAGCGCGTGACCTTTCCGGCCGCCGCTAGCGGCACCTACTCCCTCGGCCAGGATCTCTGCTAGGGGCTCTGGCGCTCGGGGCTCTGGCGGCTCGGGGCCGGCGGGCTGCTCGGAGATTGCGCGCGTGGAGGAACACGCCGGCGCCGCGGCGGTGCGGACAGCTCTTTCGCCAATTCGGGCATGACGGACAGGATCAGGGGCAGGTTTCCCTCGCGCAGTGGCCGCCCGATGTGATCACGGATCCAGCGGGCGTCCCACCACTCGAGCGGCGTCACCGACACGCCGTTGATCAGCACCTCGAAGTGCAGGTGATCACCCAGCGCGAGCCCGCTGCTGCCCGTGCGCCCCAGCTCCTGCCCCTTCGCGACCTGGTCCCCCTCTTTCACGTCGATGGACGAGAGGTGGGCGTACAGCGTCTGGAGCCCCAGTCCGTGGTCCACGACGACGGTGTTGCCGTAGATCGAGAGGGGTCCGGTGAAGACGACGGTCCCCGAGTTGGCAGCGGGCACCGGGCCATGCTGCACGGCGGCCAGGTCGTAGCCATAGTGGATCTGCGTGTCCACGTTCTGGCCGTGATAGCGGTACGTCCGCGTCTCGGCGAAGTTGGAGAAGACCTTGGTGTTGGCCGGCTGGACGAAGACGCCGTCCCAGATGGGGCGGGGCTGGGTCTTCGCCGCGAGCGCGCGCTTGGTCTCTTCGGCCTGCTTGCGCTTGTCACGGTTCACCGTCAGGAAGGCCTGGAGCAATTCCTCCTTCGGAATGGCGCCGGTGCGCTCGGGCAGGAGCTCGGGCAGCTTGCGCTCCAGGAACTCGTCCTTGACCTCGATCGTGTCGGTCTTGAAGTGGCGCGGCTTGACCTCGACGGCGACGTTGCGCGACGTGACGTTGCCGGCCTCGTCCTGGGCCACGGCCGTGATGGGCGTCCCCGCCTGGTAGTTCCAGGGCAGCGCGACCATGGCGGCGTAGAGGTTGGTCTCCGCCGGGCCCGCCGGGTAGGCGGGGAAGGACAGCGTGCCGACGCCGACCGCGACCCGCGACGCCCCCTTGGAGCGCATCACGACGAGGCCGCCGCCGCCCTGTGCCCAGTAGCGGGTCGCGGCCACCACCTCGAGCGAGGGCGGCGTGAAGTCGAGGGTTACCGGCGCCGTCACGATGGGCCGGTCGTCCACGCGAATGGGCCGCCAGAAGCCGTCGCGCGCCAGAACCTCCAGCGTCGCGGTGCCCTCGCGGAGCCCCAGGGTTCCGCCCGTCACCTGCAGCGCCACCCGCTGCTCGTTGGTCATGGCTCCCGTGAAGGCCTGGTGGAGGATCACGACCTTCGCCGAGCCCTGCCGCAGCCGGATCTCCACGGAGCGCACGCCGCCCCTGGAGGCGACGAGGTCCACGGCCAGCGGCGTCCTGACGCCGATCCAGCGCGGCACGGGATCGAGCGCGGCGCGCACGCCGGGCACGGCCTGCCGCCAGGCGAGGTACCCGAGGACTCCGACCACGAGGAACGAAGGGATGGCAATGATGGTGAACCAGAAGCGAAACGTCGAGCGCGGCACGGGCTCATCATAGCAAGGCTCGCTCGCCCCGCGGCCGGGAATGTGCTAGCAGAGAGGGGAGATGCGAGCGATTTGTCTCTGGCTCGCCGCGGCGGGCTTCGTGGCGAGCGCCGCGCTGCACCTGCTGTCCTTCACGCCCTGGGCATCCCTGGCCGGCGAACGGGCCGTGTGGGCGCTCGGCATACTCGTCTTCGCGCTCGCGGCGGTCATGGTGGCGCGGCTCAGGCGCACCGCGGTCATCGGCCGGCGCTGGGCGCGCGTGGCCGTATACGATTGGCGCGCCCTCGTGCGCGCCGTCCCGCCCGGGCTGCAGCTCCTCGTGGTGGGCGCCGCGCTCTATGCCTGGATGAACTTCGTCCTGTGCCTGCTGCTCGATCTGCCCGCCGAGGCCCAGGCGGCGATCACGCTCCGCATGGCCTCGGGTCACCTCATTTTCTTCTTCCTCGTGCCGCTCGTGTTCTTTCGTTGGGTTGACACTCCCATGCCCTTCCGCTAGAGTGTGGCGGGTTTGTACCTGAAAGCACAATGTCACGACTCGTCTGGCTGATCCCGCTCTTCCCGCTCGCGGGCGCACTCCTGAACGCGCTCTTCGGCCGCCTCACCGGACGCTTCGCGCACTGGATCGCCGTCCCCGCGCCGGGCCTGTCCTTCGTCGCCTCGTGCTTCGTCTTCGCGCGGGTGCTCCACGGCGAGGCGTACGTCGGCCAGCTCTTCCCGTGGATCAGCGCCGGCAGCTTCACGACGGCGGTGACGGTGCAGGTGGACCAGCTCTCCGCCGTCATGCTGCTCGTGGTCACCGGGGTCGGCTTCCTGATCCACGTCTACTCGGCCGGATACATGCACGGGGATGACGGCTTCGCGCGCTTCTTCACCTACCTCAATCTCTTCGTCTTCTCGATGGTGATGCTGGTGCTGGCGGCCGACTTTCTCGTCCTCTACGTTTTCTGGGAGGCGGTCGGACTCTGCTCGTATCTCCTGGTCGGGTTCTGGTACCAGAAGCAGTCGGCCACCGACGCGGGCAAGAAGGCCTTCATCGTCAACCGGGTCGGCGACTTCGGGTTCGGCCTGGGCATCATGCTCATCTGGACGACCTTCGGCACGCTTGCCTACGGCGAGGTTTTCTCCAAGGCGACCGACGCCATCGGCGGGGGCACCTACCTCGCGATCGCCCTTCTGCTCTTCATGGGCGCCTGCGGCAAGTCCGCGCAGCTTCCGCTCTTCACCTGGCTGCCCGACGCGATGGAGGGCCCGACACCGGTGTCGGCCCTGATCCATGCCGCCACCATGGTGACGGCGGGCGTGTACATGGTCGCGCGCTGCCACAAGCTCTTCGAGATGGCGCCCCTCTCGCTCGAGATCGTGGCCTGGGTGGGCGGTCTCACCGCGCTCTTCGCGGCGAGCATCGGTGTCGCGCAGACGGACATCAAGCGCGTGCTCGCCTACTCGACCATCAGCCAGCTGGGCTACATGTTCGCGGCCGTCGGCATCGGCGCCTACGCCGCGGGCATCTTCCACCTCGTGACCCACGCCTTCTTCAAGGCGCTGCTCTTCCTGGGAGCGGGCAGCGTCATCCACGGACTCCACGGCGAGCAGGACATGCGCCGTATGGGCGGGATCGCGCCTCGGATGCTCGTCACCACCGTCACCTTCCTCGTCGGCGCCGTCGGACTGGCGGGCATCCCGCCCTTCGCCGGCTTCTTCTCCAAGGACGAGATCCTGGCCTCGGCGTTCCACGAAGGGCACGTCGCGCTCTGGGCCGTTCTCCTCGTGGGGGTGCTGCTGACCGCGTTTTACACGGCGCGCGTGGTCCTCCTCGCCTTCTTCGGCGGACCCCGCATGTCCAGGGACGAGGCGCACCACATCCACGAGTCGCCCGCGGTGATGACGCTGCCCCTCGCCGTGCTCGCCCTTCTCACGGCCCTCGCCGGCATCGTCGGCGTGCCGTCCGCACACGGCACGGCCTTCGGCCGCTTCCTGGCGCCCGTGCTGCCGCTGCATCAGGCGGAACACGGCGGCGTGACCGCGCTCTCGCTCGCGGCGGTGTCGGTGGTGGTGGCCCTGGCCGGCGTCTTCGTCGCCTGGCTCGTTTACGGCCGCGCTCCCGTGGACGCCTCACGCATCGGCGTGCCTCGCAACGCCCTGCACCGGCTCGTGCTGAACAAGTACTACGTCGACGAGATCTACGACGCGCTCTTCGTCCGGCCCATCTACCGCCTCGCCCTCTGGTGCGCCCGGGTCTTCGACCTCAAGGTGATCGACGGCATCGTCAACGGCGTCGGGTCCGCCATCGTCGAATGGGCGCTCGGCCTGCGCCGGATCCAGACGGGCTTCGTGATGAACTACGCGCTCGGCATGCTCCTGGGCGCGGTGGCGATCGTCGCGTTTCTGCTCGTGACGCGCCCGTGACCTCGATCCTTTCCGCGGTGACCTTCCTGCCCGTGCTGGGCGCCGCCGTGGTCTTTCTCCTGCCGCGCCGGGCGGAGGGCCTGGTCAAGGTGACGGCCCTCGCGACGAGCCTGGTGACCTTCGCGGTCTCGGTGCCGCTGTTCACACGCTTCGACGCGTCGCTATCCGCCTATCAGTTCGTCGAGCAGCGCACGTGGATGCCCACCCTCGGCGTCTCGTACCACCTGGGCGTGGACGGGATCAGCCTGCTGCTGGTGCTGCTGACCACCTTCCTCATGCCGCTCGTCCTCCTCTCCTCGTGGCACTCGATCGAGCGGCGCTGGAAGGAGTTTGCGATCACCATGCTGCTGCTCGAGACCGGCATGCTGGGCGTGTTCGTGGCGCTCGATCTCTTCCTCTTCTACATCTTCTGGGAGGCCATGCTGGTCCCGATGTACCTCATCATCGGGATCTGGGGCGGCCCGAACCGAGTCTACGCGGCCGTCAAGTTCATCCTGTATACGCTGACGGGCTCGCTCCTGATGCTGGTCGCCATCCTCGCGCTCTACTTCATCAACGGCGCGGCCACGGGCGCCTACACGTTCGACCTGCCCGTGCTCGCGCGTTATGTCCTGCCCGCGGGCCGGGCGCAGAACCTCATGTTCCTCGCCTTCGCGCTCGCCTTTGCCATCAAGGTGCCGATGTGGCCGTTCCACACCTGGCTGCCCGATGCCCACACCGAGGCGCCCACGCCCGGCAGCGTGATCCTCGCGGGCGTGCTGCTGAAGATGGGCACGTACGGGTTTCTCCGCTTCTGCCTGCCGCTCTTCCCCCAGGCGACGATGACCTTCGCGCCCTGGATGTTCGCGCTGGCCGTGATCGGCATCATCTACGGCGCGTGGGTCTCGACCGTGCAGGCCGACATGAAAAAGCTGGTCGCGTACTCGAGCGTCAGCCACCTGGGCTTCGTGGTGCTCGGGCTCTTCACCCTCAACCCGCAGGGGATGGTGGGCGCGATCATCCAGATGGTCAACCACGGCCTCTCGACGGGCGCGCTCTTCCTCATCGTGGGCATGCTCTACGAGCGGCGGCACACGCGGCTCATCGCGGAGTACGGCGGCTTGTGGAAGATCGTGCCGGCGCTGTCGGTGCTGTTCCTCATCGTCATTTTCTCGTCCATCGGCCTGCCGGGGCTCAACGGGTTCGTGGGCGAGTTCCTCATCCTGGTCGGCGCCTTCCAGGTCCACCGGCCGGCGGCCGTCCTCGCCACCACGGGGATCATCTTCGCCGCCGTCTACCTCCTGTGGATGTACCAGCGCGTGATCTTCGGTGACATCACTCACGAGGAAAACCGGGCGCTGCCCGACCTTTCCCTGCGCGAGTGGGTGATCCTCGTGCCGGTGCTGGCGTGCATCATCTGGATCGGCGTGTACCCGGTCGCGCTGACCGGCAAGACCGAGGCAAGCGTCCAGGCCCTGATCATCCAGGTCCAGGCCAAGTCAGCCGCCTCCACCGCGATGGCCCCCCGATGAGCGCTTGCGCGAAGAGGCGCTACCGATGCGCGAGCTCTTCCACCCGCGGGCGCGATACATGAGCGAGGCAATCTTGCTGCCCGTGGTGAGCCTGCGCGCCATAGCGCCGGCCGCGGTGCTCGCGGTGACGGGCTTCGTCCTGATGCTGCTCGATCTGCTGCCGCCGCGCCAGCGCCGCGAGCACATGGCCTTCGTAGGGCTGGCCGGCGTCGCCACCGCGCTCGTCGCCACGGTCCTCCTCTGGGGCTCCGACGCTCCCGGCTTCCAGGGCATGGTCGTCCTCGACAACTTCGCCCTCTTCCTCACGCTGGTCATCGGCTACGCGACCGGCTTGATCCTCCTCCTGTCCATCGACTACCTGCAGCGCCGGGGGATGGAGACGGGTGAGTTCTACATCCTCGTTCTCTTCGCCGCCACGGGCATGGTCATCATGGCCGGCGCCAACGACCTCATCGTCGTCTTTCTCGGGCTCGAGACCATGTCGCTCGCGCTCTATGTTCTCGCGGGCATCTTCCGCACGCGCGAGGCGGGCGAAGCGTCGATGAAGTACTTCCTGCTCGGCGCCTTCGCCTCGGGCTTCTTTCTCTACGGCATCGCGCTGATCTACGGCTCAACCGGCTCGACCAACCTCAACAAGATCGGCGCGGCGGTGGCGGCAGGATCGGCGCGCGATCCGCTGCTCCTCATCGGCTTCGGCCTCCTGCTCGTGGGCTTCGGCTTCAAGATCTCCTCGGTGCCGTTCCACATGTGGACGGCGGACGTCTACGAGGGCGCCCCTACCTCGGTGACGGCGCTCATCGCCACCGGGTCCAAGGCGGCGGCGTTCGCGGCGCTGGTGCGGGTGCTGCTGCAGGCGCTGCGGCCGCTCCAGGGCGAGTGGGCGTGGCTCTTCTGGGGGCTCGCGGTGCTGAGCATGACGCTGGGCAACGTGGTCGCCATCGCCCAGCAAAACCTCAAGCGCATGCTCGCGTACTCCTCCATCGCCCACGTCGGCTACATGCTGATCGGGGTGGTGGCGGGCGGTTCGCTCGGCAACGGCGCGGTGCTCTTCTATCTCCTCATCTACACCTTCACCACGGCGGGCGCCTTCGGCGTCATCTTGCTGCTCGAGCGCGGCGGCGAGGAGGCGGTGTCGGTGGGGGACACGGCCGGGCTCGCGGCCAGGCACCCGCTGGCGGCGCTCGCGCTGTCCGTGTTCCTGCTCTCGCTGGTCGGCATCCCGCCCACGGCCGGCTTCGTGGGCAAGTTCTACCTCTTCGGCGCCGCCGTCCGGTCGGGCTATATCTGGCTGGCGGTCCTCGGCGTGCTCAACTCGGCCGTGGCTGCCTATTACTACCTGCGCGTCATCGTCACCATGTACATGCGCGAGCCGGAAGGGACGCCGACCGACGTCGCGCCCTCCTTCGCGGGCGCACTCGCGCTGCTGGTCGCCCTCTGGGGCGTGATCCAGCTCGGGATCATGCCCGCGCCCATCTTCGATCTCGCGCAGTCAGCGGTTCTTCCCCTGTTGCGTTAGTGGCGGTCAGGTTTCCCTACCGCGGCTGGCTGTTCGACCTCGACGGCACCGTCTACCTCGGCGAGGCGCTCATCCCCGGCGCGGCGGAGGCCATCGCGGCCCTCCGGGCCGACGGCAGGCGCGTGGGGTTTCTCTCCAACAAGCCGCTCCAGACCCGCGAGGACTATGCCGCGAAGCTCAGCCGCCTGGGCGTGCCGGCCTCGCCCGACGACGTGATCAACTCATCGCTCGTCCTCGCGCGCCACCTTCGCGCGCTCGATCCCGGTGCGCCGGTCTTCGTCATCGGCGAGCCGCCGATGCTGGCCGAGATGCGCGCCCACGGCTTCGAGGTGCGCGACGACGAGCGCGTGCGCTGGGTGGTGATCGCCTTCGACCGGACCTTCACGTACGCCAAGCTCAACACGGCGCTCCAGGCCGTGAAGGGGGGTGCGCGGCTGATCGCTACCAATCCGGACCGCACCTGCCCGGTGGAGGGGGGTGAGATCCCGGACTGCGCGGGCATGATCGCCGCCGTCGAGGCCGTGACGGACCGGAAGGTCGAGGCCATCGTGGGCAAGCCGTCGCCCATCATCCTCGAGGTGGCGCTTCAGGCCCTCGGCTGCGCGGCGGCGGAGTCCGTCATCGTCGGCGATCGCGTCGAGACCGACATGATGATGGGCAAGCGCCTGGGGCTCGCGACGATTCTCGTGCTGTCTGGCGTCACGCGCCGCGACGATGCCCGAATCGCCGCCCTCGCTCCGGACCACGTGCTACGATCGGTTCGGGAGCTGATCGCGTGAGCCGCCTCCATGGAATCGACACCGCCACCTTCGACGCCGTCGTGATCGGCGGGGGGATGGCGGGAGCGGGAGTGGCGCGCGACCTCGCCCTGCGCGGCGCCTCGGTCGCCCTCCTCGAGAAAGGCGATTTCGCCTCCGGCACCTCGTCGAAGTCCTCCAAGCTGATCCATGGGGGCCTGCGTTACCTCGAGCTCTTCGACTTCCGGCTCGTGCGGGAGTCCCTGCGCGAGAAGAAGACGCTCGAGCGCCTGGCGCCGCACCTGGTGCGTCCGCTGCCCTTCCTGGTGCCGGTCTACCGCGGCTCCCAGCGCGGGCTCATCACCGTGCGCATCGGCATGTGGCTCTACGATCTCCTGACCCCGGGCAGGGAGCGGGAGCGCTTCCGCGTGGTGCGCACGGTGGACGCGCTCGCCCTCGAGCCCTCGATCCAGGCGCAGGACCTCCGCGGCGCGGGCTACTACTTCGACGATCTGCTGCTCTTCCCCGAGCGGCTCTGCCTCGAAAACGCGCTCTCCGCCTCCCGCCACGGCGCCCGCGTGCACAACTACTGCGAGGTGGAGGAGGTCACGCGCGGCTCCCGCGGCATCGACGGCGTGCGCGTGCGCGACCTCCTCACCGACCGGGTGCACGCCGTCCGCGCCCCCGTCATCGTCAACTGCGCCGGGCCCTGGGTGGACCGGCTGCGGGATCTGGCCGGCGTTCAGGACGCGGGGAAGCGCGTGCTGAGGACGACCAAGGGCATCCACTGCATGCTGCCGCGGATGACGGACCGCGCCGTCTACCTCTCGACGGCCGACGACCGCATGATCTTCGTGATCCCGTGGCGAGAGTTTTCGATGATCGGCACGACGGACACCGACTTCGACGGCGACCCGGATCGTCTCTGGGCCACGCGCGAAGAGGTCGAGTATCTGCTGGACGCGGTTCGCCCGGCGCTGCCCGACCCGCGCGTGGCCTTCGACCAGGTTGCCTACACGTTCGCGGGGGTGAGGCCGCTGGCCTACGAGGAGGGCGCGTCCGCCTCCAAGGTCTCCCGTGACCACAAGGTCGTGGTCGAGGGGTCTGAGGGAAGGTTCCTCTCCGTCACGGGCACCAAGCTGACCTGCTTCCGGAGCCTGGCCGAGCAGGTGGGTGATCGCGTGATGCGAGCGCTCGGGCGGCGCGCGCCCTCGCGGACGGCCGGGCTCACCCTCGACGGGCTGGACGAAGAGGTGGGCAAGCTCGAGGCGCGGGCGTGGATGGACGTGTCCGACGAGATCGCGGCGACCGGGCTTGCCCGCGAGACGCTCGAAATTCTTGTGGAGACATACGGGCGGAGTTACCCGCGCGTCCTCGATCTCGCGAAGAAGCTGCCCGACGGCACGGCGCGGATCTGTCCCAGCAATCCGGAGATCGTGGCCCAGCTTCACTTTGCCGTCGGCGAGGAGATGGCCGTCTCGCTCCAGGACTTTCTCCTCCGGCGCACCGCCATCGGCCAGAGCGCGTGCCTCGGCCTCGACTGCTACGAGGCGATCGGGCGCCGCATGGGAGCGCTCCTCGGCTGGTCACCGCGGCGGCTCGAGGCCGAGCTCGACGCTTTCCGAGGCTACGTCGACCGGAGCCTGAGATTCCGCGGCCCGTGATTCGTGCTATAGTCCGTCCCGCTGTGAGCGCAACGATGCGCAAACGTCACGAGCCCGTAGCCCGATCGCAGCACGCCTCCGGTAGCATCACCGGCGCCGGCAACCATATGGACTCATCCCTCACGAGGAGGACAGACATGTCACGGACCACGACCGTGTGGCGCACGGCCACCTGGGCCTGCGCCCTGCTCTCCGTCGTCGCTCTCGCGCCGGCGCCCGCGGCCGCGAAGACCGAGATCCAATGGTGGCACGCCATGCAGGCGACGCTCGGTGAACGGGTCAATGAGATCGCTTCAAAATTCAACGCATCCCAGAACGAGTTCGAGGTGAAGCCTGTCTTCAAGGGCTCATACCCGGAGGCGTTGAACGGCGCGATTGCCGCCTATCGCGCCAAGCAGCCGCCGCACATCGTCCAAGTGTATGAGGTCGGCACGCAGACAATGCTCTCTTCGGGCGCCGTCTATCCCGTCTACCAGCTCATGAGCGACAACAAGATCGCCATCGACTGGAAGGATCTGATCGGACCCGTGAAGAGCTACTACTCGCAGGGTGGCAACCTCTACTCGATGGCCTTCAACTCTTCGACGCCGATCCTCTACTACAACAAGGACCTCTTCAAGAAAGCGGGGTTGGCAGACAAGCCACCGGCCACCTGGGACGAGGTTGAGGCCATGGCCAAGAAGATCGTCGGTGCCGGCGGCAAGTGCGGCTTCAGCGCCGCCTGGCCGTCGTGGACGCTCGTCGAGAACATGCACGCGTGGCACGATCAGCCATTCGCGGACCACGCGAACGGCTTCGACGGCCTGGCCACCCGGCTTCAGATCAACGGGGCATTCGGAGTAAAGATGATGGAGCTGCTGCAGCGCGGGACGAAGGAAGGCTGGTTCACATACAACGGCCGGCTCAACAAGGCCGAGTCGAACATGAGCGCCGGTGAGTGCGGGATCTTCTTGTCGTCCTCGGCCTACATGGGCAACCTCGGCAAAGCGGCCGAGGGCAAGTTCACGTGGGGCACGGGCTTCCTGCCGCGCATGGCCGGCTACCCCCAGGGTGACTCGATCATCGGGGGCGCCACGCTCTGGGTGATGAAAGGGGCGAAGCCCGAGGAGTACAAGGGTGTCGCGCAGTTCTTCAAGTATCTCGCTTCCACCGAGAACCAGGCATGGTGGGCGACCGTGACCGGCTACCTGCCTATCTCAAAATCGGCAGTGAAGGCAATGGAGGCCTCGGGCGTCTATGCGAAGAATCCGAACCTCAAGACTTCGATCGCGCAGATGACGAGCGGGAAGATCACGCCCAACAGTCAAGGACTCCGACTCGGCAACTTCCCGTCCGTCCGCGATGCCATCGAGGAGCAGATGGAGAACATCTTCAACGGCAGCAAGACGGCCAAGCAGGGACTGGACGACGCGGTCGCGAAGTCCAACGAGGTTCTCAAGGAGTTCGCCGCGCTCTACAAATAGCGGCGGCCCACCGGCCATGAAGCGCGCGGTCTTCCGTAATCGATGGCTGCCGTACGTGCTCGTCGCGCCGCAGGTCGCCATCACCCTCGTCTTCTTCTTCTGGCCTGCCTTCGACTCGGTACGGCTGTCGCTCTATCGGGCCTCTCCGTTCGGCGACCGATTGATCTTCGTCGGCCTCGGCAACTTTCAGAGACTCTTCGGCGACCCCGCGTACCTGCGGAGCGCGATTACCAGCGTCGCCTTCTCGTTCATCGTGACGTTCGTGGGGCTCGCGCTGGCCTTGCTGCTCGCCTCGCTCGCCAACGCGAAGATTCGCGGGCTCGGGGTCTACCGCTCGCTCTTGCTGTTGCCGTACGGTATCGCGCCCGCCATCGCCGGCATTCTCTGGCTTTTCATCTTTCATCCCTCCTACGGCATCCTGCCCTACCTCCTGTCATTCGTGACCACGTACCAGTTCAACTGGTTTCTCAAGGGCTGGGTCGCCCTGGTGCTCATCATCGTGGCCGCGATATGGAAGCAATTTGGCTACAATTTGGCCTTCTACCTGGCCGGGCTTCAGGCGGTCGAGACGTCGGTCCTGGAGGCGGCGAGCGTCGACGGCGCGGGAGTTATTCGGCGTTTCTTCGCGATCACGTTCCCGCTTCTCTCGCCAGTAACGTTCTTCCTCTTCACGCTCAACATGACGTTCTCATTTTTTGACACCTTTGGCATCGTCCACGCGGTGACCCAGGGGGGGCCCGGCGATGCCACTTCGCTCCTCGTCTACAAGGCGTGGAAGGACGGGTTCGAAGGGCTGCAGCTCGGACTGTCGGCGGCGCAGTCCGTCGTCCTCATGGCCGTGGTGATCGTCCTCACCGCCTTCCAGTTCCGCTACGCGGAGAAGAAGGTGACATACTGATGGCTCGCGCCCTGGCGGAGACCGGTGTCCTTGCCATCGAGGCGCCGACACGCCGGCGCCGGCGCGACTGGAGCGGTGTCCTCGCCCACGCGATTCTTATAGTCGCCGTCGCCGTGCTCGCGTTTCCCCTCTACTACGCGCTCGTGATCAGCACGCAGACAGTGGCGCAAACCACGACCCTGCCGCCCACGCTGTTGCCTTCGACGAGGGCGCTCGACAACTATATGACGGCGTGGCGGAAGGCAGCGATGGCGCGCCTGCTGCTGAACAGCGCCGTGATGGCGCTGAGCGTCGCGATTGGCAAGATCGTCATTTCGATGCTGTCCGCGTTTGCCATCGTCTACTTCAACTTTCGGGGCAAGCAGCTCGTCTTCTGGATGATTTTCATTACGCTCATGCTGCCGGTACCGGTACGAATCGTATCGACCTACGAAGTCATCAGCACCCTCGGCTGGGTCAACACGTACTGGGGACTGAGCGTGCCGCTCATGGCGTCGGCAACCGGAACGTTCCTGTTCCGCCAGTTCTTCCAGACCATACCAGACTCGCTGGCAGAGGCCGCGCAGCTCGACGGTGCCGGGCCCATACGCTTCCTCTGGTCGATCCTGCTGCCGCTCTCAAAGGCCAACATGGCGGCGCTGTTCGTGATTCTTTTCGTCTACGGCTGGAATGAATACCTTTGGCCGTTGATGGTCACGACGACGGGCGACATGCGCACGGCGGTGGTTGGCCTCGAGGCGCTGGTGCCTCGCGGCGGCTCGGAGCTGCCCGAGTGGAACGTGATCATGGCCGCGGCCATGATGGTGTTGCTGCCGCCGGTGGCCGTCATCATCTTCATGCAGCGCTGGTTCGTGAAGGGACTAGTGGAGACCGAGAAGTGAAGAGCCTGCTGGTCGTGGGGTGGACGCTCGGAGTCCTGACGGGCTTGACCGCACAGGGCCGGGCGCAGACGACGCCGGCCACGCTCCTCGCCGCGCATCGGGGCGGGGCGGCGCTCTGGCCCGAGAACAGTCTGCTCGCCTTCCGGAACGCGATCGCCCTCGGCGCCGACTTCATCGAGTTCGACGTGCACCTCTCGAAGGACGGCGAGATCGTCGTCATCCACGATCCGACGCTCGAGCGCACCACCACGGGAACGGGGCCGGTCAAGGACCGCACGGTGGCGGAGCTCAAGGCGCTGCGCCTCAAGGATCGGACGGGGGCGGTGACGGAAGAGATCGTGCCGACCCTCGACGAGGTCGTGGCGGTGGCGGCGCAGGGCAAGCGCCGCATGCTCCTCGAGATCAAGGTGGACCCGACGCGCGCGCGTTACGCGGGCATCGAAGAGAAGGTCCTGGCCATCGTCGACCGCCACGGCATGGCCGGCTCGACCGTCGTCATGGCCTTCGGGGCGCCCACGTGGCGGCGCGTCCGCGAGCTCCGCCCCGACATCGCGACCTGCGCGCTGTACTCGGCGCGCTCGCTCGCGGGCACGACGCTGGCGGCGGAGCTCGCCATGCTGCGGGCGGCGGGCGTGCCCTTCGTCGGCATCGAGCACACGGTGGTCGATGCCGCGGCGGTGGCCGAGGCGCGGAAAGCGGGGATCGCGATCGGGGCCTGGACGGTCAACGACGCCGCAGGCATGCAGCGGGTGATCGACGCGGGGGCGGCCATCCTCATCACTGACCAGCCGGATCTGGCCAAGACACTCCTCAAGCGATGACGGCGCGCCGGTTCATCCTGGCGCTCGATCAGGGCACCACCGGCTCCCGCGCGCTCGTGGTGGATCCGGAGGGCGCGGTGCGGGGGAGCGGCTACGTCGAGCTGCCGCAGTATTACCCACAGCCGGGCTGGGTCGAGCACGACCCCGTGGAGATCTGGGAGACCACCGTCCAGGCCATCGCCCAGGCGCTGGGCGCCGCGGGAATCACCGCCGCCGAGATCGCGGCCATCGGCATCACCAACCAGCGCGAGACCGCGATGCTCTGGGAGCGCGCGTCGGGCCGCCCCGTTCACCGCGCCATCGTCTGGCAGTGTCGCCGAACGGCGCCCTTCTGTGAGCGCCTCAAGTCCGACGGGCACGAGGCCGAGTTCAGGCGCAAGACCGGCCTGATGCTGGACCCGTACTTCTCCGGCACCAAGATCCGCTGGCTGCTCGACGAGGTGCCGGGGGCGCGACAGCGCGCGGAGCGCGGCGAGCTTGCCTTCGGTACCGTGGACTCCTGGCTCCTCTGGCGGCTGACGGGGGGCGCCGTCCATGCCACGGACCCGACGAACGCCTCGCGGACGCTCTGCTTCGACATCCAGGCGCTCCGCTGGGACGAGGAATTGTGCAAGATCCTCGGCGTGCCGGCCGTGCTCCTGCCCGAGGTCAAGCCTTCAGCGGGAGTGTTCGGGGAGACGGCCGCCCCCAGTAGTGGCATGGCGACGAGTGCCCTGCCTGCCGGCATTCCGGTGACGGGAATCGCCGGAGACCAGCAGTCGGCGCTCTTCGGTCAGTGCTGCTTCGCTGCCGGCATGGCCAAGAACACCTACGGCACCGGCTGCTTCATCCTGCTGAACACGGGAGCGAGGCCGGTGGCCTCCGAGCATGGTCTCCTCACCACCGTCGCCTGGCAGATCGGCGGCTCGACGACGTACGCGCTCGAAGGGAGCGTGTTCATCGGTGGCGCGGTGGTCCAGTGGCTGCGCGACGGCCTCGGCATCATCGGGAACGCGGGGGAAAGCGAGGCGCTCGCCACGTCCGTCGCCGACGCCGGCGGCGTGTATCTCGTCCCGGCCTTTACGGGATTGGGCGCGCCCTACTGGGATCCGTACGCCCGCGGGGTGCTCGTCGGCTTGACCCGCGGGACGACGAAGGCGCACATCGCGCGCGCGGCCCTGGAGGCTATCGCCTACCAGAATCGCGACGTGCTCGACGCGATGGCGCAGGACTCGAGCGCGCCGCTCCAGGCGCTGAGAGTCGACGGCGGCGCCGCGGCCAACAACCTCCTGTGCCAGTTCCAGGCCGACGTGCTACACGTCGAGGTGCTTCGCCCCGCGGTTACCGAGACCACGGCGATGGGCGCCGCGTTCCTCGCGGGAGTGGGCGTCGGGTTGTGGAAGACGGCTGACCTCGCGGGCCGCTGGCGCCTCGAGCGCCGCTTTGCGCCGTCGCCGGACACAGAAGCTCGCGCGGCGGGCTATGCAGGCTGGCGCCGGGCCGTCGAGCGGGCCCGCGGCTGGGTCGAACCGTAACCCATACTTAAGGAGGCGTTCATGGTGCGAGTCATTGCGGTTCTCGCTGCGCTGCTGGCGCACGTCTCGGTCAAGGTCAGCGCCATCCCGGCGGGCACGCCGGTCGCCTACGGACGCATTACCGAGTGGAAGGGCAAGCCGGAGGTGGATATTTTCTGGGGCGGTGAGTCGGCGCTGTTCGAGAAGCTCGCTGAGCAAAAGCTCCTCCAGAAGGTCGAGATCTCCAAGTCGGCGTGGGACTCCATCCCTGCCTCCATCGGCAAGCCCAAGCCCATCCCGTTGAAGGACAAGGACGGGTACTGGATCGGCACCGCGCTCGAGCCGTACGGGCTCGTGTACAACCCCAAGCGCATCCAGCGGCTGGGAGCGCCGGAGCCCAAGGAGTGGGACGACCTGCTCAACCCCAAGCTCAAGGGGGAGGTCGCCCAGTGCGCGCCCACGCGCTCGTCCTCGTCCAACGCGACCTACGAAGTCATCCTCTCCCTCTACGGCGAGGAGAAAGGCTGGGAGTGGCTGACCCGTCTCGCCGCCAACACGGGACACTTCACCGCCCGCAGCCGCGACGTGCCGACCGTCGTCGCCAAGGGCGAGTTCGCCGCTGGCTTCGCGGTGCCGTCCTACATGGCTTTCGAGGAGAAGCTCGCGGGCTTCGATATCAAGTTCGTCGCGCCCAAGTATGCTTTCGTGACCCCCGAGCCCATGGCCATCCTGGCCGGTGCGCGTAATCCGAAGGCGGCACGGGCCTTCGTCGAGTTCCTCTTGACCGAGCGCGGCCAGAAG
>WNFC01003532.1_pt1 | contig 42650 bp, 35 predicted proteins | sample 5400541 | NCBI WGS metagenome assembly WNFC01 (sample SAMN13153342, study PRJNA577476) | soil metagenome | isolation source: 120 cm saprolite under Douglas fir tree site 2 hole 2 replicate 1 | place: USA:California | collected 2015-04-18 | reverse complement strand
GACTGCGTGTCCTTGTAGTTGCCATTGATCGAGGTTTCGGTGCTTGACATGTACACCATGCCCAAGCCGACAGCGGAAATCAGAAGAAGCGCCAAGAGGGCAATGAGAAGAGCCACTCCGCGTTCCTTGTTACAAAGATTGTGTTTGCGCATATGAAAAAGTCTCCTTAGTTGTTCACCAGGCGAGCATCTCCTACCAAAGTCGTGACGGGCCGGACGTTGGTCTTCAAATCCACGCCGGTGGTTGCACTTGCCAGAAGATTGATAGTGAGTCGGATCGACTTAATACAAGCCGCGCTACCGGACGGGCACGCCAGTAGTGCCGCGCCCGCTGTGGTGGTGTTGTCCTGGGGAAGTTGGATGATGGCGCCAGTTTGGTCATAAGCCTGAAAGACTGGATAATCTTTGAAGCTGCTAATGGCAGCGTAGTAGGCAGTATTGCTGGTTCCCCAGGCGGTATTACCCGCTATCGGCAAGCCGCCTCCGTAGGCCGCGGTGCCTCCGGGCACTCCGCTATTAACGACGTTCTGCAATTCCTGACTGAAAGTGGTGGGCTGGGCGAGAGGCATGGTTCCATTCACCTTCTGCATCTGGCTGCGCTGGATGGTGCAGGGACAGGTTCCGGTGGGCGGATAATTGCCGGCGGAATCCAACAGGCGATACTGAACGGTGTCCACAACGCCGTCACCATCCACGTCCCCCTCGAAAATGACCTGGGTATTTGAAACGGAAACCAGGCCAACCGCCACGCCCGAATACGCCGCCACGTTGGAATTGGCGCTGGAATAATCTGTTGGACAGTTGGGTGCAGCTCCCAGTCCCGGGGCTTTGATCATGCGGCAGTTGGGATAGCCCGCCTGATGCAGGTCGCGCTCAAATTCATCCACGAACTCGCGGCCTTCCTGAGTCAGACCGACTTTGGTCTGCTCGGCCTCACTGCGTTGGGTAGTGAGGGCGATCCCATTGAAAACCGACCCCATCACGATCGACAGAATTGCACACACGATGACGAGTTCGAGCAGCGAGAAGCCCTCTTGCGACGGAAGTGATGTTTGTCTCGGTATCTTCATGTTCATAACCATGTGCTCAATTGCTCTCAATGAGGGTACGTAGCGTGGTGGGGCGCGCAAAAAGCATGGTGTTGTTGGATGCCTGTGCTGTAAGTTGCCGGGCCGAGACCGTCAGTAAGCTCATACGAGTGGTGCCACTTGGGGGCGGAGTGGGACCGCCTTGCATAATGTTCCAGCGGACTTCGTAAACGTCTCCGCTGCATTCCTGGTACCGCATGGCATAACCCTGGACCGTGGAAGTCGCTAGAGTAGGAGTCGGTTGAGTCCAGTCAATGTCTCCCACATTGGCCGGCAGGGGTGCCGTGGCTGCGGTGTATAGAGTCGCCCCGCCTCCAGTTGGACCTGCTCCCTGAGCCAGCGAAGCTTTGTGGGCATTCGCGCCGTTGGCGTTGGGGGCGCAGTCGTAAATAGTGACAGATCCCGGCGCCGGATATAGCTTCAACGTCGCAAACTTCTCCAGGATCTCCTGATCCAGAACGGTGGCGGAGCTATCCGTTTTGTTCCGCGTGTTGGATTGCATGCCCACGAGGATCATGACCATAGACCCCAACATTCCAACTGTGAGCACGGTCATGGCGATCATAAGTTCGAGCAGAGACATTCCGCTCTCACCGAGTCTCGCCCGATGCCGGGTACTTCCAGATAGACGGTTTGGCGATTCAGACATTTTTGTTCCTCAATTTCGTTGTATCCAATTGCCCATGTCGTCGCAGGTCCAAATCTGCACGCGTCCGCTGGGGTTGATGACGATCGAAGCCCAATTGACATTTCCCGTGAGGGTGGGTTTCGACAGAAACAAGACGAAGCCCTGACCGGGAGTTTGGGGGCAGGAATTCGTGGATGCAACACAAGGCAGTCCACGCGCATTGAAGCTGGGAGGGCTCCCCCCCGGATTGACGGTGAAATTCAGGCCGGCGATAAAGGTCCCTTCGTTGGGGGCGCCGCTACCTATTCCAGGGTGGACGGTTACCTGTGTGCCCAGAGGTAGCACCGGATCACCGACGGTGTACACCCCGCTCTTGGGAATATCGACAAAGTATCCCGGGTCGCCCGAAGGCAACGTGGCCTGGTCGATAGTAAAAAATGTATTCTTTTTGACCGCTTGGATGCGGGCCGACTGCAAAAGGCCGCTGAAGTTCGTCGCAGAATATCGCAGTTTGACGTCGCTCACGGTATTCAACACGCGAGGCAGAGCGATTGCCGCCAAAATCATGGTCACAGCAGCGGCGATAATGAGTTCAATCAGGGAAAAGCCCTGATTCTTCTTCTGTGTCGTAGCATTCAGCATATTTTGAACTTAAAGCGTTCTTCATCTGTACGCATAAAGACGCATACTCAGGGGTTCATCGTAGGAGCGAGCCGGAAATGCGTCAAAGCACGACAGTCCAACTAGTAGTGATTGGCCTTTTGTCACGCTGATTGGGTACCGAGGTCACCGGATTGATTACAAGCTACTTAATCTGTTCTGGCGTGGGCCATCTGGGGTAAGCGATGACTCCGGTAACTTGTCCGAGGAACTGGCGTGCCTCTACGATATCGCCGTATGACTCTATCGTCGCTCCTGGTTTGCGCGGATGAGGCGACAGCTCAAATCCTGCGCCATGTCCTCGAAGAACTTGAGATTCGGGTCGAGTCTTGTCCGGATGTGGTGCGCGCGGGGATCCGGCTGGCGCAACAGCGTTTCGACGTCGTGATCTTTGATTGCGAATCGCATGCCGACGTCCCTGGCCTGCTCGGTGAAACCCGGAATTCCCGTTTGAATGATTCCATTCTTGCCGTGGTGATTGTGAAGAGCCAGGAAGGTATCCGCGAGATGTTCTCGCTGGGCGTCAATTTTGTGCTCTATAAACCGGTTTCCCACGAACGTGCGCTCAGCAGTCTTCGGGCAGCGCGTGCGATCATGTGGAAAGACAAGCGTCGCAGCGCTCGCGCTTCCGTCCACGCCCATGCCACGGTCGACTACGCCAACGTTGAACAGGAAAAAGCGACACTCGTCGACTTGGCCGAAGACGGAATGGCGGTTCTGTTCGGCAAGAAGCTTCCGCCCACCAGCAAGGTTTATTTCCAGTTCAAGTTGCCCGGTCAAAGCGCCAGCGTGCGCCTCTCCGGACAAATACTTTGGCAGGACTGGAACGGACGGGCTGGAATTCAATTCGTGGACGTGCCCAGAGCCTCTCGCCGCCTGCTGACCGAATTCTTGAGTGCGACGCTACCCAAGGCCTCTGCGGAAAAGCCCCTCTCGACCGTAACTGTGGAAATGGAAGAGCCGCCGCAAGCGGTTCCCGTGTCGGTCGGCGTTAAGGCGACAACCCGAGACGGTCAGCAGAGTGTCACGGCTGGCGAGGTAACGTCTCAACCGGGTCCGACAGCTGACAACAGGCGCGCACAAGCCCGCTACGGCTGCCGACTGGGCGCCGAAGTCTACCGGGAAGGTTCCGCGATCCCCCATCGTTGCTGTCTCACAGATTTGAGTTCGGGCGGCTGCTACCTGGAAGTGCACACACCGTTTCCGCTGGGGTCAGTAGTAGAGATTACAGTTCGCACCTACGACTTAAAACTTCGGGTAAGGGGCGTCGTGCAAGCTTCGCATCCTTGCTTCGGGATGGGCATCGTCTTTGAGCTGAAGACCAAGGACGAGCGCGACCAGGTAAAGAAACTCACAGAAATGGTGGCAGCAACCGCACAGAACGAATAGTTATCTAACCGGTGCCGCCTCTTCCGCAACTGCCTTCCTGAAGTAGTCCAGCGACATCCTCAGGCCAGTCTCCAGATCGATCTTTGGTTCCCACCCCAGCAACTGCCGGGCCTTGGTGATGTCGGGACGGCGTTGCTTGGGATCGTCTTGAGGCAGAGGTTCGTGGCGAATCTGGCTCTTCGAGCCAATTACCTTGAGCACGAGCTCGGCGCACTCAAGAATCGTGAATTCATTGGGGTTGCCAATGTTTACCGGAAGGTGCTCGGCTGACTTCGCCAGGCGCAGGAAGCCATCAATTTCGTCGCTGACATAGCAGAAGCTGCGAGTCTGCCTGCCGTCACCGTAGACCGTAAGATCCTCTCCCCGCAGAGCCTGTTTCATGAAGTTGGGGACCACGCGGCCATCATTCAACTGCATGCGCGGGCCGTAGGTATTGAAGATACGCACGATATGAGTGTCGACCTTGTGATAGCGGTGATAGGCCATCGTCACCGCTTCGGTGAAGCGTTTGGCCTCGTCGTATACCGAGCGCGGTCCGATCGGGTTTACGTGGCCCCAGTAAGTTTCTTTCTGCGGGTGCTCGAGGGGATCGCCGTAGCACTCCGATGTGGAAGAAACGAAATACTTCGCTCCATATTTGTGGGCGACATCGAGGGCGTGAAATGTTCCCAGCGACCCGACTTTCAGCGTAGCAATGCCGTGGATGGTGTAATCCACCGGGCTTGCCGGGCTGGCGAGATGGAACACATAGTCCACCTTGCCCACATCGAATGGCGTACAGATGTCGAGCTCGACAAATTCAAAGCGGGAGTCGCTGCGCAGATGCTCAAGGTTGGCGCGGCGGCCGGTGAGCAGATTGTCCACGACCACCACACTCCAGCCATCGCCGAGCAGGGCATCGCAAAGGTGGGATCCCAGGAAACCGGCGCCACCGGTCACCAATGCGCGTTGTGGGCTCATGCTCTCTTTGTGCCGTTCTTCAATAGCGCGGCCGGTACGCCGTCGGGATGAGAAGCGGCTCGTCCCACGCTGTAGTAGGTGAAGCCATGCGCTGCCATGATCTCCGGATCATACAGGTTACGCCCATCGATCACGATCGGATACTTGAGTTCCTGATTGAGGCGATCGAGATCGAGATTCGCAAATTCCTCCCATTCGGTGAGGATGAGCAGGGCATCGGCGCCGCTTGCCGCTTCGTAGGCGGAGTTTGCGAATTTGATATTGGAACTGATTGTTTCCTGCGTACGCTCCATCGCGGCCGGATCGTATGCCGTGACCTTGCATCCTTCCTGCAACAGGGCTTGCACCAGGAAAAGCGCGGGTGATTCGCGGATGTCATCCGTGCCGCCCTTGAAGGCCAGACCCAGCACACCCAGATGCTTACCACGCAGCGTCCACAGGGCACTGCGCACTTTGCGCAGGAAACGCTGCCGCTGATCCTCATTGATGCGCATGACTTCATCCAGCAGGCGGAAGTCATAGCCACACTCTCTGGCCACCGCGCGAAACGCCAGCACATCCTTGGGAAAGCAAGATCCGCCATACCCAATTCCAGGATTCAGGAAGCGTGCCCCAATCCGTGAATCGGTGCCGATGCCATGGCACACCTGGTGGACGTCCGCACCGACGGATTCGCAAATCGACGCGACCGCGTTGATGAAGGAAATCTTCATGGCCAGGAACGCGTTGGAGGCGTGCTTGATCAGTTCCGCACTCTTCGTACTGGTCACAATGATGGGAGCGGGAATCGAAGCCCGATCGGGCTGGGGAATGGCATCGCTATGTTCGTAATAGCTGCCATCGGTTAACGGAGCATAAACCTCGCGCAGAACGTCGGCGGCGCGCTCGGTATCGCAACCAACCACAATACGATCCGGGAAAAGAAAGTCGGTGACTGCCGTGCCCTCGCGCAGAAATTCCGGGTTGGAGGCCACGTCGAAAGATTGCGGATCAGCGCCGTTGCGCAGGATGATCTTGCGGACCCACTCGCTGGTGTAGACCGGGACGGTGCTCTTCTCTACGATGACCTTATAGCCGTTGATGGCGCCTGAGATTTCCCGTGCGACCGACTCAACGTACGACAGATCCGCCTCGCCACGCTCGGTGGGGGGCGTGCCCACGGCCACGAAGATTGCCGAGCTGGCACGAACTGCCCCTTGCAAATCGTCCGAGAAGTTAAGACGCTGTCCGCGATGGCGGCTCAATAACTCGGGCAGGAAATTTTCGTGGATCGGTACTTGCCCATTTTTCAGCGCCGCTAACTTTCGGTCGTCGTTATCGACAAGAATGACGTCATGGCCAAGGTCAGCAAAGCACGCCCCCGCAACTAAACCCACGTATCCGGAGCCCACGACAGCGATCCGCATGTTCATACTCCCTGGATTGAATATCTTGGAACAGTTTATTTTGTGCCGCTTCCATGGGGAAGCTATGGGGAGGAGTCGAAAGAAAACAGCTTGGGAACGGCATGAACTCGCCCAAGATTGAGTGATTCTAACAGTTTCCCACCGCCATTGGGAGGAGATAAAAGACCCTACTCCGTCGTGTTTTTCGTTCCGTTGGGCCATTTTGGAACAAATGGCTTGGGGGCGGAGAGAAGGAACGCTCGCCATGCGCGGCGCCTGTAATCAAGGTCGCTAACCCCGGCAGCTTCGTCTCCTTTGTTTCCGGAAACCGATCACCACCGGGTTGAAGGCTGGACACCAAGGGCTTTGCCAAGGCGAGTCCGGGTTCGGCCATCAGCGGCCAAATCCCCCGAGTCTTACCCCCCGGAGGCGAACTGAAGATGTGGCTGGAAGATCGGGTTGACAACCCTTTCGTTTGGGGCGAAACTCCGCTACAGAAGGCTGATCCTCAACCTGAGTGTTTCTGCCATGGCGCACCACCAAGTCCCTGATCATTTGAAGACTGACGCGCCGACGACCGGCGAGTCCGAGAAGTTGCCGTGTGATGTGCGGGCGCCAGCGGCGGAGGCAAAGTTTGACTCCAACCTGACCGAGCTCGCAGTGAAGTTTGTAACGCAAGGCGGCGGTTGTTTGTCGCCTGAGCTCTCCGCGGAATTAGCATTGGAGATCATCCTCAACGAGATTGTGGAGCAAGCTTGTCTGGCCACGCGTGCAACGGGAGCTGCCATCGTGCTCAGGGATGAGAGCGAGATGGTTTGCCGCGCCAGCAGTGGCGATACCGCTCCTGGGTTAGGTGTACGCTTCGATATCGCCTCCGGACTTTCCGGCCTGTGCATTGAGACAAGGCACGTCCAGCGCTGCGATGATGCGCAGATTGATCTCCGCGCTGACATGGAAGCATGCCGGCGGCTGGGCGTGCGTTCCGTGATGGTGCTGCCTCTTCTGAGGGATACAGCAGTAGTTGGTTTATTCGAGATTTTTTCTTCCCGGCCCTCAGCCTTTGGCGATCGGGACGAACATACCCTGGAGGCACTTTCGCGCCGGGTCCTCAAGAACCTTGAGCTGGCGGCCGAGCCATTGCCAGAATCGGTCGAGGTTCCGCGGATCGTCCATCCCGTCGTGGATGACTCGCAGGCGGCCTCTGAGCCTGGTCATGAATTGCTCCCATCGTTCACGCCATCGTTGGCGCCATCCCTGGTGGAAGAGACGAGTGAAACGCCTTCCGGATACGGCTTCGATTTCGTTACTGGGGTCTTGGGTGCAGCCGTGCTGGCCTGTGTCGTATTACTCGCGGTGCTGATCGGTCAGCGCTTGGGCGGGCGCAATGCCGGGCGCAATCCGATGACGGGCCAGGGACAAGTAACAAGATCGACATCGGGTGACGGTCGCGGTGCGCAGGTTCGCATTTCGGATGCAACGCCAAAAGCAGGGGTTGGAACAAACGACATTTCTACGCCAGGCGCCTCTGCTGGAGAGCACGCTGTGGGGGCATCGATCAGGAGGAGAGAGACGACTCTGCAACCTGGGGCGTCGGCATTGCCTTCCTCGAAGAAGCCGTCCCTTTCGGAAGGCGGCCTGCGAGTTTATGAAAACGGCAAAGAGATCTTCCGCATGTCCCCCAACGTGGGACAGAGCGAGTTGGCACCAAACACAGGCGAAGCTGGGGTACGGCAGGCTTCCGCGATTGAGCCGGCGCGAGTCCTGGAGCTGTCCCCGGCCGCCGCGGAGGGTAGTCTGCTGCACCGCGTCGAGCCAGAATATCCCGAAGAAGCCCGGCAGCAGCAGATCCAAGGGTTGGTAGTGTTGGACGTGCGCATTAGCCGCGATGGCGAGGTACAGAACGTGAACGTGGTTAGCGGCCAGCGCCTTCTGGCCGATGCCGCAATCGCGGCCGTGAAGCTGTGGCGATTCAACCCGCGCCGAGTGAACGGTCAGCCCACGGAAATGCAGACAACCGTGACCCTGAATTTCAGGTTGCCCCCTCCGCCGAAAATGTGACGGACCGAGTGGGTGCGAAGCGAACGCAATCCTCCAGCGCGGGAGACTTAGTTCTCTCGATACGGCGGTCTGGATGGAAGCTTTGCTGGTCGGAAGGGCAAGCGCGGCGGAGCTCGGGCGCAACCGCGAACGATTATTAGAGACTCGACTGAAAACACTCTTTATTGGTTAACAACCGATGGATTACTTGAGGTAAAGTGCGAGCGCACTGGGTTCGTTCGTACCCTCCCTGCCTACGACCGACCCAGCCCGTAACGCAGTGATAACTGGCCCGCAGAACTAAAAAACCGTACTTCTTCGACACAAAGGAGATCCCATGCGACGCAACACGCCTGTACTGATCGCTCCATTGGTCTTTGTCTTTGGCCTCTGCTTTTCCGCAAGATTTGCCTTGGGACAATCCCCAGAGAGCACGACCCGTCACCAATTCCAACTTAAGAATCCACCGCGCATCACCCACGGCGCGGTATCCAGGGAGGCGTTGAAGAGCCTTGCCAACAGCCCAAGCAACCCGCTACCCGTGTGGAACTACGAGGTGATTTCCCCGCGAGATGGCTTTCTCTATGACGGTGTGATCGTAGGCCGCAATCCGAACCAGCGCGGTACCAGCGCACAAGTTAGCGTCACCGCCCAGGTGGTCCCGATCATTCTAAAGTTTCACAGGATCGGAACGGCTGTCGATTTCACCACCGGTGTGATCACGACCACCAGGGGTGACGTTAACTCCAACCCAACTGTGGCGGACACAGGTTGTTTCGCGGGAGCAAACAATGTTCCCCTGAAGATCCTCGCGCAATCGCCAATCTTGAGGAATGCCGACTTCAACTTTGGGGGCACCGACATTGGCACTACGCAATATACCGACGCTTTCCAGCGGGGGGAATTCTGGAAGGTCATCGACAAAGACAATTATCACGTCCGCCTCAATCCGAGAATCCTGGCACCTCTCGTCGTGAACGTCCCTGCAGCGAGCGGTCTGTCGCTGGTTGCGGATGTGTTTGGGCCCGACTTCCCGCTGTGCAGTCCAGAAGGCCTAGTCGACATCAATTTCCTGGATGCGGTGGTGGTGAGCGAGTTGACCCGGTTGAAGGGAATTAACCCCAGCACGTTTCCCATGTTCATGATCTATAACACTGGAATGTCGATCGGCGATCCGGCCAACATCAATAACTGCTGCGCCGGCGGTTACCACTCTATTAATCCGGCGGGACCGTTGACTTTCCAGACGTACTCGCCCTTCGACTTCGACGTCAGTGGCCTCTTCGTCCCCTCGGCGAACGACACGGCGATTCTGTCGCACGAGGCTGCGGAGTGGATGAATGATCCTTACATCATCAACGGCACTCCAGCCTGGGGACACACGGGACAAGTTGTGGGCTGCCAGAACAACCTTGAAGTCGGAGACCCGCTCACCGGCACCGAGGCGCCGCGCATCGTGATGCCCAACGGCTTTACCTATCACTTGCAGGAGTTGGCATTCTTCTCGTGGTTTTTTGGAAATCCGTCGCTTGGCATCCATGGTTGGGATTCAAACAATGGAACCTTCCTCACCGATGCTGGACCAGTCTGTCAGTGAGACATCGAATGTAAATCGCCGGTGCTCAACGAAATTCGTTTGCGGAGCAACGGACGAAAGAAGCCGCCGCGACGGGCGGCTTCGTTTTTTTTGCAAGCTGTCAACCTTTTGATTTATTTCTGAAATGACTCTTTGCGATCCGAGGGAGAGGCAGCGAGTCGGCCTTCCAGCCGAGTCTTCACGCCTTGCCATTCCGTATCCAGAATGCTGAAGTACACCGTATCCCGCACCCGGCCACTCCATGTCACCAGGTGCTTGCGCAGAGTTCCTTCCTCTTTCGCGCCGATGCGAAGAATGGCGTTGCGCGACCGCTGATTCAAAGCATCAGTCTTAAGTTCAACGCGAATGCATTGCCACACTTCAAAGGTGTGCTGTAGCATCAGGTCCTTGGCCTCGCTGTTGACCGCGCTGCGCTGCCACGCCGGTGCGATCCAGGTAGAACCGATCTCCGCGCGCCGGTTGACTCGGTCAATATTCATGAAGCGCGTGCTGCCGATTACGCGTCCCGAGCTGCGCTCGACTGTGGCAAATACCACAGACTCGCCGCGCTGTTGTTCGGTCATGGCCTGGTCCACAAGTCGATGAAAGTCCTCAGGCGTCTTCATGGAGTAAGGAATCCAGCGGAAGATATCTTCGAGGTCATCCTTCGCCTCCTCCCAAAACAGTTCGGCGTGTTTCCGGCGAAGAGGTTCAAGGCGAACCGCTGAGCCCTCAAGCGTGAACGGCGCGACTACATTCAAGGGAGATGCGGGCAAACTCATGTTGCATTTTCCTTTCAGCTGGAGAGCGGTATCATCATCTCATCTCGCATTATCTTGCATCTTGCGGCAGTTTTCGGCATCTCAACAGCGACACAATATTGTTAAGATGAGGACGTTGACTTGTAGTGATCTTGTCCGTCCAAACTCGTGCAACCCAGCGATTTCAGGAGACCTGCCAGTGAAGGCGCACTGTCTACCGTTCGGCCAAATCCCGCATACGACGCGCCTTTTCCTCGATTTCCTGGCGTATTCTCCTAAGGTTCAGCCCTTTTATCCCCGCTCTCCCTACTTCAAAGAATGGTTAAAAGAGGAAGCGTCAGCGCTTCGGTATGACTCAACACGGCGCGAGCGGGTCAGCGCCATTCTCAAGCGGCAAAACGAATCGTGGAATGCTTCCTCACGGACTCTCGCCAACCTCGAGCGGCTTCGCAACGGTGCGTCCGCCGTGGTCACGGGACAGCAGGTCGGCCTCTTCGGCGGTCCCATGTTCGCCATCTACAAGGCTCTGACCGCCGTCAAGCTGGCGGAAGAAGCCACTGCGGCAGGGGTGGACGCAGTTCCAGTCTTCTGGCTGGCCACATCAGATCATGACCTCGCGGAAGTGAATCATGTGTCCATCCCAGGCCCGAATGGCGTGCCGCAAACGCTTTCCACGTCCAGCCACGATGTCGCTGGAGCTCCGGTCAGCGCGGTGCGCCTGGGCGAAGAAATCCTGCCCGTCGTGGAGCAAGCCGCGGCTCTGCTGGGTGATTCTGCGGCGACGCAATGCCTGCGCGAGGCGTATCGTCCCGGCGAGACGCTCGGCACGGCATTTGCCCGACTCGGTACGCGCTTGTTTGCAGACTGGGGAGTGATTCTGCTCGACGCCTCCGACCCCGATCTGCACCGCCTTGCGGAACCGATTTATCGTGCCGCCATTGAGCGAGCAGCCGAACTGGAAGACGCACTGTTGAATCGAGGTCAGGCTCTGGAAGCCGCCGGCTACCACCAGCAGGTGAAGGTCACCTCGTCCTCGGTTCTGCTGTTCACGTTGCAGAACGGTGCGCGTACGCCGATACACCGGCGCGGGAATGGCCCTGGTGTGGAATTTGTGATTGGGGGCGAGGCCGGAGGTGAGAAGATTTCGCAGGCCGAATTGGCAGGCCGGATAGCTTCGGCGCCGGAGCAATTCAGTCCCAACGTGCTCCTGCGGCCGGTTGTGCAGGACTATCTTTTACCCACGCTCGCCTATACCGGCGGGGCCGCGGAAACCGCATATTTTTCGCAGGTGGGTACGGTGTACAAGGTGCTGCTTGGACGGGTCACGCCCGTCGTGCCGCGTTTCTCGGCAACCCTGGTCGAGCCGAAAATCCAGCGCCTGATCGAGCGTCACGGAATCACTGTGCTCGATGTTTTCAGCGGACCGGATAGCCTACGGCAGCGGTTGGCCGCGCGTAACCTGCCGCGAGATTTGCAGGCTGCGTTCGATGAGGCCAAGAAATCTCTCGAGACAAGCCTTACCGACATCCGCGAGAAGTTGGCTAAGCTGGATCCCACCTTGGTGGACGCGGCGCAGACCGCGGCTTCGAAAATGCAGCATCAGCTGGAACGTCTCTACACACAGGCTACGCGCGCGGAAATGCGGCAGGGCGAGCTGATCGGACGTCACGCGGAGACGCTCAGCCAATCGCTCTATCCCGAGAAAGGCCTGCAGGAACGGGCTATCGGCGGCATGTACTTCCTGGCTCGCTACGGACCCGAGCTTCTCGAGCAGATCTATACCACCATCCATACCGACTGTCACGACCATCAGATTCTGGAGCTTTGAGTTTAGAAAAGTTCTGCACTCTGAGCCGAGCAGGGTGCGTGGAAAAACTCCAGATTCGTATCAGGCCATGACTTCAGTCATGCCATGCGTTGCTGAAAATGAGTTCGGCTTCAGCCGCTGGCATTAAATTTCTCGATCGCCATTCGCCAGCTTATTTGCTCTCGCTGCTTGCCAGGTATGTTCCCAACCCAATCATGATGGCGCCCGTGACTGTCCTTTGCCGGCGACGGAACACTGCCGAGGACCGAATCAGGTTTCCCAAAGGTCCTGCCAGAAGGATCACGACCAGGTCGGCGGACGTGTTCAAGAAGACTGACAGCGTGCCTAGCAGAACAAATTGCAGGAAGACGTGGCCGCTCTCCCGGTTTACGAATTGGGGGATGAACGAAAGAAAAAACAAAGCTGTCTTGGGATTGAGCACTTCGGTCGCAATCCCTTGCCAGAGCGGGTTTCGCGCCGGTTTGCCGATCTCGGAGCCGGGTTCAGCACTTGCCGGCGGGTCCTCGCCCACCGCCGGTTCCTTGCGGGCATCGAGGATCATCCTGACTCCCAGAAAGCACAGATAGGCCGCTCCCATGTATTTCACGGTCGCGAAGGCGAGTGCCGACTTGGCCAGCACAATGGAAATCCCCAGCGCCGCCGCAAACACATGGACCATGCCGCCTAGAAAAGTCCCGAACGCCGAGAGTACGCCTTCGCGCTTTCCACCTGCCAGACTTCTTGCCAGCACGTAGAGCATCCCGGGGCCAGGAGCGACGGCGAGCAGCACTGCCGCGGTAAGGAAGAGAAGGAGCTTTGTGAAATCAAACATCTTGAGATTTTATTCCAGAGCTTACCGTTGTTATTGCTTCAGGCTTTATTGTTTCAGCCAGTTTTCCAACCCCTCGAGCGAGTCAACGCGCGGCCAGTCGAGGTCGCGATACGCCCCCGCGATATCGAACAGAACGGCTTCCATCCCGACACTCCGGGCCCCAACAAAGTCAATCGAATATACGTCGCCCACGTACAAACTCTCCGCCGGCTGCGCCTGCATTTCCCGCAGGGCAGCCTGAAAAATTTCCTGGTGCGGCTTTTCATACCCCACGATTCCGGAATCCGTGACCCGCCGGAAACAGTCCGCGATACCGCAGCGCCGCAGCACGTCTGCGATTTTGCCATCCGAATTGGAGATTACGGCAATGGCGTAGTCACGGCCAATTCGCTGCAAAGCATCACAGGTTCCGGGCAGAATCTGATCCCAGTTGGCCGACTTCTGCGTATTTTCCACCAGAGTATTTCGCACACCATCGTCCAAGCCGTCGAGGTCCTGCAGCAGGTAGGTGTGGAACGTCCACCAGAAGCCATGATCCACCCTGCCGCCCATCATCCCCTGATCAAATTCCTTCTTCGTCCTGCGCTCCAAGGCGTGCCACTGATCGAGGGTCGGATGGTGCTTCTTCGGGATTGGCGCCAGTATCCGCTCCCGGTTTGGAAACAGCAGAGTGTTGCCCACATCGAAGAAGATGACTCGCCGAGTTGCCATCAATCCATATTACTCAAACTGTCAGAAACCGAGATGAAACTCGCGTCGGGAAGGAGGAGATGACCCGACTTGAAACTAGGTTCCCTCCGCGGCAGAAAAACGGGTAATATCCATGTTTCGGCTTCGAGCATGGGACTGACTTTCCGGTGCTCTGTCTGTGATTATGGCGTTGTCTTCTGCAATGGCGTTACTTTCGGGCTTTTCCCGGACTACCCGGGCAGCGATGGCGGCCTATCCAATGGTGCGCAGCCAGACTCCGATTGTGTTCGGTTTCATTCTTGCCCTGCAATACCGCGGTTCCCGCGGAGATATCTACAACGTTCTCTGGGCGGTTGTCTTCGGATTCGCCACCCTGAATATTCTCAGCCTGGCAGCGAAACGTTTGGAACCGAGGCATCGCGGTCTAAGCTTTGGAGAATTGATGGCAGTGCTGGTCGTGATTCTCTCAGTGGTTCTGCTGGGATGGGAGATGCTGAACCTCTTCCACATCTTTCCGATCAAGCTCAAGCGCTAGTGTCTTGGCCGGGGCATTTCATTGAGCTGATTTTGCGGTATGATTCGCATGGTGAAGCATCCCCCTAGTTTCGAAATTCCTTGTCCCTGCTGCGGTGCGCTGCTCAAGGTGGATGAAGAAACTCGCGCTGTAATCGCCCACACTGCTCCCAAGCAGCCCAAGACCTTCAATGACTTTGAAGAGGCTGCGCGCTCCATGAAGGAACAGGACAGCCGGCGTGAGTCGCTCTTCCGCCAGTCGGTAGAGGCCCAGAAGCACGCCTCCGACCTCCTGGAGAAGAAATTTCAGGAAGCGGTGAAGAAGGCGAAGGAAACTCCCGACACGGGCAAGCCCATTCGCGATTTCGATCTGGACTAGGGTGGTCGGCAGGTAGAATTGTCGGCAATGTTACCCAGGCCACTTCTGCTCGGCCACCGCGGCGCTCGCGCCACTAAGTCGATTCCTGAAAATACGTTTGCGTCGTTCGATCAGGCTCTGACAGATGGCTGTGATGGTTTTGAGTTTGATGTGCGCCTGACGTCCGACGGCCAAGCGGTAGTCGTTCATGATCCGCAGAGCCGCGGGGTTGAGATCGCGCGCGCTACTGCACCACAAGTGAGTTGGCTCCCGCAGATGCACGACGTTCTGGTGCGCTACCAGGACAGCGCGTTTCTCAACATCGAACTGAAAGTTCCCGGGCTGGAGCCCTTGATCGTGAACCTGCTGCGGAAGTATGCTCCCAGTCGAGGCTTTGTGGTCTCATCTTTTCTGCCGGAAGTTTTGCGCTCTGTCCGCGGGGAGAGCTCTGTGGTTCCGCTCGGGCTTATCTGCGAAACCAAGCCTCAGCTGAGTGCGTGGCGCCAATCGCCCGCTGAATACATCATTCCACATCACACGCTGGTCTCGACTAAACTCATCCGCGAACTCCATGGCGCAGGCAAGAAGATACTGGTCTGGACGGTCAACGAACGATCGGGTATGCGGCGTTTCGAAAAGGTAGGAGTGGATGGCATCATCAGCGACGACACCAAACTTCTGGGCGAAACCCTCCGGCGTTGAACTCACGTGCGGTCAGTTGGGAGCTTAGTCTGCCGCAGCCTCCAGCGCTGAGGTGTTGCGCGTGGGCCTACGGAGAAAAGCCGCACGCTCCATCTCGAACGACTCCAGGTTGGCTCCCATAGTCTGTTCGTCCCAGCCAAGCACGGCGCCAATTCGCAGAGCGGCTTCGCGGCTGCAGGATTCAGACCAGCACGCGCCCAGTGCTACCGGAACCCGGCGCAACAGAACGTCGCCCAGCGTCACCGCACACTCTTTCCGGTAAGCCTCCACCACTTCGGCCACGATGTGCGAAGTGTGGGGGCAGATGGGAGCGCGCAACTCTGCGCTCACCAGCGCCAGGCGGGCAATGTCCATGGCGTTCTTGCCATGCCACTCCACCATTCCACGCGCCGATTCTTCACTCACCGATCCCGCCCGCGCAATTTCAACGACCGCCTGATCGAGCAACGGATCTAGTGCGGTGCCGGGCCCGACCGCAACCGTCTTCGGCTCGGGGACGCTGATCCCTATTTTGCGCGCGCATTCTCGCGCCAGAGAGGCGGCGGTGGTCAACTTTCCGCCAATGACGGAGATCATGCGAGCGGCGCCGTCGTCAGTGTGGTCGTGCAAAAAGTGTCGTCGCGTCACGCTGGAAGGACGATTGCCCGGCGAATTTGGCAGGGGCCTTACGCCGGCAAAGGCATATTTAACATCGTGCGCTGCGATCTTTGCTCGGGGAAACAATTGCTTTACGGCGCGCAGCAGGTATTCGATTTCTTCCGCGGAAGGAGCGGTCCTTGCCGGATCGCCGTCATCGGGAACTTCCGTCGTGCCCACTAATATCTGCTCGTTCCAGGGAAGGACGAAGACCGGACGTCCGTCTGCAGCCTCGGAGTATAGGGCAGCGCTCGGCGCGCCCGAAAAACGCGGCAGCACGATGTGCGATCCGCGCACCCCGCCTAGCATGGGCTGGGCAGTTCGCACCGAGGATCGTTGGCAGACGCGGTCAGCCCACGGCCCGGTGCAGTTTAAAACCCACGCGGCACTGATGCGTTCATCGCGTCCGTTGGTTCGATCGCGAAGTAGGACGCCTCTGGCCCGCCCATGCGTTACGTCAACGGCCAGGACTTCGGAGTGATTGCGAACCACCGCTCCAGCCTCGATTGCCTCTGTTAGCCATTCGGCGACCAGGCGCTCGGGAAATTCGCATTGCGCATCCTCGTAGCTGAACAATGACCAACGCTGACCCGCATCCAGAGCGCGCTCGACGCGCTTCAATTCCAAGTCGCTGGGGCGTGCGACCGACTTCGTGCCCGCCATGCGCTGGTAGAGCCACAGTCCTACACGCACTTTCATGGCACTGCGCTGGCTGTGCTCGTTCAAAAGCAGCAGGAAATGCACTGGGTGTACCAGGTGCGAACGTTCGCGCAAAAGAAAGGCGATCCCGCTCCCGCACAGATTCGCGAACCAGATCCAGTTCGCCGTGTTCCAGGTAGCGCAGGCCGCCGTGGATGATGCGCGTGGAGCGGCTGGTGACGCCAGAAGCGAAGTCATTCTGCTCGACCAGAAGCGTGCGCTTGCCTGCCCGAGCACACTCCCTGGCCACGGCCACACCGTTGATTCCGCCGCCTATGATGACGACGTGAAATGTCTGCCCGTCAAGGGAGGCTCGAGGCTTAAGCGCTAATGTCATTGAGTATCAAATCATTGTGCAACAACGAGATACACCCAATACAGTCTTCGGTTTCTTGAAGCTCGCTCCGTGTTGAGACACTCCGTCAATTCAAGTCTGCGCTCCCTGTGCCCCCGCAGAAAGTGACGTTAGTGCTTCTTAATGATTGGCCCAAAGTGAGCAAGCCCATGAGCGACCGGGTTCTTCTCCGATCATTCTAAACAAGAAACTAGATTAAGAACCGGCCCAGTCTCTCTACCGCTTTTGTTTTTAGTTGCCGTCTGGAAATTTGTCGGTTGTTAGTTTCTCCGCCTTTGTGCCGACAAAAAGGACCGGCCGCGTTGAATGACGTTCCGTTTCTCTGTCCGATTGACGCCCACTTCTGTGCTGTCTAAGCGCGGCACGTTGCCGGTTTCGACGGCGGTCATTTACATTGGTTGCCGATGTCCACGACGGGAGAACGATTCGAGCGAGCGGTCGGCATCATGGAGCGATTGCGGGCTCCGGGCGGATGCCCCTGGGATCGCGAACAGACCTTCGATTCCATCAAGCCTTACACCCTTGAGGAAACTTATGAAGTCCTGGAGGCGATTGACAACCGCGACTGGGACGAACTCCCCGGCGAACTTGGCGACCTGTTGCTGCAGGTTCTCTTCTATTCGGAGATGGCGAAGGAGCAGGGATCGTTTTCCATCGACGATGTTTTGGATCGACTGTCGAACAAGCTCGTCGACCGCCATCCCCACGTATTTGGCGACGTGAAGGCCGAGACCTCGGCGGAAGTTAAACGCAACTGGGAGACGCTTAAGGGCGAAGAACGGAAAAAGCGCAGGAGCAATGACAGCGAAAAGGGAAGCGACGAGAAATCCGTGGAGAGCCAGCACTCCGCTCTCTCTGGAGTATCGTCGGCAATGCCGTCCCTGCTCGAAGCCTACAAGCTGAGCTCGCGTGCGGCCCAGGTCGGATTCGACTGGCCGAGTGTTGAAGGCCTGTTCGACAAGCTGCATGAGGAGACGGTCGAACTCCGCGAACAACTGAAGGATTTTCCGGAGCCCGGCCCGCGGCCTCAAGGTCACGGCGTGGCCGGAGCAGGGCGCCAGCAGATTCCGGAACTGTTGCAGACCCGCCTGGAAGAGGAAGTCGGGGATCTGTTTTTCGTCATGGTCAATCTTGCGCGCTATCTGTCGCTCGATCCGGAATCCGCGCTGCGCAAGACCAACCGCAAATTCAAACGCCGCTTCCAGTGGATGGAAAAACGCTTGTCCGAAACTGGCCGCACAGCGGCCCAGGCCACGATGGAGGAACTCGAGTCGCTATGGCAGCAAGCCAAGCTTCAGGAGAAACAGCTTTGAGTTCCGACCCTGTCGTGATTCGCCATTGCCAGGGCCTTGAGGAACTACGGGCTTGCGTAACCCTGCAGAAGGAAGTCTGGAACTTTACCGACGCGGAACTGGTGCCGCTCCGGATGTTTGTTGTCGCGGAAAAAGTGGGAGGCCAGGTAATGGGGGCCTTCGCCGGTAACGAGATGGTCGGATTCGCGCTCTCGGTACCGGGTACGCGCTCCGGACATATCTACCTGCACTCGCACATGCTGGCGGTGCGCAAGGACCATCGCAACAGCGGTTTGGGCCGCCGCCTCAAGTTGTTGCAGCGGGAAGATGCGCTGCAGCGGGGAATCGAGCTGATCGAATGGACGTTCGATCCTCTGGAAATCAAGAATGCCTATCTGAATATAGAAAAGCTGGGCGCCATTGCCCGCCGTTATAACATCAACCAGTACGGCATCACTTCTTCACCGCTGCAGGGTGGACTGCCCAGTGACCGCTTGATCGCCGAATGGTGGTTGAAGTCGAAGCGCGTGGAAACCTTGCTGGCGGCGGGGAGGAATCCGCCCATTCAGCGCGAGACAACCATCGATGTGCCGGCGCAGATCTACGACTGGAAAACAGCGGCAGAAACACGCGGCAAGGCGCAGCAGGTGCAGGAGCGAAATCGCGATCAGTTCCTGCGCGCGTTCTCGAATGAACTTGCGGTCCTGGGTTACGAACGCGATCCGGACGGCAATGGCAAGTTTTTGCTCGGTGAATGGGATGAGAACTGGTCGTATGCGTCAGAGGGTTGATTTACCATAGGGACACAGAGGCACAGAGAAAACATGGGCTCCTTGCGTACCTATCAGAGCACTGGGTGCTTTCAAGGCGACGAGTTCACAGATGTCGGCTCTCTCCCAGAGCCTTATAGAAGGCGAACAAAGGTCCGAAGAATCGCGTGTCTCCGTGCCTCTGTGTCTCCGTGGTGAGACCGTTTTTCTTGCACTATGAAAGTTGAAGCCATCACTCTCCGTGAAATTCAGATGCCGCTTGTCCATTTCTTCGAGACAAGCTTTGGCCGTCTCTATCACCGTCGCATCCTCCTCGTCACCGTCCACTGTGAGGGCGTGAATGGCTGGGCCGAGTGCGTGGCGGGAGAAGATCCTTTTTACAGCAGCGAGTGGATCGACAGTGCGTGGCCAACGATAACGCAGTATCTCGCTCCCGCGCTGCTTGGCCGTCAAATTGAATCGGCGCGAGAGTGCCCAGCGCTCTTTGGCAAGGTGCGGGCTCACCGCATGGCCAAGGCGGCGCTGGAAAACGCAATGTGGGATGCGGAGGCCACGCAGAAACAGCAGCCCCTGTGGAAACTGCTTGGCGGCACGCGCAAGGAGATCGCCTGCGGCGTTTCCATCGGCATCCAGGATTCAATCGAGCAGTTAGTGGAGAAGGTCCAGGCTGAGTTGAGTGCGGGATACCGCCGCATCAAGCTCAAGGTCAAACCCGGCTGGGATGTGAATGTTCTGGAGAAAATTCGTTCACGCTGGCCTGAGATCCTGCTTAGCTGTGACGCCAACTCCGCTTACACGCTCGACCAGGTCGAACACCTGCGCCTCTTCGATCAATTCAATCTGCTGATGATCGAGCAGCCGCTGTGGGACGACGACCTCTATTACCACTCCCGGTTGCAGAAACAGCTGCGCACCGCAATCTGTCTGGATGAATCGATCGTGAACGTGCGCGCCGCGGCCTTTGCGGTCGAAAGCGGAGCCTGCCGCATCATCAACGTCAAAGTGGGACGCGTAGGCGGATTCACCGAGGCCAAGAAAATTCATGATCTTTGCCAGACGCAAAATATCCCGGTCTGGTGTGGCGGCATGCTGGAGTCCGGGATCGGACGCGTTCACAACATTGCGCTTTCAACTCTGGAGAACTTTCGTCTGCCCGGTGATGTTTCTGCGTCAAAGCGCTACTGGAAAGAGGACATCATCGACCCAGAGGTGCAAGTCTCGCCGCAAGGGATGATCCCGGTCGGCGACCAGCCCGGCACCGGTTACCGCGTCAAAGAGGAATTGATTGAAAAGTTGACCGTCCGCAAGCAGACTCTTACCGCCGGAAAGAAGTAGTCCGCGCGAGTTCAACGTCGGCTCCTGCTCGCAGTCGCCGTTCCCGTCTCCCCTCGCTGCAGCCGGGCTTGTTCAGTCTTGAGCAGCTCGACCCCCTTGGCGAATGTGAGATCATCCGGCACCCGCCGGAAGTCGCTGAAGGTTTCCTCCGACTTGATGGCGAGACGTTTCACCATCATAATCCTGCCCGTAAAGTCCAGGCGCATGTGGGTCACTTCCCATGCCCCATCGCCTACGTCTGCCTGTTCCACGAGAAAGGTGCTGCCTTTGTCGAGGTGCCCCAGAATTCCCCAGCCGAAGCTCACCTCGCGGAACAGCGTGGCTTCGATTTTGGCCAGGCGGCAAGCATTTTTGTCGATCAGCAGATATCCCTGCATGCCCAGCAGCACCTGCTCCACGCGCGAGGGCGGCGAGTAATGCGGATGGGGCCGGAATTTCAGCCGCACGAGTTCGTCGCCCACCTTGCCCACACCTTCCCGGCCCGGTTCCGTCCCGTCGAATTCATAGATAAAAGCATCGGGTAGAGCCTCGATGATCCGCAACGCGTGCTCCGCATCCTCGTGTTCCTGTTTCTGCTTACGACGCAGGTCATCACGATCTGTCGCCAGATGTTCCAGGTGAGCCGTCTCGTTCTGCAACTCCTGCTGCGATATCGGCTTGTCATCGTTCGCGATCAACAGTCCCGCCATCGCTTCCGTGGTCTGCACGTAGAGCTTGGTTTGCGAGCCCCGGGGAGTCTGCTTGCGCCCCCGGAACATATGTTTCACTGATCCGTTATTGGAGGCGGCGGCTTCGTTAGCGACGACAGCGCGAACCAACGCCGCCGGAGACAAACTATCAGGATGGTCGGAGACCTGAGCTGAGATGCCCCACCGCAAACTGGCGACTGCGACCGCGACTGCGATAGCGAAGTGAGACCTGGGGTGCTGCCAGCCCATGTTTTTTTGCACCATAACTAGTGTAGCCAATCGACCCTGCGATGTCCTCTACAGCGCTTCCGGTAGGATTCCCAGGACCAAACGTCACTCCAACCGCTTGCCGCGCACCCAAAGGGTGGGTATAGTCGAGGAGAAACGTCTACTGCACCCGCCTGCGGGAATCTTTGCTGTCGACATTGCTTAGGATGTTTGATCCTGCTTCATAAGGAGAATCTATGAGTGCACCCCTGTCTGGCGATCTGGCACAGATCGGCAAGTCGGTCGTAATCAAGGGCGAACTGTCGGGCAGTGAAGATCTCTACGTAGATGGTCAAGTTGAGGGAACTATCGCACTGAAAACCAACAGCTTGACCGTAGGCCCGAATGGTCAGGTGAAAGCCAGCGTGGAAGCAAAAATTGTAGTCGTGCAGGGCAAGCTGGAAGGCAACGTTCAGGCCAGCGAACGGGTTGAGTTGCGCAAGTCGGCGGTGGTTACCGGCGACGTTTCGACCCAGCGCATCTCGATTGAAGAAGGAGCCTATTTGAAAGGCAAGGTTGACATCCAGGGCAAGTCTGACGGCAAGGCCGCGCCGGCAAAGTAGAGCAGTTTTTAGCTCCTGTCATCGCTTAAAGTATTGGTTTCAGTAATCCGATCGATCTGACAGAGGGCATATCGTCCTGGAACAATGCTGTTGGGTTCGAGCTCTGGCCCCGCTCGCAGCGATGCGAACAGGTGGACCCGGGAAGTTGGAATGGCATCAGTAACGCAGAACTTCATGAAATTTTTTCGCAGCTCATCCAGCGGACCGGAGGCGACGAACCCGGCACAGAGCTCTCAAAAGCTCACCCGGCGTTCAAGCGGGCTGGGCGAGTTGGCCCGTAGCTGGGACAGCAAAGAGACCCTATGCGTTCTCGATCTCGGTTCCACGTCGGCCATCAACATCCGCCACTTTACCGAGCGTGGCCATAAGATTTACAGCGAAGATCTTCTGACTGCCTCCACCGAGCCCCATCTCGTCACCAAAGATGAGCAGGGCGCTATGGTGCTCGACAGCCGGCAATTTCTTGCCGACAACCTGGTCTATCCCGCAGCGCACTTCGACATGGTCTTGTGCTGGAACTTGCCGGACTATCTGGACGAAAGCCTGGTCCGGCCCGTCGTAGGACGGTTGTGGTCTGTCCTGAAGCCGGGCGGTATGCTGCTGGCGTTCTTCCATACCCGCGATGCGGGCCCCGACTCGCCCTGCTACCGCTTCCACATTATTGGCCAGGACACGCTGGAGATGCAGCGCATCGTGCTCCGCCGCGAAGCAAGACGCGGACCCACCGGGGCAGTCCACAGCGCGATCACGAATGGTTTTCAGTTGCAGCGGGTATTCAACAACCGTCACATTGAAAATCTCTTCCGCGATTTTGCTTCGATCAAGTTCTTTCTCGCGCGGGATAACGTGCGGGAAGTACTGGTCGTCCGCTAGGTGCCGCGACCAGCAGCGGTCCCCCCCGCAGAATCTTTCCACACGGTCACTCCCATCCGAAAGAGATGGTGACGAAAGATTTCGACCTGCACCGCAGAACAAAGCGGGAAAGCCGACGCTAGGATGTCGCGAATCTCGGCGGGAACATACGCGCTCCGCACCGACGCTACGCCGTCAACCCGTGACACGTGACTACGCATCAGGGGAAATCCCGCATAGACCAGTGCGAGATGTAGGGGATGGCGAACCAGGTCATTAACCACAACCGCACACCGACTAACCCGCGCCGCGTCCCTCACAAAGCGTGACAGTTCCTCTGGATCCAGGTGGTGCGCAAACAAGTTGCAACTGACCACGTCGAAGGAGCCGTCCCGAAAGGGAAGCGCCAGGGCATCGGCCACAACCGATCGGATCTTGCCACGAAGGTGCGACCGCATGCGGTCCAGGAGAGTGAAGTCCAGCGTGATGCCTCGTCGCGCCAGTCTCTGACTAACCAGTCTTGGAACTTCTCCGAATCCCGCTGCTACCTCCAGCACCGAAAGGTGCTTCTTTCCCGTGGATCGAGCGACACGCTCGATCAAAGCCTGAGTGGTAGCGACTCCGCCGAACCAGCGGTTGATGCGCCCAAGATCACGTAAGGAACGCTCGACCTCCTCTGGCGGACACTCTTCAGAGTCGAGAATCTCCGGGATGGTGACCCTCTGCATGCCGGGAGGTTTGGATGTTTTGCTTGACTGGCTTGCTTTGTTGTCAGAACCGGCCTTGGCCGGCGCAGTCAGACCGCTGCGCAGAAACTATTCCTCAGCAGAGCCTATCAGACCTCGGCCAGCTCTTCTTCCAGCAACTGCTTGTTATACAGGTCGGTGTAGTAGCCGTTCAAGGCGAGGAGTTCGTCGTGCGTGCCCAACTCGACGATGTGTCCGCCGTGCAGCACGGCGATGCGGTCGGCATTGCGCACGGTTGAAACCCGGTGTGAGATGAAGATGGTCGTACGTCCGTGCAGCACGTCGCGCAGGTGGTTCAGGATTTTGTCTTCGGTGTGAGTGTCCACGCTGGAAAGAGCGTCATCGAGGATCAATATTCGGGGATCACGAATGAGCGCCCGGGCGATGGCAGTGCGCTGCTTCTGTCCGCCAGACAGAGTGATGCCGCGCTCGCCCACCAGCGTCTGGTAGGACTCAGGAAAGCTCTCAATGTCCTCCGCAATATTGGCCGCTGCCGCCGCATCGTGAATCTGCCGGTCGGTGGCGGAGTCCACCCCGAGCGCAATGTTCTCCCGGATGCGGTCGCTGAACAGGAAGGTCTCCTGGGGCACAAAGCCGATGCTCCTTCGCAAAGAAGACAGCGAATACTCGCGAATGGGACGGCCATCGATCAGGACTGCGCCCGGCGGTGCGTCGTAGATGCGCGGAATCAGGTTCACCAGAGTAGTCTTGCCCGACCCGGTCGGTCCCACGATCGCCAGGCTGCTACCCGCGGGTACTCGCAGGTTAAGGTTGTGCAGCACATGGTTCCCGTTGTAGCTGAAATTCAAGCCCCGGAATTCGATTTCGCCAGCCACGGGGAGGTCGCGGGCCTCAGGGCTGTCCGTGATTTCCGGCTGCTCCACTAGAATTTCGTTCAGCCTCACCAGCGACGCCGTGCCACGCTGGAAGATATTTACTACCCAGCCCAGCGCAATGATGGGCCAGGTCAATTGCATCATGTAGGTGAGAAAAGCCGCAAAGCCGCCGACACTCATGGATCCGAAGAGAAATAGAGTTGTTTTCGTTCCCAGATACGAAACCAACTCGACCCGCGTCTGTCCGTTGATAACTTCGCGTCCACCTAGCCATAGGACGAGCGCCGTCGCTACGCCCAGCACCAATTCCAGAGTCGGCCACAACATTCCCATCAGGCGCACCAGCCTCAGGCTGCGGGCAATGTATTCCTGGTTGGCGGTTTCGAAGTTGGCAATCTCGGCATCCTCCTGCACGTAGGCGCGAATCACCCGCACTCCGGAAAAATTCTCCTGCGCCCGCGCCGAGATATCCGAAAACATGGCTTGAATTCGCTCGAAGCGTTCGTGAATCCGCCGCCCAAAGTACTGAATCAGCACGCTCGCCACGGGTAGCGGCAGGAACGTGTAGAACGTCAGCTGCGGACTCAGGGCGACCATGAAGGCGAGCGCGGCCACAGTGAAGACAATCGTGTTTGCCGAGTACATGATTGCCGGGCCGAGCAACATGCGGACCGCGTTCAGATCGTTGGTCGCACGCGCCATCACGTCCCCGGTACGCATGCGCTGGTAATAGGAGTAGGACAGGGTTTCCAGGCGGGCGAACAGGTCGTTGCGCAGATCGAATTCGATGTCCCGCGAGATCCCGATCAGGATCCACCGCGTCAGGAACATGAAAATCGCCCGCACTGCGAACACGGCCAGTAACTCCCAGACAAACAATGCCAGCGCGTGACGGGTGACGCCACCTTTAAGACTGTCGATTGCTCGTTGAACTACCTGCGGAAACAACACCCAGGCGCCGTTGCTGACCAGGACACAAACGGTTCCGGCCACGTAACCCCAGCGATAGCGCTTGAGGTAAGGCAGCAGCGGACGCAGGCTCTTGGGCAACGGGCTCGGTAACATGCAGAGTCAGTAGATGAGATTTTAGCAGGCCGGGGTGCAGGATTTCCGGCTGCAGAACGACATTCCCGGGGTTGCGGCGACGTTCTCGTCTTTTAGCGGCGCTTTAGTGCTTCCAGCTCTTCTAGAGTTCGCGGCCAGTCCGATCCCAATAGCCGCGATAAACTCCGATCCGCAAGAACTTTGCCGCCAGTCTGGCATCGGGCGCAATAGTTCGTTTCTTTGTCGGCATAACGAATCCGCAATACCTTGTCGCCACACCTCGGACACGGCTCGCCATAGCGCCCATGGACCGCCATATCTTTGCGAAACGCGGTCACCTTTTCGGGAAAGCCGGACCCCGCCTCGGCGCGCAGTCGGTCTACCCAGAGCTCGATCGTGTGCCGCGTCGCAGCGAATAGCCTTTCCCAGTCGGCTGGCTCCAGCTTGTGCGTGAGAGTGATGGGGGAGAGCTGTGCCGCGTGCAGGATCTCATCCGAATAAGCGTTGCCGATACCACTCACCAGACGTGGATCGGTAAGCGCCCTCTTGAGTGTGTGGTTTTCAGCTGTGAGTACGGCGCGAAATGAATTGAGATCGCTGGAAAATATGTCGATTCCCCCCGGGTCCACGGAACGCAAGCTCTCCTCGCCGCTGAGGATGTGCAAGGATGCGCGGCGCTTTGCGCCGGCTTCGGTAAGCACCAGAGAACCATTGGGAAAATCGAAAGCTGCCAGACTCTGACGGCCGGCCAGCTTTGCAGCTGGCCCTCGCCAGTGCAGCCGGCCGGCAATCATCAAATGAAGTGCGAGCCAGAGGTCGTTCTCTACTCCAATTACAATGCGCTTGCCAATTCGCCTTAGTTCGCGCACGATACGGCCTTCCACGCTAGTAATCGGCGGTTGCGCGGTTCGCAGCAGAAAGGGACTGGCCAGCCGTATCCGCTCGAGTGGCTGACCGACTATGCGCGATTCGAGCGCGCTGCTATAGGCGACAATATCCGGCAGTTCTGGCATGGATACAACTGTGCACGTCGCAGCCGCGCCTTTGCAACGTTAGCTCTTGAATGCCGGGAATAACGGCGCTGATCCTAGGCGGTCGGTAGCTGCTTGAAAACCCCTCCTCCCGCAGATCCGGCGGTCGCCAACTCCTACTTAGCCGACAATCTAGAAAGTTTCGAGTGCCGGCTCGAATCAGAATGTCCTGTGCGGTTTTGTGTGTTTTAATGGCCCCATGGAACAGGAACGGACCAACCCGCGCCCGGTTGTGGGGGCCATTGTTGCAGTCAGCGCCACAGCAATCTCATTCCTGCTATGGCTGCTCTACGTACATCAGGCCTCCGCCCAATTTGCGGGGCAATGGACTTTCCTGCCGGCGCTCAACGCGCTTCTGAATGGATTGAGCGCCATCGCGCTCTGCGTGGGGCTCTACTTCATCAAGCACGGGTATCGGCAAGCGCACCGTACGAGCATGTTATTGGCCTTTGGATTTTCTTCGCTATTCCTGATCAGCTATATCGTCAACCACGCCCTTCATGGTGACACTCACTTCCCGGGCCAGGGATCGGTTCGTACTATCTATCTCTCCATTTTGGCTAGCCACGTCTTTCTTTCAGTTGTCGCACTGCCTCTCGTGTTAACGACGTTGTTCTTCTCACTCAGCGGCCGGTTTGCCATGCACCGACGCATCGCACGGTTCACGTTTCCCATCTGGCTTTATGTTTCGATCACTGGCGTGATCGTCTTCGCGTTCCTCAAGGTTTACGCCTACTAGGCAAATACAGCTCTAATACTGCTCTTCTGTGCTTCGGTTTTCGGGCTGGGGATGGGATGAGATCCTTGCCGAAAGCGATCAGGCTGAGGGCGACAAGGACCAGGCTCCATCCCGCGAAGAATAGCCATCCTGCATCGAAAAGATATGCGTCGCTGCCGCTCATCATTCCATTTCCTCCAGAGCAGTCCTCCCTCGTCGCAGCGCGTGAGGCGACAGGGAGACAGCCGCCTCACGCTCTTGCACAGAACTCTCTCGCGAGAGTTCTAACCCTCGCTATTCTCAGCGCTACTCTTGCGGAGGAGCGGAAGCGTCTTTCATGTGCTTCGCCATGCGGGCATCCCGGTTAGCCTCGAACTCCTTCATGTTTGCTTGTTGATCTGGCGTCAGCAACTGGAAAAGCTCCGAATGGATCCGCGTTTTCTGCACAGTCAATTCGATTTGAGCCTGGGATTCCTGGGCCGCCAGAGCGCGGACCTTAGTTTCATCGTAAGCTCCTTGCTCATACTGCCGGAGTTGTTGATGGGTCTGGTGTAGTTGGTCCAACAGCGGCTTCAGCGTGGCGTGCTCTTTCTGCAGGACGCCTTTCGCCTGCGCCAGCTGAGCATCGCTCAGATTCAGGTAGTCGGCAAAGAATTCCAACATGTGCTCGCCCATGCCAAACCCGTGTCCGTGCATTGGCGGAGGCGCGGCCTCGGCAGTTTGCGAATGCGAATTTGCCACCACGGTCGTAAACAGCACCGCGATTGCTGCGATCAGAAAACGAGAGCGAATCGATTTCATACCTTCTCCTAGGGATCCTGCGAAAGGAACCGTTGACTTTGCGTACACTTATAGGAACACGGTCTAGGGACAGGCAGCGGTAAAGAGTCGGTCAACCGGAGTAAAGTTTTGTCAACCGCGATAGATTCCTATTCTGACGCTCTTTGCGCGGCTTCCGTTTGACAATTCTTTACAGCCCGGCGGCGGGAGCGGGGTGCACAATGAATATCGATGAATAATGCTCGATGAACGATGAAGATGAACGATTGAAGATGAACAATTTTAAGATGAACCATGAAAAATGCACAGTGACAAAATGAAGTCGGAGCCGCTTGAACGCATTCTTGTTGTCGACGACGACGTGGAACTCTGCAATTTAGTCGTGGAGTATCTGCACGCCGAGGGTTTCGCCGTTGAATGCGTGCACGACGGAGAGAGCGGATTGCAACGAGCGACGGCCGGGGAGTACATGCTCACCGTGCTCGACGTGATGCTGCCGGGTATCAATGGCTTCGAAGTGTTGCGGAGAATCCGTGCCACGTCCCGGTTGCCCGTATTGTTGCTCACAGCCCGTGGGGAAGACGTGGATCGCATCGTGGGACTCGAGATTGGCGCCGACGATTACCTTCCGAAGCCATTCAACCCGCGCGAGCTGGTAGCACGCATTCGGGCAATTCTCCGGCGTACCCGCAGTGATGGCAAGCCGTCTCCGGCCGCACCTGAGATGTTGTGTGTCGGAGAGGTGGAACTGGATCCGGCGACGCGCACCGTACGCCGGGACGGCAAGCCCGTGGACCTGACCTCGGTCGAGTTCAACTTGCTGGAAGTGTTGCTGCGCGAGGCCGGCCGGGTGGTTCCGCGCGAGCGTCTGGTAAATGCCGTGCTCAGCCGCAAGTTCTCGCCCTTCGATCGCAGCATCGACATGCACGTGAGCAAAGTCCGCAAGAAGTTGGGCGACACCGAGAACGACGAGCACATCAAAACCGTGCGCGGTGTAGGATATATTTTTGCGCGGCCACGCGAGAAGTCCAAGAGCATTTCATAAGTCAGCATTTTTACTAAGTCAGCGCATCAGTCCAAGAGCATTTCATGAAGAGCTTATTCCTGCGAATTTTCCTTTCGTTTTGGCTGGCCATCGCCTTGTTCGTGATGCTGACCATCCTGGCCGTTGTGGTACTGCGCCCGCAGCGTAACCCCACCTGGACGTCATTGGTCACCACGTCCCTGGCAGACTCGGTTGCTGCCTACGAGCAGGGAGGTCCCCATCGCCTTCGAGAATATCTCGACAACCTGGAACTGACGCAGCGTGTCCACGCTCATGTCTTCGATGAGCAGGGCAATGAGATCTCAGGCCGAGCCGCGCCTGGCTGGCTCGAGCATATGGCTCTGGGTAAGCCGCTTCCGCGGCGTGACCGCATCCTCATCCCCGCGCCGCGCGTTATGATCGAGTCGCGAGCCTCTTCGGATGGTCATCATCGCTACACGATCGCGCTGGTTTTGCCTCCGGGCCCGCGCGTGTTCTTCGGGCCTCACGGATTCCCTCTTACCGGTCTGCTCTTCCTGGTTCTTTGCTCGGGGCTGGTCTGTTATTTCCTCTCCTGGTATCTCACCAAGCCGATCGTGCGACTGCGGGCTGCGACCCGCCAGTTGTCCGCGGGAGATCTAACCGCCCGCGCAGGCGCCCCCCCAAGCCGCCGCCGGGATGAGATTTCCGGGCTGATGCGCGACTTCGACGCCATGGCGGAGCGCATGGAGTCGCTGGTGAAGGCGCAGTCCCGCCTGCTGAACGATATTTCTCACGAACTGCGCTCGCCTTTGGCGCGGTTGAATGTGGCCTTGGGGCTTGCCCGCAAGCGTTCCGGTTCCGAAAGTGAGGACATGCTGGAGCGCATGGAGCTCGAAGCCAACCGCCTCAACGAACTGATTGGACGGATTCTCACCCTGGCTCGCCTCGAGGATGGAGAACAGCGCGTGCCGCGCACTCCGGTTCCTCTCGACGAACTGGTACTCAATGTCGCCGAGGATGCAGAATTTGAAGCGCAAGCCCGGCACTGCCACGTGCGCAGCACGATTCCTGAGGGAGACTGGGGTGTTCGCGGCAATGCATCTCTGCTACACAGCGCGATCGAAAATGTTGTGCGTAATGCCATTCGTTACACGCGCGAGGGAACTACGGTCGAGATCCAACTGCAGAGGACGGGAGGTCCGAACGGAGCGGAAGCACTGGTGGCCGTGACAGATTTTGGCCCCGGGGTTCCTCCGGATTCGTTGGAGAAGCTTTTCCAGCCGTTTTACCGCTTGGATGACGCTCGGGACAGACTCACCGGCGGAGTTGGATTGGGATTAGCCATCACTGAACGGGCAGTACGTTTCCATGGGGGCAGAGTCGCCGCCTACAACCAAGCCGAGGGGGGCTTGCTGGTGGAAATCCGTCTGCCGCTGATTTCCGCTGGCGCGACCACTGCGAAGGCAATAGAACCGGTCGCGGCCGTGCAGACCTAGCAATCTGAGGTTTTCACATTCGCCCAGTGGGTTCGGGCAACTCCGACCGCCTCTTGCGGTTCCAATAAGTCTTTGTGGAGTTTGCTCTTCCCACGCTTTCCTGATACACAAATGTGGGAGATTTCACGCCTTCTGAGAATACCGAAGACCCCGTTTGCCGAGCGAACCGGGGATACGAGCAAGCATGCAAAATGGAGATAAGCCCAAGAATGTGTAAACGATTCACCTGGCTCCTCGCGGTTATGGTTCTGGTTTCGATTGGCTTTCTGGTCGCTTGCGGTAGCCATTTTTCATCCAATTCCTCATCCAACGGGCTGGTCATCGTCCCCAATCAGGGCTCGCAAGTAATACAGGCTTTTGGGATTACGCTCAGCAACGGCCGCGTGTCGCAGATCAACACATCGCCGGCCGTTCTCGGCCAGCCCACGGCAATCATTCTGGACCCAGCCGGGACATACGCCTACGTCACCATTGTTCCTAACTCGGCAGTTGCGAATAGCGTGAAGGCAGCCTCTGTAGCAAGTTACAAGATCAATTCCGACGGCACGCTCTCGGCGGCCGGGACGCCTCTGGCGATGAGTGCGCCAGCGGGCGTGGTGAGTCCGGCGGCAATCACGGTTGACTCGTCGGGAAAGTTTCTGTTCGTGGCTGACGAGGCGACAACAAGTGGCACAATCGCTGTCGCGGGAACCGTGTCGGCCTTTTCGATCGGCAGCGGCGGCAGCGTAACAGAGGTCGCGGGTTCGCCTTTTGCTGTTCCAGCGACTGCGGGTGGCGCCAGCGCGAACCCGGTCAGCGTGGCCGTCACTCCCCGATCTTTCCCCAGCGCGAATGCTGTGTGTTCCAAGCAAACTCCTCCTACAAATGAATACCTTTACGCGGCGGACGCGGCGACCAACCAGGTGTGGGAGTTTCAAGTCAACACATCATCCGGAACACTGGGGCCGCCGGCTCCTTCGACATCGATTGTCGGATTTGCTGCTGGCTCCGTGCCTTCTGGCGTGGCGGTTGATCCCTGCAACCGCTTCGTCTACGTCGCCAATCAAGTGTCTAACAATGTCAGCGCTTATACGATCAGCCCTACGGATGGCAGCTTGATTTCCGTTGGTCCGGCTACCTCGGCCGGCAACGGTCCAGGGCCAATTGCGGTTGACCCGTTGGGAAACTTCCTGTACGTGGTAGATAAATTGTCGAACCAGATTTCCGCATACCGCATCAGCTCGGCCATGGGTACTTTAACTCCGCTGAGTCCCGCGACGGTGACAACCGGTACGACTCCGGTTTCAATCGCGATCCGCAGCGATGATAATTGGCTATTTGTCGCCAACTACAACTCGGCGAGCTTATCGCAATACGCTATTACTCCCGCGACGGGGGCGCTCAATCCGACCGCCACGGGCATTGCGACGGATAATCTCCCGTTGGGCGTGGCGGTGAAGTAGGAGCGGGGACCTCGCATCTGCGTGCCACGAGAAGACAGAATCGCGGACAAGAAATTAAACTGCCAGCGGCTGAAGCCGAACCCATCTTCCGCCACTTACGGCACGACTGAAGTCGTGCCCTGATACGAATCTACTCATACGAATCTACTGATAAGAATTCAGAGCTTTTCCACGCGACGTTCCTCGGACATGGAAGAACGGACATTGCAAGACGGGCATAGTCTGACCTGAATTGTTCGGTTTCAATTCTCGATACGTTCTACGTCGGTACTTTCAGAATTAAATATCCGCCCAACAGGCAGAAGATCAGGTCCGGGGACCAGGCTGCAAGCGCCGGCGGCAGTTGGCTCAGATCACCCATGGCTTCGAACAGTCGCGACACCACGGTGTAGAAGACTGCGATGCTCACCGCGACTGCGACCCCGGCGACGGCTCTTGTGCAGCTGTACGCGCAGGCGCACAACGTCGAAGCCGCTCTGCTGAAGATCCCCAATGTAGCGATGTAACTCCTCGTAGTTCATCTCGGAGTATTGCTTCACTTCCTTCTTGAAATACGAGGGTGTTTCACCGAGCTCCGGGAAAGTGGCTACGTCGAAGGGATGATAATTGGCGATGGCCGAGCCGTGTAAGGAGCGATCCCATCCCTGTTCGTAGATCCAGCGATCCAGATGCTCGGCCCAGCGCGCGCGCTCCGCATGAATCCGGCGCGCGACGGTGAAAGTCGCAGGGTCGATCTGGAAGATGGTGACTTTGGCGAACTGGTCGCGGTCGGGATCGAAGAATTGGTAATAGTAAATGTCGTTGTTCTGACCGAAGATCCACTTCCTATCGGGACGCAAGTAGGTTTGGGGCGGCTTCCCTTTGATCTGGTTGTGCAGCGCTTCCTGGCGCTTATTGGTGTGAGGCAAATAGAACTGGTCGGCCAGAAAAAGCCCTCCTGCCAGAAACAGAGCGGCCACTAAAACCGGAGTGACAATGCGATAAATGCTGATCCCGGTGGCCTTGACCGCGACAATTTCATTGGAGCGCTGCATCAGCCCGAAAGTGATGAGCACGGCCAACAGCATGACCAGTGGAGCGACATTGTAAAGCAGATATGGGGCAACGTTGAGCAGGTACTCGGCCACTACAGTAAAGGGAGTCTGGTTGCGGATGATGTCTCCCAACAACTCAAATAGAGTGAATACGAGTACGAGCACCAGAAAGGTCGCCAGGATCAGCCCGAGATTTATGAAGAAGTCGCGGAGCACGTAGTCGTCCAGGAGTGTAGGGAAGCTGGCCCGGAACATGCGGCGGCGCGTGGACGCGCGTTCGAAGGCATCTTCCTTGCGCCGGATGAACGCGCCATTCTGGATCGGCTGCAAGGCTTTCCAGGAGAGCCGGAGGGTTGCAAGTTCGAAGGGCCGTCTTTCCGCCTGCCACAACAGGAAGATGCCTCCCGCCAGGAACACCAGGTTGGCCAGCCACGCTCCGAACCACGGAGCGAGCTTGCCCTGCCGGGCCAGAGAGATTCCGATCAGAGAAACGAAGTAATAACCGAACACCAGCAAGATGGTGAGTACGAATCCGCCGGATTTGCCACTCTTCTTCGATGAGAGTCCCAACGGGATGCCCACCAGGGCAAGTACCAGGCATGCGGTGGGCAGCGCGAAGCGGCGGTGAAACTCGATCAGGTACCACCGGGCCAACACGGGATCGACTCGCTGCGCTTGCTCTGGCAGCGCCCACGTGTTCATGAGGCCGACGGGAACGGATTCTTCGGGCTTGTTCTCCGCCGCAGGCATCTCGATCGGAATGTCGGTCTGCTGGAAGTTGGAAATCTGGTAGTTGTCGGTCTGCTTGGGATCGGTTTCGTGCACCGAGCCATCGGTCAAATGAAGATGCAGCTGGTCGTGCTCCTCGCTGACCAGAATGCCTTCCCGGGCCAGGGTGACGCGCGGGTTGGAGGCATCGGAAATGTCTGCCAGGAAGACGCCTTTCCAGACGGCCGCTCCTTGTGCCGTGTGCACGTCCTGAACGTAGAGGACGACCTTGGGAAAACCTTCATAGAAGACGCGAGGCTGCACTTCAAAAGACACCTGCGCACCCTTGAGTTGGTCCTCCAATCGCGTCAGGGCGGCTTGCGATTTTGGGGCAAGGTAAAGGCCGTTAACCAGCGCGAACAGCCACGTGGCTACCACAAAAATAGAGAGGACGCGCAGGAAACTCCACACACCCATCCCGCTGGCGCGCATGGCCGTGATCTCGCTGTCGGCGGCCAGGCGGCTCAAGCCAATCAGGATGCCGACGAGCACGCTCATGGGGAGGGTGTAGGTAAACGCGACGGGAACGGTATAAAGAAAAATTTCGGCTACGCTAGGGAGGGTCGCGCTGGCACGGACGACCAGCTCGAGAATGCGTCCCAGGTCGCGCGTGAACAGAACAAAGGTGAAGATCGCCGCGCCGATGAGGGCATGCGAGATCACTTCACGCAAAATGTAGCGGGTCAGAATCCGCATGTCAGCGCGCTTTGGCCGAGCATAGCACGGCGGGGAGGTTTGGGGGGCATGTCACGCCGCTCCTTGATTTTCTGGCCCGAGAAAGCCCAGAAAGCCGAGAACGTCAAGTAATGCAATCCACTTTCAACTGAGACTCTACTCTCATTGCGGCCACGGTTGAGCGCATAGTTGCGACAGCCTTATTTCTAGCAGCCCTCTTGGAAGTTACCGATGTAATAAACCTGGACAGCTATCTTCATGGCACCATGGAGTAGTGACAAAACCCCACCAGGGCGATTACATCGATTGGGACGCGGGACGCGAAGGCTATGTTGACGTGCCGCGCACGCCGACGTATCTGCCCGTGAGCAAGCTCGCCGGCAAGCGTAGCGGCCAGCAATATCGATTCAGTATTTCGACACAAGAGCGGATCGGAAGCCTAACAGCCGCAGCAGGAACGATTTGGGCAACCTACGCGGCAACGGCAGATTATGCTGCTTTGTGGCGCCTCCAAATCTTGCCTCCGGGCCCGCTGGAGGTTTGTGCGCTTGGGATTCTCGTCTGGTTGCACGCGAAATGGCGGCGTTCCACGAGAGTAGACTGAGCGCGTCTTACTCCGCTTTGAAGAACAACGCCGCGAGCGGGGGCAGAGACAGACGTAAGGAATAGGGGCGGCCGTGAGTGGGTACAGCTTCTGCGGTTACTCCGCCTAGATTGCCGACGCCGCTGCCGGCGTATTCTTTGGCGTCACTATTCAGCAACTCTCGCCAGTATCCGCCGTGCGGGACGCCGACACGATATCCAGTCCGTGTCACGGGTGTGAAGTTGCAGACGACCAAGACTGTGTCCTGTACGGATTCGCTCTTGCGCAGCAGGGAAATTGTGCTGGTCGCGTTGTCGTTGCAGTCCACCCACTCGAAGCCGGCAGGATTGTTGTCGAGCACGTGCATGGCAGCCTCGCTGCGGTATACGCGGTTTAGCTGCTCAACCCAAGCCTGCATACCACGATGGACTGGGTACTGCGTGACATCCCATTCCAGACTGGTATCGTGCGCCCACTCCCGCACCTGTCCAAACTCGCACCCCATGAATAGCAGCTTCTTGCCGGGCTGAGCATACATGTAGGCAAACAGCAGACGGAGGTTGGCGAATCGCTGCCACTCGTCGCCGGGCATCTTTCCGATCAGCGATCCCTTGCCGTGGACCACTTCGTCGTGGGAGAGTGGCAATACGAAGTTTTCATGAAACGCATAGATCATGCGGAACGTGAGTTCGTTGTGGTGGAACTTGCGATGAATGGGATCGTTCTGGAAATAGTGCAGCGTGTCGTGCATCCAGCCCATATCCCACTTCAGGCCGAAGCCGAGTCCGCCGAGGTAGACAGGCTTTGAAACCATCGGCCATGAGGTCGATTCCTCCGCCGTGGTCTGTACGTCGGGATGTTCCTTGTACACTTCCTGATTAAAGCGGCGCAGGAAGTCGATGGCGTCCAGATTCTCGCGGCCGCCGAATTTGTTGGGAATCCATTCGCCCTGCTTGCGGGAATAATCCAGGTACAACATCGACGCGACCGCGTCCACGCGCAGGCCGTCCACGTGATATTTGTCGAGCCAGAACATTGCACTCGACATCAGAAAGCTGCGGACCTCAGTGCGTCCATAGTTGAAAATGTGTGTCTTCCAGTCAGGATGGAAGCCCTGCCGCGAATCGGAATGTTCGTAGAGGTGTGTGCCGTCGAAGTAAGCCAGCCCGTGAGCGTCAGAAGGGAAGTGCGAAGGCACCCAGTCGAGGATGACGCCGATGCCGTGCTGGTGCAGGTAGTCCACCAGGTACATGAAGTCTTGCGGCGTGCCGTAGCGGGAGGTGGGAGCAAAATAGCCGGTGGTCTGATACCCCCAGGAGCCGTAGAACGGATGCTCCATGACGGGTAAGAACTCAACATCGGTGAAACCCATGCGAGCGGCGTATTCGGCGAGCCGTGGCGCTGTCTCGCGGTAGGTGAGTGGTCGATTGTGTTCTTCGGGAACGCGCATCCACGATCCCAGGTGGACCTCGTAAACTGCGTGAGGTGCGCGCAGCGAATTGCGCGCGGCACGCTTTTCCATCCACTCGCGATCGCCCCACTCATAGTCGAGGTTCCAAACTACGGACGCAGTACGCGGAGGCTTCTCGTGCAGCAGGCCGATGGGGTCGGCTTTGTCGATACGGTAGCCATGCCGTTGCGATTCGATGTGAAACTTGTACAGCGCTCCCTGGGATACGCCTGGGACAAAACCCTCCCAGATACCGGACGAGCCTCGTGACTCAAGGAGATTCAGGACAGGGTTCCATGAATTGAAGCTGCCAACGACGGAGACGGTGCGCGCATTGGGAGCCCACACGCTGAAGATCGCGCCCGGCTGATTGTTGAAGATGACGAGGTGGGCTCCCATTTTTTCGTGGATACGGTAATTGCTGCCCTCGTTGAAGAGGTAAAGGTCCTGGTCGGTGAGAAGCTGAGGTTTTTCAGAGGCAACAATCACGGACGTGGTTTCATTGCTCATGCTTAAGCCGGACGTAGGAGCTTCTTAGTGTACTGGAAGATGTGGGTGGCGGGCATCGGGTTGCCGTCTGACTGCTGAAAACGCGATCTGCGGTGAATGTCGAGGCGCTACAAAAATCATGTAAGTGCCGTGTTTTGGACTGGGAGCAATGCCAGAGACTCCCTTAAACGCCGCCGCTGGCACGGGCTTGCAAGGGGTTCCCTTCGGCAAGCTCAGGGCAGGCTTTCGCTTTGCTCAGAATGACAGACGAGGAGATTTTCAAGGTTTGTTCAGAGTCTCCCAGAGCGAGTGCGGCAAAAATCTGCATGCTAGACTGATCTTTCGGAATGCCCACTCTCCGCGTAATTCTTCTGTGGCACCAGCACCAGCCTTTCTACAAGGACTTGGTTTCGAACGAATACCGCCTGCCCTGGGTGCGTCTACACGCGCTCAAGGACTACTACGGGATGGTTAAATTGTTGGACGAATTTCCCGGGGTTCACCAGAATTTCAACATCGTGCCGTCGCTGATGATGCAGATTCAGGACTACGTTGCCGGCACGGCGCAGGATCCCTTCCTGGCCATTGCAGCGAAGCCGGCCAAGGACTTGTCATCTGATGAACGTCGCTTTGCCTTGCAGTATCTTTTCCAGGCCAATCCCGCCAACCTAATCGGCCGTTATCCGCGCTATCGCGACTTGTGGGAACGCTTCCGTGAGCATGGCGGCTCGGCCGAGCGTGCGGAAAAATATTTTCAGGCGCAGGATTTTACCGACCTGCAGGTTCTGTCACAAATTGCGTGGTTTGACGAGTTCTTTCTCGAAGAAAAAGATGTTGCGGAGTTGGTGGCGAAAGGTCGCAACTATTCGGTCGAGGATCAGCGCTTCGTCGTCGAACTGGAGAAGACTCTACTAGGGAAGGTGCTACCCGCCCACGCGGAAGCCGCCAAGAAAGGCTCGATCGAGATTTCGACGACGCCGTTCTATCACCCGATCCTTCCGCTGATTTGCGATACCAACGCTGGGGCAATTTCGTCGCCAGGCTTACCGCTGCCGCAGAATCGATTTCGTCATCCGGAAGATGCGCGGGAGCAACTCGTGCGCGGCCTCGATCTGCACCAGCAAGTTTTCGGGATGCGCCCCAAAGGAATGTGGCCGTCGGAGGGCAGCGTTTCCGAGGAGGTACTGGCGATTGCGCACAGCGTGGGCGTTCAGTGGATGGCCACGGACGAGGGTGTGCTGGGAAGGAGTACGGGGGCGTTTTTTGCGCGTGATGGCAACGGCCGTCTGCCGGCAAACCAGGCGGAGAAGCTCTACAACATTCATCGCTACGAGAACGGTCCGACGGCGATGCACATGGTGTTTCGCGATCACAGCATCTCAGACATGATCGGCTTTGTTTATTCCGGGATGCCTCCGGCAGACGCGGCGCGGCACTTGATCGGCAACATCAAGGACGCGGCCAAGCCGGTATTGGCGCAAGGGCGGGATGCTGTAGTCTCAATCATTCTGGATGGCGAAAACGCGTGGGAACACTATCCGAAGTCGGGGCGCGAATTTCTGCGGCGATTCTACGACGGGCTGCAAAAAGAGAACGGGCTGGAGGCAGTGACGATCTCAGAAGCGATCGCACGGCATCGTGATTTCGGTCGGCTGTCGTCGCTTGTACCCGGATCGTGGATCAACGCAAACTTCAACGTCTGGACCGGCGCGCCCGAGGACAATCGTGCCTGGGACTATTTGTACAACGCTCGCGAGTTCTACGGGCAGAATGCCGCACGTGCCAGCGAGGCGCAACGGAAACTGGCCTTCGAAGAGATCCTCATCGCCGAAGGCAGCGATTGGAACTGGTGGTACGGACCTGAGCACCATTCCGCCAACGATCGCGATTTCGATGAGCTTTACCGCAAGCATCTTTCGAACGTCTACCAGGCACTGGGTGCGACTCCGCCCGATTACCTGGCGCGGCCAATTTTGGCAGTGGAAATGCGGCCAGTGTTCACGCCGCAGACTGCGTACATTCATCCCCGCATTACCGGTGATAAGGTGCGGTACTTCGAGTGGATGGGAGCCGCCGTGTATACGTCCGACCACCGCGCCGGCGCCATGCATGGCAAGCAGTTCATGTTGGACGCGGCGTACGCGGGCATCGACGCCACGCATGTTTATGGGCGGTTGGACTTCAAGGATAAAGCGCCGGAAACGGATTTTGAAATCGTGGTCAACCTGGAATCCTGGGCTGACAGCGAACCGCGGCCGCGCCGCGTTCTGCGGCTGGATGCGTCAATGCAGGAGGGGAGACTCAGCCACTGGAAGATCGAGAACGGCGCTGAAGCCCGGCCGTTGGCGTCCTCCGGCAAAGCGGAAGAGGACGTCAAGATAGCTTTTCTGCGGAGCTTTGAATTCAAACTGCCGCTGCTCTGGCTGCTGGCCAATCCAACCGGTGCGCCAACGGAGCGAAAGCGGGGGGCAGCGGGTGTTGCCGCAACTGGCAGGCTGCGACTTCGATTCAGCTTGTGGCAGAATCGCCTACCGGTCGATGCTCTCCCCATGGAAGGATGGATCGAGCTGGAAGTGCTCAGCGAAGGTGATCTGCTCTTCGGGGCGTAGGGGAGCGACTATTGTTTCTGATTTCCGTCTCTAGCGCAGGAAAAAACCGGAGCAACTTTGCTCCGGCTTTTCGAGGACTATGGAAGCCCGTTTATTCGCTGCCGCCGTTAGCCGGGGCGTTGGTGTTGGTCATCGTCAGCGGCCGATTTAGTTCCAGCGTCAGCTGCGTACCCGCGGGCAGCGTTGCAGAGCGGTGTTTGGACAACCAGTGGACGGTCGTCGACGTTGCGCCGACGGCTCCGCCGATCAGGACTCCCGGGCCGCCTCCGATAAGGCCGCCGATTAGCATGCCGCCAGCCGCTCCACCGCCGGTCTCGAGCGTGTCACGGCGGTCGTGACCCGATCCTTTGAACTGACCTTCTTCATTGACGTCAGTTCCGGCGCCCGCATTGGTATCGACCAGCATAGCATCGAGATAGTGGCGTTCACCGTTGGGTAGAATCACCGCCTCCGCCAAAATTCCGATGGTCGGTTTGCCCGAGATGCGGCGGGGTTCGCTCACCTTGGTTACGCGGCCTTCCACGGTAGCTCCGACGGGAATCACTGTCTTGCCATTCAGCGTGACTGGCTGGGTGACGCGGGCCTGGAACGGGTCGCCGGTCTTGTTGCTGAAGGTTGCCAAAGTCGTTTCCAGCTTGACCATCAAGGGCGTGCCCGCGGGCAATGCCGGATTCGTTTGAGCTGGGAGCATCCCTGCCAGCAGCAGGATGCCCGGTAGAACCATCCACTTCTTCATAATCGTACCTCCTCGACACCTGATTCTTTCTATGACTTTAGACCAGCGGGGAACCGAGGACAACACGCGACGCCTGATGGGAACCAGCAGAGGTAAGGGGCTGGCGTGGGGTCACGACGCCCGGTGCCGGGGATGCGGAGGCGACCGTTCGTCGCAACGCTGCGATGCTCCATCCGATATAATCATGAGTTTCGCGAACACTTATGGGCAAGAATTTATACGGGCGTCGGATATATAACGGCAAGGCGCTTTACCTTCAATACGGATATCAAATCAGAACTTCCTGAATCAGAACCCGAGGACATTTCTATGAGCAATATTGCAGAAGTCGTTGCGCGCGAAGTTCTGGATTCGCGCGGCAACCCCACCGTAGAGGCGGAAGTGCAACTCGTTAACGGCGCAATTGGCCGAGCCATTGTCCCCAGCGGAGCTTCGACGGGCGAGCACGAGGCCGTGGAGCTTCGCGATGGCGATTCGCATCGCTACCTGGGAAAAGGCGTTCTAAAAGCTGTAGAGAACGTCAACGGCGAGATCGCCAATGCGGTCGGGGGCATGGACGCTTCTGACCAGCGCAGCATTGACCAGAAGATGATTGAGCTCGATGGGACGGAAAATAAAGGACGTCTCGGAGCGAACGCGATCCTTGCCGTATCCATGGCGGCGGCACGCGCAGCTGCGGCCGAGTACGGCTTGACCTTGTATCGCTACCTCGGCGGCGCGGGAGCCAACACTCTACCCACGCCCATGATGAACATTCTCAACGGGGGAGCGCACGCGGACAACAACGTGGACTTTCAGGAATTTATGGTGATGCCTGTAGGTGCGCCTTCGTTTTCAGAAGCCTTGCGCTGGGGAGTCGAAGTTTTCCATACGCTGAAGGGAGTGCTGAAGAAGCGCGGGTACAACACCGCTGTCGGAGACGAAGGCGGATTCGCGCCATCGGTCAAGTCGAACGTCGAAGCCATCGAGGTTGTGCTCGAGGCGATCGAGCAGGCCGGCTACAAGCCGGGGGAAGAAATTGCTATCGCCCTCGATCCAGCGGTGAGTGAGCTCTACCAGGACGGGAAGTATGTCTTCAAGAAATCCGACCAGTCGGCGAAGAGTTCTGACGACATGGTGCGCTTCTGGGCGAAGTGGGTGCATGACTATCCAATCGTCTCGATCGAAGACGGCCTGGCCGAGGATGACTGGGAGGGATGGCAGTCGTTGACCAAAGAACTGGGTGGGAAGATTCAACTGGTGGGCGACGATTTGTTCGTTACCAACGTCGAGCGGTTGCAAGAGGGAATCGACAAGAACGTCGCCAACTCGATTCTGATCAAAGTCAACCAGATTGGGACCGTTAGCGAAACCTTGGATGCGATTGATCTGGCGCGGCGCAACGGTTACACGTCAGTGATCTCGCATCGGTCGGGCGAGAGCGAAGATACCTTCATCGCAGACTTGGCTGTCGCTACCGGCGCAGGACAGATCAAGACGGGCTCGGCCTCTCGCACGGACCGCGTCGCCAAGTACAACCAGTTGCTGCGGATTGAGGAAGAGTTGGGAGATGGGGCGAGATTTTTGGGGATCAAGGCACTGAATTACGGCATGTAGGTTCAGGCGTTGCACTCAGAACCCAGTCAATGAGCGTGAAATGGCGATATTTCGCCAACAACCGACAAGAGCGATAATCTCAGGCATGGCCTATGCCATAACTCACTCGCTTTTCTTGAACCAAAGGGGCACTGCGAGATGTTTCCCAAGCTTGCGCGGGTATCGAGTGACAGGTACGAAGCAGCGGTAAACGTGGAGTGGAAGGGGTCCCGCCCATGTTGTCTGCTTACCGCAGCCGCAAAGGGGTGTAAATGGAACAGCGGTCATTTTGCGATAAAATAGGAGTCAAGCCAGTAAGGCATTCATTCTTAAGGAGATGCGCCGAACGATCTTCGGCTAGGTCTAAGTCGCGGGTGAGGCGGGTGAGGCCGGCGATGACGCGCGCGGACTCGATGCGCCATACGGCTTCGATGGTGCGATGGAAGACCTGATGTGGATCGGTAGCGGACACTGCTACCGATCACACCAGCTTCAATCCGTGGATGCAAGAGCGGCTATTTTTTGGCGGTCTGATTTGGCAGCTCAGCTCGGAGCTTTACTTTGTGCTGGATCTGCTCTTCGGACAGGATGGGTGCGAAGTCTTCCATCTCAAAGACCTGGCGGATTTCGACTTCGTAGTCGCCGGCGCTGCAGTTGGGGCCACGCTTGACCCACTCGATGGCCTCTTCGAGGGACTTGACCTGCAAGATCGAGAAGCCGGCGATGAGCTCCTTGGCCTCGGTGAAGGGGCCGTCGATGACGGTACGAGACTTGCCGGAGAATTTGACG
>WNFC01002372.1_pt1 | contig 42711 bp, 43 predicted proteins | sample 5400541 | NCBI WGS metagenome assembly WNFC01 (sample SAMN13153342, study PRJNA577476) | soil metagenome | isolation source: 120 cm saprolite under Douglas fir tree site 2 hole 2 replicate 1 | place: USA:California | collected 2015-04-18 | reverse complement strand
CAGAATCGCCGATCACCGACGTTGCGCCTCTTAGCCAGAAGCGGGGGGCCCCCCATTCCCTACCCAGTAATCGAAGGCCAACCGGCAGGCCGCCAGCCCTGGTCTCAGTCGATGGGGATCTGAAGCGACTGGCCGGGCACCAGCGCCGGTGAGGACAGGTGATTCACGCGTATGATCTGGTCGACTCGCGCCCGCGGGTCTCCCCCATAATGACCGGCGGCGATGCCCCACAGCGTATCCCCGGGGCCGACCACGACCCGCTCGTACCGCGCCGGGCTGCTGCCGTAGGCCAGCTGGGCCGAGACGACCAATAACCCGGCGACCAGGAGCAGCACCCGGCCCCAGCCGCGCGTTCGCCGGACCGGCCGCAAGTAGGTTTTGGAGGCAAAATCGGGCACGAACATGCGTTCGCGATTGAGCCTAGCACGAACGGTTGTTCGCGTCAAGGCCCGGCTCGAACAAGTGTTTGCACTGGCCGAACGGATGTGCTACCATCCCGGCGACAGTGAATACACCCGCTGCATCGGGGCTCCATGGCCGTCGGCCGGCTGGGTTGACTTTGCAGGGGCAAACGTGTGTGCTACCATCCTGTGGTCGCGGCCCGGCCTCCCCTCCTCTTCCCTCTCGGGGCACGCCTACGGTTCCCCGGAGGCAACGATGATCGGAGCCTGGCCCGTTTCGCAGGCGTCTACGGGAGGGGAAGCGATGCCAGAGCCGCTCACGAATCGGCAGCGGGAAATCCTTGAGTATCTGAAGTTCCGCCAGAAAATTCGGGGATATCCGCCAACGGTTCGAGAGATCGGCGAGGCGGTCGGCCTCTCGTCCAGCTCCACGGTGCAGAACCATCTCAACACCCTGGAACGCAAGGGCTATATCCGCCGTGACCCGACCAAGTCCCGCACCATCGAGGTCGTCGATTACGACCAGATCCACACCAAGCTGAGCAAGGTCGTGCCCATCCCGCTCATCGGTCGCGTCGCCGCCGGTCAGCCGATCCTGGCCGAGGAGAACGTCGAAGACCACTTGATGCTCAGCCAGGACCTCATCGGCACGGATACGGCATTTGCCCTCACCGTGCACGGCGACAGCATGAAGGACGCGGGGATCCTTGATGGCGATCTGGTCGTCGTCCGCCCGACCAAGGACGCGCCCAACGGCAGCGTGGTGGTCGCCCGCATTGAGGACGAGGCTACCAATGAGCCCATGGCCACGGTCAAGACGCTGTACAAGGAAGCGAACCGGGTCCGGCTGCAGCCGGCCAACGACGCCTACGCACCCATCTACACCACGGTGGCCCAACTGGAGGGCCAGGTGGTGGCGGTGGTGCGTCTACTGCGCTGAGGGCGGGCCTCCACCGGCGCCGTCAACCCTGAAGGCTTGAAACCGCGGTAACAGGCGACGCGGCAGCCGGCCGCGCAGGGCCACGCCGTCCCCGCGATACTCCAGGGATTCCACTTTCCCGACTTTATGGAACTCGGCTTCGCGCGCGTTCTCGCTGTAGGGGAGCAGCACCTCGACGGGCACGAAGTCGCCCGGGAGCACGGTGGCGACCGCCTCCCCTAGTTCGGTCAGGCCCACGTGGCGAAGCGCGGAGATGGGGACCACCTGCTGGTAGGGATCCCAGGTCTCGCCCCGGAGGGCCGCCGCCGCGTCCGCCGGGAGCAGGTCGACCTTGTTCAGGGCCAGCACCATGGGCTTATCCATCGCGTCCAGCTCTTGCAGGATTTCATGCACGGCCTCCATCTGGTCCCGGCCGTCATACCGGCTGGCGTCGAGCACATGCAGCAGGATGTCCGCCTCCTGTACTTCCTCCAGGGTGGCCTTGAAGGCCTCCACCAGGCCGGTGGGCAGCTTCTGGATGAAGCCGACGGTATCGGTAAACAGCACTTCCTGGCGGGTCGGCAAGCGGACCAGCCGCGTGGTGGGGTCCAGCGTGACGAAGAGGGCGTCTTCGGTCCCCACGTGGGCCTTGGTCATCGCGTTGAGCAGCGTCGACTTGCCGCTGTTGGTGTAACCGACGATGGCCACCACCGGGTAAGCGGCCCGTTGGCGGCCCTCGCGGCGCAGCGCGCGCTGTTTGCGGATCTCCTTGATTTCGCGATCGCACTCGCGCATGCGGTGCCGGATGCGCCGGCGGTCACTCTCCAGCTTTTGCTCACCAGGCCCGCGGGTCCCGATCCCACCTCCTAGCCGGGAGAGGTCGCGGCCGCCGACCAGCCGCGGTAGCAGATGGTGCAGCTGCGCCGATTCCACCTGCAGCCGGCCCTCTCGGGTACGCGCCCGCTGGGCAAAGATGTCGATGATCAATTCGGTGCGGTCGATGACCTTGAGATCGAGCTTCTTTTCCAGGTTGCGCTGCTGGCGGGGCGAGAGCTCCTCGTTGATGATCAGCACGTCGAAGTCGACGCCGTGTTTGCGCTGGTGGAGCTCGTCCACCTTCCCGGCACCCAGGAACAAGGCTGGATCGGGTCGGGCACGCCGCTGGACATCGGTGCCGACCACCGTGGCACCGGCCGTGCGGGCCAGCTCACCCAGCTCCAGGAGCTGCTCTTCGATGGCCGCCCGCCCCTGGGACTCGTAGTCCAGCGCCATCAGGAAGGCGCGCTCGCGGCGGCCGTTAGCCGTAGGACTCAACCTCGCGGGTAATCATACCCAGCTCGTCCTGGGCCCTAACCGTTTGGCCCTCCCCTCCCCTCCCCGCCTACTCAGAAGGAATGGCTGCCGGGACCTGGCGCGCGGCAATCTCGCGCAGCACCTTCTTGTCGAATTTCCCCACGCTGGTCTTGGGGATCTCGTCGACGAAGCGCACTTCATCGGGCAGCCACCATTTGGCCACCATCGGCTGGAGATAGGTGAGGATCTCGTCCGGCGTGATGGCACCATGGTGTTCGGGCTTGGGGACTACATACGCCACCGGCCGCTCCTGCCACTTCGGGTGTGGCACCCCAATGACCGCGGCCTCCAGCACCTTGGGGTGGCCCATGATGGCCGACTCCAGCTCCACCGACGAGATCCATTCGCCGCCTGACTTCACCAGGTCCTTGGTCCGGTCCACGATCTGCACGTAGCCTTCCCGGTCGACATTGGCCACGTCGCCGGTGCGCAACCAGCCGTCGGCGGTGAACCGCTCGGGGTCCACGCCCCGGTAGTAGCCGCTGGTCACCCACGGGCCGCGCACCTGGATCTCGCCCACCGCCTGGCCGTCCCAGGGCTGGATCTCGCCGGTGTCCACGGCGGCCAGCCGCAGCTCCACCCCGGGGACGGGCAGTCCTTGCTTCAGTCTGACCCGCCGCTCGACCTCTGACCCATCCCGGAGGGCACGCTTCACCTGGCTGATGGTCGCCACCGGCGATGTCTCGGTCATGCCCCAGGCGTGCAGCATGGTCAGGCCTCGGCGCGCCATCCCATCCATCAGGGCCGGTGGGATGGCCGACCCGCCGCAGGGAATGATCCGCACCGAAGGCAGCTCCGTGCCGGTCTTCTCCAAGTACTGGAGCAGGCTAATCCAGACGGTGGGCACACCCGCGGGCAGGGTCACCCCTTCGTCCCGGATCAGGGTGGCGAGGCTGGCTGGATCAATGAAACGGTCCGGGAAGACCAGCTTGGCCCCGACCATGGTGGCGGCGTAGGCCAGGCCCCAGGAATTGGCGTGGAACATGGGGACGACCGGCAGCACGCTGTCCGCCTCGCTGAGGCCCATGGAATCGGTCAGCGCCACCGCAAAGGAGTGCAGGAAGGCGGACCGGTGGCTGTACACCACGCCCTTCGGCTTGCCGGTGGTGCCGGACGTGTAACACATGGCGGCGGCCTCGCGCTCATCGAGGGCGGGCCACGCATATACCGTGGGCTGCGCGGCCAGGAGGTCCTCATACGACAGCATCGGTTTGAGCGGACTGTCGGGCAGCGGACCATCGGTCAGGCACACATACTGGCGGACCGAGGGCAGCTTGCCGGCGATCCGCTCCAGCGCCGGGAGCACGCTGGCATCCACAAACAGGACGCGGTCCTCGGCGTCATTGATGACGAACTCGAGGTGTTCGGGAAAGAGGCGGAGGTTCACGGTGTGCAGGACCGCCCCGCTGCAGGGAACGGCGAAGTACAGTTCGAGGTGGCGATAGTTATTCCAGGCGAACGTGCCCACCCGGTCTCCGGGTCCGACGCCGAGAGCTTTCAGGGCATTGGCCAGGCGCGCTACGCGCTCGCCGAACTCTCGATAGTGGTATCGGTGGATCCCCTGCTCGCGCCGGGTCACGATCTCCTTGTCGGGGTAGAGGGTCGTGGATCGCCAGAGGAAGTGCTGCAGCGTGAGCGGAAAATCGGGCATCGTGCTGCGCATATCGGCCTCTCTCCTTGTGCTCGCCCGGGGGGCAGCCCCGGCTCCCAGCCGTCGTTGCTCTGCGCTGAATATACGCAGCGGCTGAACGCTGTCAAGCCGAGCGAGCGCCGAGTGGAGACAGCGGCCTAGAGGCCGCCCACGCCGCCGGGACCAGATCCGCTACCGATCGGGCCCGGGATCACGGGCATGGTGGCGGGATCGATGAAGTACCCGGAGAGGTAGCCGTTGGCGCCTTGGGCGCTATAGCCGGTGAAGTAGAAGTAGGCGAACTGGACGATTGGGTTCTGGGTCTCGCTGGTGGCGTCCTGCACGATCGGGACGATGAGCACGGTGCCCACGTAGGGGTCCGACAGGCCGTAGTCCACGGCCCGGGTGCCCGGCCTCCTGGCCGTGACCGAGACGGTAGCCACCTTTATTACGGGGTGGTCGATACGCTGAAGCCCGCTGCCCACCGCCACGAAGCGCGGGTCCCAACCCGGACGCACCCTTCTCACAAGTGGAGCCGGCTCTTGGTGCGGCCTGCCTTCCCCGGCTCCAGTAGGTCTCACCCACCAAACTTTTCCCCTCCCTCGAGGGAGCGGCAGGGGATGGTGTGGCGCCTGAGGGTATCTAGAACCTCTTCTGTCGAGCGCAGGCGGCTACCCGAGCCGGCGCAGGACGGCGTCCGACCCGCCAGTCGGATCGATCCACTGCACGCGCGCGTCGGCGCGAAACCACGTGTACTGCCGGCGGGCATATTGCCGGACCTGCTTGATGATGTCCTGGCGAACATCGGGGAGGCAGCTGGTGCCCTCTAGATAGGCAGCGATCTCCGGGTATCCATGCCCGAGCCGGCGCAGGTCGGCCCGGGGGAACCGGGCTCGGACGCGCTGGACTTCCTCGATCAACCCGCTCGCCAGCATGCGGTCGACCCTGGTCTCGATCCGGCGGTCGAGCTCCGCCAGCGGGACGTCGAGCCCCATGACCAGGCTGGCCCAAGGGGGCGGCGACGCCCGGCGCGCCTGGCTGGGCGGCCGGCCGGTGGCCGCGTAGATCTCGAGCGCCCGGATCAGCCTCCGAGGATTGCGTTGCGCCCGGTCGGCGGCGGTTGGATCCACTCGCCGCAGCTCGGTTTCCAACGCCTCCATGCCCTCGGACTCCAGTCGCGCTTCTAGCGTGGCGCGCAACCCTGGGTCCGGCGGTGTGTCGCCCAGATTCCAGCCGTCGAGGAGGGCACGAACGTAGAGGCCGGTTCCACCTTGCAGGATTGGCAGCTTGCCCCGGCCTCGCACCTGTGCAATGGCGGCCAACGCCAGCCGCCGGTAATCGGCCACCGTGAAGGCCTCGCCGGGATCCACCACATCGATCACATGGCAAGGAATCCCGTGCAAGGCCTCGAGGTCGGGCTTGTTGGTGCCGACGTCGCACTCGCGATACACCTGCCGCGAGTCGGCGGAGATCAATTCACCGTCGAGCCGCTCCGCCAGCTCGATGGCCAGGTCGGTCTTGCCGCTGGCCGTCGGTCCCACGACCGCCAGCAGGTCGAGGCCGGCCATATCGGTCACGGCCGGCGGAAGAGCCGTCGCAGCTGGGGGTCCGAGAGGAGCAGAGTCGTGGGCCGCCCGTGCGGGCAGGTGATGGGCTGGGCCGTTTCGGTCAGCTGCCGGAGCAGGGCCCCAGCCGTCGCCTCGGTCAACGGGTCGCCAAAGCGCACCGCGCCGTGGCACGCCAGCAGAGCGGCTGCCTCGCGCTGGCGCACCTCTGGGGAGACGTCGCGGGCGAGGTCATCGAGCAGATGGACCAGGGCCGCCTCAGCGCGGCCGTCCTTGAGCTCCGCCGGAGCGGCCTGCAACCGCAGCGCACGCTCGCCGAAAACCTCGACCTCGAAGCCCAGCTGGACCAACCAGTCGCGCTGCTGCGCCACGCTGGCGGCCTGTTCGGGAGTAACATCGACGATCCGCGGGAGGAGCAGCGGCTGGGTGGCCGCGGACCCCTGGCGGAGCCGTTCCCAGATGCCGTCGAAGAGGATGCGCTCATGGGCCGCGTGCTGGTCGATGAGCACGACGGCGTGGGGCGCTTGGGCCACCAGGTAGGCGTTGAGCACCTGCCCGACGTAGGTCAGTGGCGGCAGACTCGAGCGCGCCGCTTCGGGCGGAACCGCCGACGGCGTCCACGCCGGACCGCTGATGACCGTGGTTTCCCGCAGCTGCAAGGCGTCCCCTGCCGCCGCCGCTTCCAGCTGGTACAGCGGGCTCTGCCGCAGGGCTCGAAAGCAGGCCCGCTCGATGGCCGCGAAGGCCCACCGCTCATCCCGGAACCGGATTTCGCGCTTGGTCGGATGGACGTTGATGTCCACCTCGATCGGATCGACCTGCAGGTTGAGCACGGCCAGCGGGTACCGGTCCGGATCCTTGAGGCCCTGGTACGACTGCTCCACGGCAAAAGCCAGGTTCCGGTGATGGATCCGGCGGCGATTGACCAGGATGACGACGTGATCGCGGGTCGATCGGGTCAGGCTCGGCGGACTGAGCAACCCCTGGACCGACCCATCGTCCACCAGCAGCATCGCGGTGGCCGCCTCTGCGCCTACGATGGCCGCGAAGGCCTCCCGCAGGTCGCCGGTCCCCGGCGTACGCAGCACCTGGCGGCGGTCCACCTGGAGGACGAAGACCGTTTCCGGATGGCCGAGGGCCAGCTCGCTGGCCACCCGGACGATCACGGCGGTCTCGGTGGCTGGCTGTTTCAGGAACCGGAACCGAGCCGGCGTGTTGAAGAACAGCTGGCGCACGGACACGCGGGTGCCATCCGGGGTGCCGGCCGCGGCGTCCTCTTCTACGACCCCGCCCCGAACCAGCACTCGACGGCCCTCTCCCCTCCCCCGCACCCGGGTGGCCAGCTCGACCTCGGCCACCGCCGCGATGCTGGCCAGCGCCTCGCCGCGAAATCCCAGGGTGGTGATGGCGCGCAAGTCGTCCAGCGTTTCGATCTTGCTGGTCGCGTGTCGCCGGAAGGCCAGGGCAGCGTCCTCGGGTATGATGCCGCCGCCGTCGTCCACCACTTCGATCAGCCCGCGCCCGGCGTCCTCCACGCGGATGGTGACACGGGTGGCTCCCGCATCCAGGGCGTTCTCGGCCAGCTCTTTGACCACCGCCGCCGGCCGTTCCACCACCTCACCCGCGGCGATGGCGTCCGCTACTGCCGCCGGTAGGACCGCGATCCGGCTCAGGGCGTGCTCAGCGGCCGGCATGTTCTCCTTGCCAGGCGAAGAGCTTCTGCAGCGCCTCGCGTGGCGTCAGGTGCTCGAGGTCGAGCTGCTGCAGTTCCTGGACCAACGGGTGCGGCAGCGGGAGGCTCAGCTGGTCGCTGGGGTGAGGCCGCTCCAGCGGCCGCTGCCCTTCCAGCTCGCGCAGGATGGCGCGCGCGCGCAGCACCACCTGCCGGGGTAGCCCCGCCAGCTGGGCGACATGGATCCCGTAGCTGCGGTCGGCGCCCCCCGCCACCACCTGGTGCAGGAACGTCACCTGGTCGCCCTCCTCCCGGACCTCCATCCGGAAGTTGCGCAGCCGCGGCAGCCGCTCCACCAGCGCGGTCAATTCGTGGAAGTGGGTGGCAAACAGCGTCAGGCTGCGCAGCTGGGGCGCCTCGTGCAGGTACTCGAGGAGGGCCTGCGCGATGCTGACGCCGTCGTAGGTGCTGGTCCCTCGCCCCACCTCGTCGAACACCAGCAGGCTGGATGGGGTGGCATGGGCCAGGATGTGGGCCGTTTCCACCATCTCCACCATGAAGGTGGAGAGACCGCGCGCCAGCTCATCGTGGGCGCCCACCCGGGTGAAGATCCGGTCGCACAGCCCGATGCTGGCGCGCGCCGCCGGCACGAAGCTGCCCACCTGGGCCAGCAGCACGATCAGGGCCGCTTGGCGCAGGTAGGTCGACTTGCCCGCCATGTTGGGGCCGCTGAGCAGGACGATCTGGGCGTCGCGCGGATCGAGGCGCAGGTCGTTGGGCACAAAGCGGCCCGGTCCCAGCGCCCGCTCGACCAGCGGATGCCGGCCGCCGACGATGTCGATGCCCGGCTCCAGGCGCAGCGCCGGGCGCACCCATCCCTCGCGGTCCGCGACGTCCGCCAGGGAGGCCAAGGCGTCGAGCTCACCTACGGCCTCGGCGGCCTGCAGCAGACCGGGAGCGGCGCTGGTCACCTGCTGGCAGAGCTGGCGGAACACCGCGTGCTCCCGCGCCACCAGCGCGCTCTTGGCGTTCAGGACCACCGCCTCTTTGTCCTTGAGCTCGGGCGTGATGTAGCGTTCGCCGTTGACCAGGGTCTGCTTGCGCACGTACTCGGCGGGCACGGGCAGGCGGTTGGCGTGGGTCACCTCGAGGTAGTAGCCGAACACCTGGTTGAATCCGACCTTCAACGACCGGATGCCGCTACGATCGCGCTCCAGGGCTTCCAGGTTGCTGATCCACTCGCGGGCGGCCCGCGAGCCGGCCTGGATGCTGTCCCGCTCGGCGTCGTAACCATCCCGGATCACGCCGCCCTCGCGCAGTGTCGCCGGCGGGTCCGGCACCAGGGCCCGATCGAGCTCCGACCGGATGGCCTCCAGACCCGGCGGGCTGGTCCAGCGCAGGACCGGCCACGCGCGGGTGGCCGCCGCCACCGGACCCAGCGCCGCGATGGTCCTGGCAATCGCTCGCAGGTCGCGCGGGCTGGCGACCCCCTGGCCGGCACGGGTGACCAGCCGCTCCAGGTCGGCGATCGGCCGCAGCGACTGCCGCAATCGGGCCCGGCCGGTGGCATCCCCGACCAGCAGCGCCACCCGATCGAGGCGCGCCTCCAGCGGCGCCAGGGCCCGCTGAGGCCGGTCCAGCCAGCGCCGCAGCGTGCGGCCACCCATGGAGGTCGCGGTTTGGTCCAGGAGAGCGGCCAGGTCTTCCTCCCCGGCCACATCCGGTGTCAATCCCAGAGTGCGCCGGGTGGCGGGATCGAGGTGCATGAAATCGCGTGGATGCTCGGCGCGCAGGCGCACCAGCGCTGGATCCAGGCGCAGGCGCACCCGCTCGGCATGGTGCAGGAGGGCGCCGGCCGCGCCCAACGCTTCCGGCCACTCCTCGATGCCGAAGGCGGCCAGGGTCTCCACGCCCAGCAGCGACCTGAGGCGTTGGCTGGCCCCCCGGGCGTCGAAGTCGGTGGCCGCCACCCAGGTGGTGGCCACCCCCCCAAGGAGCGGCGTTAGCCGTTCGCGGTCCGTCTCCGGCGCGATCACCTCGGCGGGTCGCAACCGCGCCAGCTCATCGCGAAGCGGATCGTCCCCCGGGTCGGTGCGGATGACCGCCAGCTCCCCGGTGGAACAATCGAGCACGGCCACCCCGTTGTGGTGCGGACGGGCTGCCAGGGCGACGGCATAGTTGCCCCGGCCGGGCTCCAGGTAGGCCTCCTCGACCACGGTGCCCGGGGTCAGCACCCGTACCACCTCCCGCCGCACCAGGCCCCGGCGGCCGGGATCGGCCTCCTCCACTTGATCGCAGATGGCGACCGAAAGCCCGGCGCGCAACAGGCGCGCCACGTAGGACTCGTAGGCGTGGTACGGCACCCCCGCCATGGGAAATCGCTGGCCCTTTCCCAGTTCGCGGCTGGTCAGCGTGATGCCGAGGATGGGCGCCGCTCGCTCGGCATCGGGGCCGAAGGTCTCGTAGAAGTCGCCTAACCGGAAGAGGACAATGGCGTCGGCGTGCGCCTGCTTAACGCGCTGGTATCGATCAGGACTTCGACCTCCCGGTCGAGCCACCGCTGGTTGGCGCGCTCGGCAATCCGCCGCTGGGCTTCCAGCAGCACATTGATCCGGCGCTTCTTTTCCTCGGGCAGCACGTCGTCCGCCTGACGGCCGGCCGTGGTCCGCGGCCGGGGCGAGAAGCCCTGGATGTGGACCACGTCGAACTGGACCTCCTCCAGCAAGGACTGGGTGCGCTGGAACTGGTCTTCGGTCTCCCCGGGGTAGCCCACGATGACGTCCGTGGACAGGGATAGATCCGGAATCGCCGCCCGGGCCTGCGCCACCACCGACCGGTATTCGTCGCGGGTGTAGCGCCGCCGCATCTGCTTGAGGATGAGGTCGTCGCCCGACTGAAACGGGAGGTGGAGATGCTCGCACACGCGCGGCAGGTCGCGAATCGCCCCCAGGAGGTCGGCGTGCACGTGGCGGGGATGCGAGGTGAGGAAGCGCACCCGCCAGATACCCGGGATCCGGTCCACGGCCGCCAGCAACCCGGCCAGCCGGGTCCCGGATGCCGGGTCGCGATAGGAGTTCACCGTCTGGCCCAGCAGGGTCACCTCGCGCACGCCCTGGTCGGCGAAGCGGCGGACGTCCTCCACCACGTCGGCCAGCGGGCGACTGCGCTCGGTGCCGCGCACGAAGGGGACGATGCAGAAGCTGCAGACCTCGTTGCAGCCGAAGATGACTGGGATGAAGGCGGTCAGGCCATGCTGAAAGACCGCGCCGCCGGTCTGCGCCGGATCGGTCTCGTACTCCCCCTGCAGGTCCTGGATGAAGGCCTCGTACTCGCGCATGTCGAATCGGTAATCGAGGTCCGGCAGGCGCTGGTACAGGCGATCCCCTTCCTTGTTGGCCATGCAGCCGGTCATGGCGACGGCCCGTCCCGGCCGGGCCCGCTTCCAGGCCTTCAGCTCACGGAACTTGCCATAGGCTTTCTGCTCCGCGTTCTGCCGGACGCAGCAGGTCACCAGGATGGCCAGATCGGCCTCGTCCAGCGTGGCGGAAGCGGTGAACCCGGCCGCCACGAGGCCCTGGGCCAGGTAGTCGGCGTCGGACTCGTTCATCTGACACCCGCTCACCCAGAGGTGGAAACGCTGGCCGGAGGGGGGCCGCTTATGCCCATTTGGACGGGGCCGGCTGAAGGCATGCGGCTCGAAGCGGAGGGGCACGCCTGGCACGCGTAAACGCGGGGGCGCGGCCGGGGTCGTCATGGCCGAGTAGCTTAGCGGTTCTCTCGGTGCTCGACCAGGAGGCGGATCCCGGTCCGCTCTTCCCCATCGATCGAAATGTCGATGAAAGAAGGGATGCAGACCAGGTCGAGCCCGCCGGCGGCCACGTAGCCGCGGGAGATGGCGATGGCCTTGACCGCCTGGTTGATGGCGCCAGCCCCGATGGCCTGGACTTCGACCCGGTGCTGGGTGCGGACGACGCCCGCAATGGCGCCCGCCACCGCAACCGGTTTGGAGGTGGCCGACACCTTCAGAATCTCAATCGCCGGGCGAGGCGGCCTGGGCGGCGCAGCAGGCGCGCTACTGGGCGGCGGGGACGTCCCGGTCGATCCGTTCGATTGCTGTGGCGTGTCCAGAGTGTCCATCTATTGTAGCCAGGACGGAATTGAAGGTTACGGGACCCTCCGCCACCTTAAACCGGATTGGCAGGCCCGTCAAGAAGCGCTGCAGGCTGATGCCCCGATCCATGCCGATAATGGAGTCCCGGGGACCGACCATTCCCAGGTCCGACACATAGGCGGTACCCTGGGGCAGGATGCGGGCGTCGGCGGTGGGGACGTGGGTATGGGTGCCGAACACGAAGCTGGCCCGGCCATCCAGGTGCCAGCCCAGCGCCACCTTCTCGGAGGTCGCCTCGGCGTGCACATCCACGATCCGCACCCGGGCCGCCTCGCCGCCCCGGACGATGTCGTCCACGGCCGTGAACGGGGAATCGTTGGGCGGCATGAAGAGCCGGCCCTGGACGTTGCCGACCAGCACCATCCCCTTCTCCCCCAGGTCGTGGCACAGCCAGCCGCGCCCCGGGGCCCCAGTGGGGTAGTTCTGGGGCCGCAGGATGGGCCGGTCGCCGTCGAACCCGTCGACCATCTCGCGCTGGTCCCAGATGTGGTTGCCGCTGGTGAGCACGTTGATCCCCAGGGTGAACAGGTCGTCCGCGATCTTGGGCGTCAACCCGAACCCGCCCGCGGCATTTTCGCCGTTGGCGATCACCAGGTCGATGCCGTATTCGCGGCGCAGCTGGGGCAGCACCCGGGCCACCGCATCCCGGCCTGGCCGGCCGATGATGTCGCCGATGGCGAGGACGGTCACGATCACCCGGGCATCGTAGCAGCCAAGATGCAAGAGGCTGGATCGGTCCGCGTCACAGCCCCTATGGTCCTGGCGTTAGACCTCCTCCGGGCGGGCGTGGTACACGCGCCCTACCGTCCCGGCTTCGTCAACGTGACGGGGCTGATCGTCCTCTACTTCCTGCCCACCATCATCGCCGGACTCCGCCGCTCCACCATGACGGTCTGGGTGGCGCTGATCGACCTGCTGGCTGGCTGGACCGTGGTGGGATGGATCGTAGCCCTGGTGATAGCGATCGCCTCCGCCCGCCAACAGCCCAACGGCCAGGGGCCGCCGGCGTCCCCCACCACCCCGTCCCACTAGCCCGGAGGGCTGGGCGCGGATTACGGCCAGAGGCGCCGGCAACAAGAAAAGGCGGTCCAGCGGGACCGCCTTTTCGTCTGGGATTTCCTATTTGGCGTATTCGATGACCCGGGTCTCACGGATGACCGTGACTTTGATCTGCCCTGGGTAACTGAGTTCATCCTCGATGCGCTTGGCGATATCGCGGGCGATGATCTGGGAGGTCGCGTCGTCGATCTGCTCGGGCTTGACGATGATCCGGATCTCCCGGCCGGCCTGGATGGCGAATGACTTTTCCACTCCCTCGAAGGAGTTGGCGATGGCCTCCAGCTTCTCCAGCCGCTTGATGTAGGTGGTCAGGGTTTCGCGCCGGGCGCCGGGTCGGGAGGCCGACACCGCGTCGCAGGCCACCGTCAGGATGGCCTCCACGGAGTTTGGCTCGATGTCGTAGTGATGGGCCTTGACCGCGTGTACCAGTTTCTCCGGCTTCCCCAACCGGAGGAGGAGCTCTCCACCGATCATGGCGTGGGACCCCTCGACTTCGTGATCCACGGCCTTGCCGATGTCGTGCAGCAGGCCCGCCTCCTTGCTGAGCGCCACATCGGCGCCGATCTCGGCGGCCACCATCCCGCAGAGGAAGGAGACCTCCTTGCTGTGGGTGAGCACGTTCTGGCCGTAGCTGGTGCGAAAGGCCAGGCTGCCCAGCAGCTTGACCAGTTCGGGGTGGAGTCCCGTGACGCCCGTCTCGAACATCGCCTGCTCGCCCTCTTCGCGGATGCGAGCCTGGACGTCGGTCCGGGCCTTGGTCACCATTTCCTCAATCCGGGCCGGATGGATCCGGCCGTCCATGAGCAGGTGGTTGAGGGCCACCCGCGCAATCTCCCGCCGCACGGGATCAAAGCCGCTGAGGATGACGGCTTCCGGGGTGTCGTCGATGATCAGGTCGACCCCGGTCGCGTGTTCCAGGGCCCGGATGTTGCGGCCCTCTCGACCGATGATGCGGCCCTTCATTTCGTCGCTGGGGATGGGCACCACCGAGACCGACGTCTCGGCCGTTTGCTCGGCCGCGATCCGCTGCATCGCGGTGACCAGGATGTCCCGGGCGCGCCGGTCACTCTCCTCCTTGATCACCTGTTCGTTGTCACGGATCTTCCGAGCGACCTCCTGGGTGAGCTCCTTCTCGACCCCTTCCAGGATCTGCGCGCGGGCCTCGTCCCGGGTCAGACCCGACACTCGCTCCAGCTCCTTCAGCTGGGCTGCGATGGCCGCGTTCAGGTTCTCCTCGACTTTCTCGAGTTCCTGCTCCCGGGCCGCCAGGCCCTGGTCGCGTCGCTCGAGCTCCTCCAGCTTGCGATCGACGGATTCTTCCTTCTGCTGCAGGCGCCGTTCCGAACGCTGGAGTTCGGCACGGCCGTCGCGGACTTCTTGCTCCAGAGCGGTCCGGATGCGATGGGCTTCCTCTTTGGCCTCGAGGACGGTTTCCTTCCGGAGGGTCTCGGCGTCGGCCAGCAGCTTCTCGCGCTGAGCCATGGAGGCCGTCTCGTCTCGCCGATGCCGGCCGGAGACCCACACATAGGCCACGAGGGCGCCCACCACGATCCCGACCACGGCTCCGGGCAGGAGCCATAAATAGGACATGGGTACACCTCTTTCTATGGACTTGTGAAAGTTCACACGCCGCGTGAAGACGCGGCGGGGACTAGTCGTTCAAACGCGACAAATCTTGACCAGTCTAGTCGACGTAACAGGGAGTGTCAAACCGGGGGGGTTGGCGACGACGGAGCGTCCAATCGCTCAGTCGTCCGGTTCATCTTCGGCTCCGCGCTCCCGATCGACGAGTTCCCACTCGGCCCGCAGGCGGGTGGCTACCCGGACAATGGTCGAGGTGCGAAAGCCTCGCCGGCCGAGCACCGCTCCCACCCGGCGCCGCAGGTCATCGCTGGTCGCCGGCGGCCGCTGGCGCAGGCTGCTCTGGGCCAGCGCCAGCGCTCGCTCCTCCTCATCGGCGGGATCGAGCTGGGCCATCGCCCGGCTGAGGTCGGCCTCGGGGATCCCCTTCGACCGCAGCTCCCGGGCGATCAGCGACTGGCCGCGCGTCCGGCTCCGACGGCGGGCCAGGGCCTCGGCGTACGCCTGGTCATCCAGGTACCCCAACCGGGCCGCCCGGCTCAGCACCCCCTCGACGGTTTCCGGGGCATAGCCCAGTTGCTGCAACCGCTGCCCGAGCAGAGCCCGGGGCAGCGGCTGGCGGCCCAGGCGTGCCAGGGCAGCCTCCCAGGCCGCCCCCGCATCGGTGGGGTCGACCGGCGGCCGCACCCGGCGCTGCCTCATTGGGGTGATCGGTTTACGGGTGCGCTTACGCCAACGCCGGCGCCAGGGCCGCCTTCTCCGCCCGCTCCCGGAGTTTCTGGATCAGCTCCTCCCCCACCGCGGGATTGGCCTTGAGGAAGGCGACCGTCTGCTCGCGACCCTGCCCCAGTCGCTGGCCGTTGCTGGAGAACCAGGAGCCACTCTTCTCGACCAGGGCGCCGTCGACGGCCGCGTCGAGCACGCTGCCCCAGTAGGAGATCCCCTCGTTGTAGAGAATGTCGAACTCGGCGGCCTTGAATGGCGGCGCGACCTTGTTCTTGACCACCTTGACCTTGACCCGGCTGCCGATCACGTCCAGGCCACTCTTGATGGAGTCGATGCGCCGGATGTCCAGCCGGATGGAGGCATAGAACTTCAGCGCCCGACCCCCGGTCGTCACCTCGGGGTTGCCGAACATGATGCCCACCTTCTCCCGCAACTGGTTGATGAAGATCACCGAGGTGTTGGATTTGGAGATGCCGGCCGTCAGCTTGCGCAGTGCTTGCGACATCAGCCGGGCCTGCAGCGCGACGTGGCTGTCCCCCATCTCCCCTTCAATCTCGGCCTTGGGCACCAGCGCCGCCACCGAATCCACCACGATGACGTCTACGGCACCCGAGCGGACCAGCACGTCGACAATTTCCAGCGCCTGCTCGCCGGTGTCCGGTTGGGAGATCAGGAGATCTTCGGTCTTGACCCCGATACGCCCCGCGTACACCGGGTCCAGGGCGTGCTCGGCATCGATGAACGCCGCCACGCCGCCCTTCTTTTGCGCTTCCGCGATGACATGCAGCGCCAGGGTGGTCTTGCCGGACGACTCCGGCCCGTAGATCTCCACCACACGCCCGCGCGGAATGCCGCCCACCCCCAGCGCCATGTCCAGGGTCAGCGATCCGGTCGGGATGATGTCCACATTGCGTTGGGCGGCGGCCTCCCCCAGCCGCATGATGGACCCCTTCCCGTAGGACCGTTCGATCTGGGTCAGGGCGGCGATGAGGGCGCGTTCTTTATCCGACATACTCTTCCCCTTCGGTCCAGCGGCGGGGCCTGGCTCCCGTCACTATTCCACAAATTTGTATTAGTGTCAAGGCTTTCCCTCGAGGGCCCTGGCCAGGAGATCCAGGGCGGCGATCACCGACTGCCGGCGGTTGGCCCACCGGTCGCCGGTCCAGTCGTAGCGCTGCGTAGCGGATTGCGGGGCAGCCACCCCGATGAAGGTCAGGCCAGCCGGTTTGCCCTCCTCCGCGCCAGGCCCGGCCACTCCGGTAATCGACACCCCGACGTCGGCCCGCAGGAGCTGGCGAACGCCGCTGGCCATGGCGGCCGCCGTCTCCGCACTCACGGCGCCCTGGGTGCGCAGCACGCTGGGCGGCACCGCCAGCTGCTCCACCTTCACCCGATCGGCGTAAGCGATCACCCCGCCCAGGAAGTAGCGCGAGCTGCCCGGCACGTCGGTCAGCGCCGCCCCCAGCAGGCCGCCGGTACAGGATTCGGCCACCGCCACCGACCACCCCCGCTGCCGGAGCCTCTCCCCCACCTGCTCGGCTCGGGCGAAGATCTCGGGGTCTACGGGCACCACTCACCGGTAGTTGATGAACTGCAGCGGCACCGGGGCGTCGGTCTCGCGCAATGACTGGATGACCTTCTGCAGCAGGTCCTTCTCCCGGCTGGAGACGCGAATCGCGTCACCCTGGATCCGGGGCTGGACCTTGGGACTGACCGATTTGATCTGTTTGACCAGGGTGCGGGCCAGCTCATCGGTGATGCCGGCCTGGAGCTCGATCCGCTGCCGGACCGTCCCCTTGGCCGCCGGCTCGACCGGACCCATCTTCAGGATCTTGAGTGACAGGTTGCGCCGGACGAGCTTGCTCTGCAGCACATCGACCATGGCCTTGAGCTTCATCTCCGACGGCCCGTCCAGCACCAGTTCGCTGTCGCCCAGCGCGATGGAGGCGCCGGCGTCCTTGAAGTCGTAGCGGGTGGTCACCTCCCGCTGGGCCTGGTTCACGGCGTTCACCAGCTCCTGCCGGTCGTACTGGGATACCACGTCGAACGAATACTCCTGCGTCATGACTTCTCCCTCCCCCTCAGGGGGAGGGTGGGGGTGTCGATTAACACGCCGACCATGGTACCCCGCGTCCATGACAGCTGCGTGTCACGAATCGTCGAGATCGCGCACGAGATCGTCCACCTCGAGCAGGTTCATCAGGACCTCGCGCGACTTGCTGCCTTCGTAGGGGCCGACCACCCGCTGTTCGGCCAGCTGGTCCACGATCCGGGCGGCTCGCGTGTACCCCACGTTGAGCTTGCGCTGGAGGAGCGACACCGAGGCGCGGCCCTCGGTGGCCACCACCCGGGCGCCCTTGCCGAACAGGGGATCGCGCTTGGTCCCCTCCTTGGCCCAGGACACGGTGGCTTCCACGTTGAAGATCTCCTCCTGGTACTGCGGCTTCCCCTGCGCTCGCCAGAAGTCGACGATGCCCTTGATCTCCCGCTCGGACACGAACACGCCTTGCAAGCGAGTCGCCTTGCTGGCTTCCACCGGCAGGTAGAGCATGTCGCCCCGGCCCAGCAACTTCTCGGCGCCGGTCTCGTCCAGGATGACCCGGGAGTCGATGCTGGAGCTCACGGCGAAGGCGATGCGGGATGGGATGTTGGCCTTGATCAGGCCGGTGATGATGTCCGCCGATGGACGCTGGGTGGCGACCAGCAGGTGGATGCCCACCGCCCGGGCCAGCTGGGCGATTCGGCAGATCAGCTCCTCGATCTCGCCGGCCGCCACCATCATCAGGTCAGCCAGCTCGTCAATGACGACCACGATGTAGGGCAGGGGCCGAAGGCCCATCTCGGTCGCCCGCTCATTGAAGTCGCCGATGTTGCGCACGGTGTGGCTGGCGAACAGCTTGTAGCGGTTGTCCATCTCCATCACAGCCCAGCGCAGCGAGGCGACCGCCTGGTCGGACTCGGTGACCACCGGCACCATCAGGTACGGCAGGTCCTGGTAGAGGGAGAACTCCACCCGCTTGGGGTCGATCAGGATCAGCTTCATCTCATCGGGCGTCGCCTGGAACATCAGGCCCGCCAGCAGCGCGTTGATGCAGACGCTCTTGCCCGACCCGGTGGCCCCCGCGATCAGCAGGTGCGGCATCCGGGTCAGGTCGCCCACCACGGTATTGCCGCTCACGTCGGTGCCGATGGCCAGCGACAGCAGGGTCTTGTCGTCCTGGAACGTCGGCGTCTGGATGATCTCGCGCAGGGTGACCAGGCTGGTCGCCTTGTTGGGGACCTCCACTCCGACCGCGGGCCTCCCCGGAATCGGCGCCTGGATGCGGACCGTGGCCGAGAGGGCCAGCGACAGATCGTTCTGCAGGGCGGTGATCTTGCGCACCGCCACCCCCTTAGCCGGCTGGAGCTCGTACTGGGTCACCGCCGGGCCAGAGTTCACCCCAATTACCTTGGCTTCGACGTCAAAGCTGAGCAGCGTCTGCTCGATTGTCTTGATGTTGGCCACGATCTCGTCCTGCAGCCGCTCCTTGCGCACCGTCACCGTGTCCAGCAAGGCCAGCTCGGGCTTCCGCCACTCGCGGGGCGGCTCATCGTCCTCATCCGCCACGAGCAGCACGGCTGTCGCGTGTTCCTGCTCGAGCTGCGCCGCGGCTTTGCGCTTCTCCATCCGGTTCGGGGCGGACGATGGTCGGCCGGGCCGCCACCCGGGCCGGCGGCCCGGGATCGGCCGCGGCCAAGCCCTGGATGGGGACCAGCACCGGTTCCTCGACATCGCGCGGCGGCTTGGCCACCGGACCCGCGATCCGGACCACCGGCCGGCCGCGCACCGCGCGTTCGGCCAGGATGGTACGCCGCTCGTGCTGGGCGTCCTCGTATCGCTCGCGGATCAGCCCGGCGAGGTCGCGGAGGGACAGGTCAAAGGCCAGCACCAGCGCCCCCAGCACCACGGCGGTCAGCACCAGGAGGCTGCCAGCGGTGCCCAGGAAGCCGCGCAGGGCCTCCGTCTCCGCCCGGCCAACCGCCCCACCGCTGCCGGCACTGGCCAGCTGCAGGAGTCCGAGCACACCGCCCAGCAAAAGGACGATCCCCAGGCCACGGCCCAGGGTGAAGGTCTCGATCCAGGGCGCCAGCAGCTCCAGGCCGGCCGCCAGGGCGGCCAGGATGACGACGATGACGCCCACCCCAAACAGCCCATCCAGGCCGAGTCGGAGGGCCTGCATCGCCGAGCCGCCGCCGCTGGGCAGGTAGACGGCCAGGGCGATCAGCGCCGCCACCAGCAGGCCGGCCAGCCCGGCCAGTTCCCGTTGCTGGCGGGCGGGTACCTTGAGCGACGGAACCCGGATGCGCCGGATCTTGAACCGCGTCCGGCTGGCCGGGCGCCGGGCACGCCGGGTGACGCGTTTGCGTCGGGTTTTCATGGTTGGATCACTTCAGGACGTGAACTGCGACGGAGGCTACGACGTTACGCAGCATTTTACCAGCGGGAGCCAGGGTGTCCCATCCCCAACGGCTGCCGCCGGCAGCCCTCTAGATCTCCACCACGATCGGGATGATCATGGGGCGCCGCCGGGTCTGCTCGTAGAGGTACCGGCTCATGGCGTCGCGCACCGCGCTCTTCACCACCTGCCATTCGGGGGGACCCTGCCCGCCCAGCTTGTTGATGGTCTTGGTCACCTGATCGCGAGCGGCATCCAGCAGGGTGTCAGACGTTTGCTGATGCACGAAGCCGCGGGAGATCAGGTCGGGGTCGCCCACCAGCTGGCCCGTGTCCTTGTTGACGGTCACGATCACGATGAAGATGCCGTCCTGGGATAGCACCCGACGGTCGCGCAACACCACCGAACCCACGTCGCCGACGCCTAGCCCGTCGACGAAGACGTAGCCGGCCGGCACTTTGTTACGTAGGCGGGGCGCCCCGTCCAACTCCACCACGTTCCCGTCATCGACCACCACCACTCGTTCCTTGGGGATGCCCACGTCGTGCGCAATTTCGGCGTGGTGCGCCAGGTGTCGGAACTCGCCGTGAACCGGCAGGAAGAACTTCGGCTTCACCAGGTTCAGCATCAGCTTCAGCTCCTCCGAGTTGGCGTGCCCGGAGGCGTGCACCCGGTGCAGCGGCGGGTAGAACACGCGGGCACCGTGCTTGTAGCAGTTGTTGATGGTTCTCGACACCAGCTCTTCATTCCCGGGGATGGGGCTGGCGGACAGGATGACGCTGTCGCCGGGCTTGAGCTTGACCTGGGGATGCTCCTGGGCCGCGATCCGGGTCAGCGCCGAGAGGGGTTCACCCTGGCTGCCGGTGGACAGGATCACCAGGCGCTCGTCGGGCTCTTTCCCGATGTCCTGGATCTTGACCATCAGGTCGGACGGGATGTCGAGGTAGCCGAGCTCCTGGGCGATGGCGACGTTGTTGACCATCGAGCGGCCGACCACCGCCACCTTGCGCTTGTAGCGCGCCGCGGTTTGCATGGCTTGCTGGATCCGATAGATGTTCGACGCAAAGGTGGAGATGATAATCCGGCCCGGGCACTGGCCGAAGATCTCCTGGAAGGCTTCGCCCACCACCCGTTCGGAGAGAGTGAAGCCCTCCCGCTCAGCGTTGGTGCTATCCGACATCAGCATCAGGACGCCCCGGTCGCCGTAGTGGGAGAGCCTGGCCATATCGGTAGGCGCGCCGTCGGCCGGGGTCTGGTCCATCTTGAAGTCGCCCGTGTGGATGACGACCCCGGCTGGGGTTTCGATGGCCAGCGCCACCCCGTCCGGGATGCTGTGCGCGACGTGGATGAACTCGACCTTGAAGGGGCCGAGCTCGATTCGGTCGCCGGCCTTGACCTCGTGCAGCTGGGCGGTGTCCAGCAGCTTGTGCTCGCGCAGCTTGTTCTTCAGCAGCCCCAGGGTCAAGCGGGTGCCGTAGATCGGGGCGTTGATCCGGGGCAGCACGTAGGGCAGCGACCCGACGTGGTCCTCGTGGCCGTGGGTCAGCAGGAACGCCAGCACGTTTTCCTTGCGCTCCACCAGGTAAGTGATGTCGGGGAGGACGAGATCCACCCCCAGCATCTCCTCCTCAGGGAACATCAGCCCAGCATCGACCACGACGATGTGCTCGTCGTACTCGAGCGCCATCATGTTGCGCCCGATCTCGCCCAACCCGCCCAGCGGGATGGCCCGCAGCAGCGGCTTCTTAGGCAACCTGGCTAGCCAAACAGGCTGAGCTGGTGGTCCGGGTCAGCGCCGCCGGCGGCCGACGCCGCCGGGACCGGGGCCGGCTGCCGGGCCGCCCGGTCGAGATAGGTGCGAACCGCCTGGAAGTCCTGCTCGAGGGTCTGCATCAGGAAACTGTTGTACAGGGCCGCCGCCGGATGGTAAATCGGGATATAGGCGGTGGCATTCTTGAAGAGTACGCGACCGTGCACGCGGGAGATCGAATCGTGCCCGGGCAGGAGGCGGGCCAGGGCGTGCCGCCCCAGGATGAGGACGACCTCCGGCTTGATCAGGGCCAGCTGTTGGTCCAGGTAGGGGGCGCAGGCCTGGGCTTCCTCGGGCAGGGGATCGCGATTGCCGGGAGGCCGGCATTTCAGCACGTTGGTGATGAAGACCTCAGCCCGCGACAGCCCGATGCCCCGCAGCAGCTGATCCAGCAGCTTGCCCGCGGCGCCCACGAAGGGTTCGCCCTGCTGGTCCTCCATCTGGCCCGGGGCTTCGCCCACGATCACGATCCGGGCGTTCTGGGGCCCGACCCCGGGGACGGCGTGAGTCCGGCTCGATCCGAGAGCGCAGCGCCGGCAGTCATGCACCGCCTCGCCGAGCGCCGCCAGATCCGGAAAGGAAACCAAGCCGCCGGAAAGTATAAGGCCGCCAGCCGCCGCTGGCGCAGCGAATTTTGGAGTTAGCCCGGATCCACCGAGCGGACGAAGCAGCTTGGGATGCGGGGCGAGATGAGCGCAAGCCGGTGGATTCGGGCTTAGGGCGGCGACGAGCACGCGAGGGCGCGCACCCGTGGGTGCGTAACTAAGCGCGCGCAGGAGCCAACGCACAGATCGCTCGCAGCCGCGCCCAAGATGCGAGTTCGTTTCGGTGGGTTCGGGCTTAGAGGCGGCGCGGGCCCATCGCCTCACGCCGCCTCGATCTGCCGAAACGTTATGACCTAGCGCCGGCCCCGGTTCCCGCTCCGGTCGAACTCGCGCCGCGGGCCTCGGTCGCGGTAGCCACCGCCGCCTGCCCCTCCGTCCGTCCCACCACCGATCGGACGCCGCCGATCGCTAGCACTGACCACCCAGTCCCCGGTCGTGAGGCCCTTGGCCTCCTGCAGCACCGCTTTGCGGGACAGGTTGATGCGGCCCTGGCTGTCGACTTCGGTCACCTTGACCTCGATCTCCTGGCCCACCTGGACCGCGTCCTCCACCCGCTCCACCCGCTCCTCCGCCAGCTGGCTGATGTGCACCAGGCCGTCGGTGTTGGGCATGATCTGGACGAACGCCCCGAACGGCATGATCCGGACCACCTTGCCCTTGTAGTTCTTGCCGACCTCGACTTCGCCGGTGAGGTCCCGGATCATCTGGATGGCCTTGTCGGAGGCCTCGCCGTTGACCGACCCGATGATCACGCGGCCGTCATCCTCCACGTCGATGGAGACCCCGGTCTCCTCGATGATCTTGCGGATCGTCTTGCCTCCGGGACCGATTACTTCCCGGATCTTGTCGGGATGGATCTGGATGGTGACCATGCGCGGAGCGTAGGCCGACATGGTGGTCCGCGGGCTGCCCAGCGTGGCGTTCATCTTGTCCATGATGAACATCCGCCCTTCGCGGGCCTGCGCCAGGGCTCGGCCGATCAGCTCGATGCTGATGCCCTTGACCTTCATGTCCATCTGCAGCGCCGTGATGCCCGTCGCCGTGCCGGCAACCTTGAAGTCCATGTCACCCAGCGCGTCCTCGACGCCCTGGATGTCGCTCAGAATGGCGGACCGGCCGCCCTCCCCGGTGATCAGGCCCATGGCGATGCCCGCCACCTGGGACTTGGTGGGGACGCCGGCATCCATCAGCGCCAGGCTGGCGCCGCAGGTGCTGGCCATCGAGGTCGAGCCGTTGGACGACAGCGTTTCGCTCACGAGGCGAATGGTGTACGGGAAATCCACTTCCGTGGGGATGACCGCGGTCAGAGCGCGCTCGGCGAGTGCCCCGTGCCCGATCTCCCGGCGGCCGGGAGACCGCAGCGGCCGCACCTCGCCCACGCTGAACGGCGGGAAATTGTAGTGGTGCATGAAGCGCTTGGACTCTTCCAGGCCCAGGCCGTCGAGCTTCTGCTTGTCTCCGATCGACCCCAGCGTCACGATGCTCAGCACCTGGGTCTGGCCCCGCGTGAACAGCGCCGATCCGTGGGTCCGGGGTAGGAGTCCCACCTCGCAGCTGATGGGCCGGATCTCGGTTGTCTGCCGGCCGTCGGGGCGCATTCCGTCGTCCAGGATTTTCTGGCGGACCCGCTGCTTGACCTTGGCGTCGAAGGCCTTGGCCAGCTGGGTCAGCCGGTCGGCTAAGCGCGGGGACAGCTCGGCGACCGTCTCCTTCTTCAGATCATCCAGCGCCGACTCGCGCAGGCTCTTGCTGGGGTTGAACAGAGCGGCATCCAGGCGCTCGGCCAGGTACTGGTCGACAGCCTGGTCCACCTCGGCATCCACCACTGCCGGGATCACCTGGACCTTGGGCGTCCCCACCTCGCGGGCGAAGGCCTCCTGCAGGTCGCACAGGCGCACGATCTCGGTATGCGCCCGCCGCATGGCCTCGATCACGGTGTCCTCGGGGACCTCCTTGGCCCCCGCCTCGACCATGATGATGGCCTCCCGGGTGCCGGTCACCACTAGGTCCAGCTGGCTCTCCTCCATCCGGTTCACCGGTGGGTTGACCACCAGCTCGCCCTCGAGCAGCCCCATCCGCACGGCGCCGATCGGCCCCAGGAAGGGGATCTTGGAGATGGTCAGCGCCGTCGAGGCGCCCACGATGGCCATGGTGGCCGGGTCAGCATCCTGGTCAACCGAGAGCACGGTCGCGACCACCTGGACGTCGTTGCGGAAGTCCTTGGGAAAGAGCGGACGCACCGGCCGGTCGATCAGCCGGCTGTTGAGGACGGCCGTTTCGCTGGGCCGGCCCTCCCGGCGGATGAAGCCACCGGGGATCTTGCCGGCGGCGTACAGCTTCTCTTCGTAGTCACAGGTTAGCGGGAAAAAGTCGATGCCCTCGCGGGGCGACTCTGACATGGTGGCGGTGACGAGGAGCACGGTGTCCCCCATGCGGAGGAGGACGGCGCCACTGGCCTGGCCAGCCATTCGACCGGTCTCTATAGTTAGCGTCCGTCCGCCAATTTGTAATTGCGTTTGCTTCACGAAAACCCTCCTGGGGTGCCGCGCCGGAGCGCGGCCAATTTGGTTTATCGAGTTCGACCCAGGTGACCCGCCTCGAGGAGGGTTAGGGGTTGGGGTCCGAAGAAGGTCGGCTGACGCCTGACGTTCTCCGCGCACCAATCTCTAACCCGTTCCGTGGGGACCCTGGCGGCCGTTCGCACGGCCGAGATACACCCTAGGCCATCACCTCCGCAGCCCTAACTTGGCAACCACGGCCCGGTAGCGCTCGACGTCCTCGCGCTGCAGATAGTTCAGGAGCCGGCGCCGCTTCCCCACCAGTTGGAGAAGCCCGCGCCGCGAGCTCTGATCGCGCTTGTGGTCTTTCAGATGGTCGGTGAGGTGGCTGATCCGCTCCGAGAAGATGGCGATCTGGACTTCCGCCGACCCCGTGTCCTTCTCGTTTCGACGGTTATCGGCAATGACCTGTACTTTTGCTGTGGCTGCCAGTCTGTGACCTCCTTTGCTGCTCAGCCCGGGTGCCGTTGGCAAGTCGAACACCTGCGCCGAGTCGTTCGGAAGTATACCGAATACGGCTTACCGTGAAACCCAGGGAGATCAACCCTGGCTGAGAATGAGGTCCGAGCGGTCATCAGCCTGCTCGGGCCGCCGCAACAGGTCGAGCAGGCCGGGAAAGAGGGGCACCAGGACGCCGGCACCCTGTTTTTCGGCGGCGTCCAGCGTATCGGCCCAGGCCGCCGGATCGGCTGGCACCGGCACCACCATGAACCGCACGACGGGCTGCGGTCCGGCGATCAGCTCCGCTCCGCCTCGCCGCATCTGGCCGGTGATGGCCCGGAACCGCGACAGTCGCTGCAGCGTGTCCAGCCGCACAGCGAACCGAGCGTCCTCGCCGCTCGGCATCCGCAGGCCGACTTTCACCCGGCTGGTCACGGCCGCGATGGCGGCCAGCAGCATGTCCGGGTCGGGAGTCCGATCTTTGACTTCGAGCCAGAGGGAGTGCACGCCGGCCTCCTCCAGCGCCCGGGCATCGGCCAGGTAGTCGCCCGCGTCGCTGAACCAGGCCGGAAAGACTACCCCGACATTGACCATAGCCCCCAGAGCTTATAACTCCTCCCCCCTTTTAGGATTTTCCCTCCCGCTCAAGGGAAGGTCACAGAGGGGGTGATCATCTGGCCCGGGCTCCCCTCAGCCGATCTCCCGGCCAAACAAAAAGGGCCTCGCCCCGCGGGCGAAGCCCCTTCGTCAACCGACGTTGAGTTAGCTGGTGCGAATGTCGCCGCGATTGCCGCCGCGATCCTCGGAGGCGTTCTTCCAGTGGCGTTGGATCAACTGCTGATCCGACGAGCTGTAGTTGAACAGGAAGGTCGTGATGTCGTAGGTTGTGACTCCAAACACCGTGCTAACGAAGTCCTTCGTGGTGCCGCAGGTCGCGGTGGTGCAGACGGCATCCCGATTGAGCGTTCCCGCGCTGACGCTGATCAGGAAGTAGCCCTGGAACCGTCCCTGGATCCCGGCATTCACCATGTGAGTCGTGGCCCCGTTTTCGCAGGCGCCGGGGCTCGCGCCCGCGACCGTCACAAAGGTGGCGTCCTTGAAGAACTCGACCACGCGGCTGGTCCCGTCCTCGTTGATCACCACCGTAAAGAAGCGATTGAAGGTGTCGTTGGCCCAGTTGTTGCCGCAGGTCCCGGAGTCGGGTGTCCCGCTGGCGAATGGACCGAACTGCAGGGTGCCGTGAGCGGAAGGATCCGCCCCGGTTTTCTGGTCATGGATCGAACCGTGGCCGTGCGGTTTGGGCGAGGAATGCGTGTTACCGGCCGCGGCGGCGCCGACGCTCAACGCGACCACCAAAGTGACGCTGGTGGCAAGCGCACACAGGGTGCGATGCACGAGATTTCCTCCTCTGAAGTGGGATCTACCAGAGAGAACGGCAGGCCCAGAGGGGGCCGTACGTCCCGGCGGAAAGCGTTACGCCGCCGTGACGGCTTGCTGCTTTGGGTCGCGGTCCAGTTAACTTTGCGGGCTAAAGATCACAACCGCTCGGAGGGCCAGCACCCCGAGCAGCACCAGGATGGGAGCCAGGTTGGGGGAGAGCCGCCGCCGCCACTCGGGCCGCCAATGCACGAGCAGCGGCACCACCGTCCCTACCAGCACCACCAGCCAGAGCACCAGCCACCCGCCGCTGAGCACGCGGGTGAGCACGCCACCGAGCGTCACGAAGAAGAGTGCAATCAGGACCAGCTCCAGGATGATGAAATAGCGATCGGCTTCCAGCAATTTCTCGTCCGTCGCCATGGCGTCCTGGCGCGGCCGGGCCAGCAAGAGGATGAGGGCGCTGGCGCCGCTCAGACCGGAGGCCAGGAACAGGCCACCGAGGGTCCAGGTGTCGCTCCAGACCGGTTGGTTACTGACCGCCAGCAGCACGCCCGTGTAGGCAGAGACGAAGACCGCGAAGAGCGCTCCCACCACCATGACGGCCCGGCCCACCAGGGTACCGCCCACCCGTGACAAGCGGGGCAACAGCGCGGGGGTCGAGCGCGTTTCTCCCAGCGCGACCACGAACATCACGGTGCTGAAGATCCCGTAGATGAGCAGCGCCCAGGCGCCCACCGACATCGGAGACCAGGACTTAAAGGCCAGCCCCGCGGTGCGGCTGTCGATCAGCATGTGCCAAAAGCGCGTCGGCTGCCCCAGGTCGAGCGTCAGGAGGATGGGACAGACGAGCAGCAGCGGCCAGCTGATGAAGAAGGCCAGCCGCGAAGCCGGCAGATCGCGGGCGTCGCCCCACAGCCGGAGCATGGTCCCAATGACGTAGGTGCCCCCGCTGAGACCGGCGGCCACGAAGTAGGCCAGGATGTACCACTCCCAGTGGGGCGCGGCGACGAAATGCTCGGTCAGCATCAGGCGCGCTCACCCCGGCGGCGGAAGGCGACCAGGCCGCCGATGGCACCCAGCACCGCGGTGACCGCCACTGCGAGGTAGCCGGGAACATCATTCCGGCCGGGCAGCACTGCGCTCTCGGCGTTGGGCAGCGCGTAGGCTTCCGGCTTGTCGGTGAGCAGGAAGAAGGCGTGCAGGCCGCCGTACTCCGTGTCCCCATAGATGCGGGCCTGGGTGACGCCTTGCGCTTGCAACGCCTGCACCCGATCGGCCGCCATCTTGCGCAGGTCGGCCAGGTTGCCGAACTTGATCGATTGGGTCGGACAGGCCTGCGCGCAGGCGGGCATCTTGTTGTTCTGCAGGCGGTCGTAGCAGAACGTGCATTTCTTGGCCGTGCCGCTTGTGGAGTCAAAGCCGATGACGCCGTAGGGGCAGGCCGCGATGCAGTCGCGGCAGCCGTTGCACACGTCCTGCTGGATGTAGACGGTGTCGAACTCCGTTCGGATGATGGCGTCGGTGGGGCACACCTCCAGGCAGCTGGCGTTGGCGCAGTGCTTGCAGACGTCGCTCATCATCGACCAGGCGATCGGCTTATCCGGGTTGGAGGTGGCCTGCTCGACGAAGCGCACGTGCCGGAAGTTCCGCTGGTCGAGCTGGCCGGTGTTGTCGTAGCTGTCTCGGAACTGGATGGGGTTGTCGGGCAGCTGGTTCCACTCCTTGCAGGCCACCTCGCAGGCCTTGCAGCCGATGCAGAGGGTCGTGTCGGTGAAGAAGCCTACTGGTGTAGCCATTTCAATTCCCCAACAGGTTTGGCGTGATCTTGGTGAACCCGCGCTCGCGGGCGAACAGGTCGAGGGGAAGGCAGGCCAGCTCGTCGACCACCGGCACGGCGGCCGTGTCCTGGCGCAGGTCGAAGGTGAGCAGGTATTGCTGGCAGGCCTGGCAGGCGTCGATCCGCACGTGTGGGAATTGGGCCTCCCGATAGATCGGCATCTGGTTTCCAGACCGTTCGCCACACCCGGCGCAGACCATTCGGCTGAACACCCAGGTCCGCCCGCACCGGGAGCAGAGCAAGTAGCGGGGGCCGGTGACCAGCGCCTCCCCGGTGACCGCAAAGTAGCTCAACTGGGGCAGCCCCCCACAGGCCGGGCAGTGTCGATCAGTCAGGGGGCTTTCGCGTTCCCCCTTCAGGGCCTCGAGCACCGGGCTGGCCGAGGCGCGGGCCAGGAAAACCTCAAAGGGAGTCTGCGCCGCGCCGCTCAGCCAGCGACCCACCAGGTCGGGCAGGTCGGCTGAACAGAAGCGCTCCACCACGCCATCGCGGAGCCGCCGGGGCCCGTTGGCGACCGTGACGTCGATCACGGTGGGCACCACCCGATCCACCACGTACCTGGGGAGATCGGTCGGGCCCGGATGATCCTCTTCCGCCGCGTGGTAGGCCTTCTCCTGAACGGGCAAGAGGGCCTTGTAGAATCCCAGCAGCTCGCCCGCAAACGCGTAGCGGGTCAAGAGCTCGTCGGTCCGCTGCCGTCGGAGTGGCCAGGGGTCGGTCCGGACGAGGGTGCTGATCATATTTTCTTCAGGTCCACCAGGAAGGCCTTGAACTCGGGCGTGTAGGCGTTGGCGTCGCCCACGAAGGGGGTCAGCGCATTGGCCAGCCAGTTGGCGCCCTTGCTCGGGTCCTGGTCGGCCGCCACCCCCACGAATCCCCAGTGGATCGGGATGCCGATGGTGTAGACCTTCTTGCCGTCGATGGTGCTGGCTGCCAGCCGCTTGGTGACCAGGGCCAGGACCTCGATCTTGCCGCGCTTGGACGTCACCCGCACCCGGTCGCCCGTCTGGATGCCCTTCTCCTTGGCCAGCTCCTCGGGGACCTCGACGAACGGATGCGGCTGGAGCCCGACCAGCAGGGGCACGTGCTGGGTGACATAGTGCTCGTGCTCGGTCAGCCGGTAGCTGGTGGCCACGTAGGGGTAGTCGGCGACCGTCCCAAAGCTATCCTTCGCCGCTCCGAACGAGCCGCCTCCTGTGTACAGGAAGGCCACCGGCGAGGCTGACTGGCTCGGATGGAGGGGGTTGGCCACCGGCGCTTCCACCGGCTCGTAGTGCTCGGGGAGGGGCCCGTCGAGCATTGAGGTGCTGAACAGGCGGCCGGTCCCCTCGCCGGTCATGATGAACGGCAGCCACGCCTTCGGATCCAGGGTGTACGGCTTCATGGTGGCCGGGTAGTCGGGCACGTCCCCGACCCACTTGCTTCCGTTCCATGTAATGCCGGGGCGGGTCTGGTCCCAGGGCTTGCCCTCCAGGTCGGCCGAGGCCCGGTTGTACAGCACCCGGCGGTTGAGCGGCCAGGACCAGGCCCACTTGGGGAAGAACCCCATCCCGGTCGGGTCGTTGGCCTTCACATCCTGAATGCCGTCCGTCCGCTTCATCAGGTTGCCGCTGTCCGGGTAGCTGCCGGTGTAGATCCAGTCACCGGCGGTGGTGGTCCCATCGTCCTTCAGGTTGGCGAAGCTGCTCATCCGCTTGCCGGTGGTCAGGTCGAAGCCGTTGATCTCCTGGGCGATCTCGTCCAGCTGCGGCTTGGCCGGGTCCTGGTACTTGAGGGTCAGGGCGATGATCGGGTCCCGGAACTTGCCGCCCTGCTGCTGGTAGAGGGTCTTCACCCGCTGGAAGAGGTCGGCCAGGATCCAGTGATCGTGCCGGGCTTGCCCCTGTGGGGGCAGGACCTGCTCCTTCCATTGCGCCCACCGGCCGCTGTTGGTGAAGGAGCCGTCCTTCTCGATCCAGTGGGTAGTCGGCACCATGAAGACCTCGGTCTGGATGGACGCCGGGGTGGCGCCCGGGCGGCGCCAGAACTCGGAGCTCGTCGTGGGCAGGGCGTCCATCACCACCAGCCATTTGAGGTTGGCCAGGGCCTGCATCACCCGGTTCGAATCGGGACCGATGCTGGTGGCCGTCATCCCGGACAGCATCAGCCCATGCATCTTGCCCTTGAGCGCCTGGTCGTAGATGGACATCCACGAGGAGTTCTGCCCGGGCTTAGGGATGAAGTTGAAGGCGAAGTCGTTGTCCTTGGTGGCCGCGTCCCCGTACCAGGCCTTGAGCAGGCTGACGATGAATTTCTTGTAGTTGGTGCCGAAGAAGTTCCAGGATTGGGGGTCCAACTTCTTGGGGGCCTGCGCCGCCACGTACTGATCGGTGGTCTGGCGTTGCGGAGCCGGGATCTGCAGGTAGCCGGGCAGCAGCTCCCAGGAGATCGCGTGATCGGTGTTGCCCTGGATGTTGGCATGACCGCGCTCCGCATTCATGCCGCCCCCCGGGCGGCCCATGTTACCCAGCAGCAATTGGAGAACGGCGCCCGATCGGATCAGCTCGCCCCCCGTGGTGTGATGGGTGAGGCCGACCGCATAGACGATCGTCATCACCTTGTTGGGTTGCCCCATCTCCCCCACCAGCTTGGCGATCCGCAAGAACTGGTCCTGCGGAATGCCCGTGATCCGCGAGACCATCTCCGGCGTGTACCGCGAGTAGTGCTGCTTCATGAGCTGGAACACGGTCTGCGGGTCCTGCAAGGTCAGGTCGCGCTTGGCCAGGGTGGCGACCGCGCCACCGGCCGGCGGATGGGCCGCGTTATAAGCGACGCTCGCGGCGTCATCGATCTGGTAGCCCCAGGAGGCGGTGTTGTACTTGCGGGCCTTGGGATCGTAGCCGCTGAAGAGCCCGTCGGTGAACCCGTACTCCTTCTTCACCAGGAAGGAGGCGTTCGTGTAATTGGTGACGTACGCCTCGTGATGGAGGTTGTTTTGCAGCACGTAGTTGATCAGCCCGCCGAAGTAGGCGACGTCGGTGCCGGTTCGGATGCGGGCGTAGATATCGGCCAACGCCGACGTGCGCGTGAAGCGCGGGTCGGCGTGGATGATCTTGGCGCCGCCGCCGGCGCCCGGGCCACGCTGGGGATCGAGCTTAGCCTGGACGAACCATTGAAAGCCGACCGGATGGGCTTCCGCCGGGTTGGCGCCGTTGATCAGGATCAGGTCGGCGTTCTTGATGTCGCGCCAGTGGTTCGTCATGGCCCCTCTCCCGAATGTGGCGGCCAAACTGACCACCGTGGGCCCGTGTCAAACCCGTGCCTGCTGTTCGAGATGGACCAGGCCGAGGCCGCGCATCACCTTGGTGGCGAAGTACCCTTCTTCGCTGCTGAAGGCGGCGCCGCCGGCGAAGGCGATCCCCTCCGTGCGGTTGACAGTGTTCCCGCTGCCATCCTGGGCGACGAAGGTGGCGTCGCGGGCGTCTTTGATGCGCTGAGCCAGCTTGTTCAGCAGGTCATCCCAGGTGATCTTCTGCCAGTGGTCACTGCCCGGCGCCCTGTACATCGGCGATTCCACTCGCCGGGCGCTGGTCGCCAGCTGCATGGCGGTGGCGCCCTTGGGACACAGGCGGCCTTCGTTCACCGGGCTGTCCGGGTTGCCCTCGATCTGCAGCAGCTGGCGGCTGCCGTCGGCATTGTCCTGCGTGTACGCCACCAGCGCGCAGCCGACGGCGCAGTAGGGACAGACCGAGTGCGACTCGCGCGCACCGGCGATGCGGAAGTTCTGGGTGACCTGGACCGCTGACGCGGTATCGAACCCCAGGGCGGTGAGCCCGGCGGCGCCGGTCCCGGCGGCGCTCAATTTTAGAAACGTCCGGCGCGTAAGTTCAGGCATCGCCTTACCTCATCTTCCCCGACCGCGGACCCGTTGATGATAAGGACCGGACCGCGATCGTGTCAAACTGTCTGAACCATGAATGACTGGTTTACCGCGCTCGGCCGGCGGCTGGCGGAGGCAGCCTTCCGCCGACAGGCGGCCATTGATCCGCCGGAGCTAGACCCGGACCTGGCCACCGAGATCCTGGACCTGGCCAGGGTGGCGGCCCACACCCAGGAACGGCGTTTTGCCCCGCTGGCCAGCTTCATGGCCGGCGTGGCGGTCGAGCGCATGCGGCACGCCCGGGCCGACCTCTCCCCCGCCGAGCTGGCGGCGTACGTTCGCGAGGTGCGCGAGTCGCTCGAAAAAGAGTCAGCCGATCTGAGCCAGCAGGTCAGCTAGAGAGACCGCCCCCAGCGAGGGGATCGTCAGGTCGGCGCGGCTCAGATCCAGGCTAGCGGTCATCACGGTGGGGACGGCCACGCAGCTCAGGCCGGCCGCTTTGGCGGCGGCGATGCCGTTGCTGGAATCCTCCAGGGCCAGGGCTTCCTCAGGCATGACCGTCAGTCGCTTCACAGCCTCGAGGTAGAGCTCCGGATCCGGCTTGGTGCGCGTCACGTCCTCCCGGCAGACGACGGCGTCGAAGGCATCGGCGATGGAGAACCGCTTCAGATGCTCGACCACCCAGGCGCGCCTGGAGCTGGACGCGATGCCCACCCCCAGGCGCAACCGACGGGCGTCCTGCAGGTACTCGGCCACCCCCGGCATCAGCCGCTGCAGGGCGGTCGCTTCCTCGTAGTAGCGGCGCTCCAGATCGTCGAAACGCTGCCGGTCGAGCGGACGGCCGACCCGCTCCTCCAGGTACTGGATCGGATCGAAGGGTCCGGAGGACGTGCCGATGATGGTGACCCAGATCTCGAGCGGCAGCTCCTGCCCCTGCTCGCGGTAGATGCGCTGCCAGGCCCGGAAGATGGGCTCCTCGGTTTCGACGATGAGGCCGTCGAAGTCGAACACCAGGGCTCGGATCGGCTTCACCGGAACAAAATAACGGGCGGCCCGATGGCCGCCCGCCTTTCGGGTCGACGGGTCGCGATCAGCGGGTGGCGACGGGCTCCCGGGCCCCTGGCGGAACGTATGCACCGGCCGCGGTCTTCGCTTTGGCCAGCACCTTCTGCAGTTCGTCGGCGGTGATCAACTTGATGGTCCGCAGGTTCCGAAGGGCCCCGGAGCTTCCGACTGCCACCGAAACGGCCGCCGCGGTGACATCATCCGGCGCGTCCACGATCACCAGGTAGTCGTCGTCGCCGAACGTCCAGTAAATGCTGTCGAGCTTCGCCCCCACGCTCTCCGCGGCTTTGCGCACCGCGGCGGCCCGGTCTCCCGGATTCTGAACGAAGCGGGCCCAGGTCTCCGCCGTGTAGCCGCCCATGACTGCGTACTTGCCCATAGCCGTTACCTCCTTTTCGACCGATGGTAGTCCTTGCCAGCAGCCGAAAACAGGGAACAGCTGTTTGGCTTAGGTGGGCAACGAGAGGACGTCGAGCGCTGCCGGAATCACCTCAAACACGGCGGGCGTCTCCCCCACCAGCTCACCGTCGGCCTGGACCTGAGCGGGGGTCTCGGCCTCAATCTCCACCCGGCGGGCCCGGGCGAAGCGCACCTGCGCCAGCCGTCCATGTTTTCCCTGGTACAGCAGCGGGAGGCTGCGGATAGCCAGTGGCCGCCCGATGTCGCCGATGATCACCACATCCAGCCACCCGTCATCCAGCCGGGCGTCGGGCGCCAGCCACATGCCACTGCCGGCATAGCCGCCGTTGGCCACCACGATGGTCCAGACCCGGAGCCGCTCGGTCGGCCCGTCGTCGAGGCGGACGCGTACGGCCACATTCCTGTGCACCATCAGGCTCCAGGCGGCGGCGCCAAGGTACCGAGCGGTCCCGCCCAGTAGCGCCGGGGCAGCGACCGCCCGGCGGGCGATGCGGGCGCCGATGCCGGCATCGGCCGCGTTGATGAAGAATCGCCGGCCGTTGGAGGTGGCGGCGCGCGCCGCGTCGATGGTTTTGAACCGGGACGCCTGGAGCCACCCCGGAATCAGGGCCGGGTCGCGCGGTCCGGGCAGGCTGCGGCAGAAGTCGCCGCCCGTTCCGGCTGGCAGCGCTCCGAAACGAGGCCGCGCCGTTCCCGGCCGGCGCAGCAATCCGTTCACCACCTCGTGGATGGTGCCATCGCCGCCGACCGCGATCACGGTTCGCCCGTTGGCGGTGGCCGCGGCCTCGGCGGCGTCGCCGCGCCGGGTGGTCCAGACGACGTTCACGTTCACCCCGGCGGCAGCACAGGCGGCGGCGCCGCGGGCCCAGAACCGGCGCGCCCGGCCATCGCCCGCGACCGGGTTTATGATGACGAGCGGCTCAGGACCCGTCGTGCGGTCTCCACATCCCGGCTGATCTGGTGCTGGAGCGCGGTAACAGAGGCGAACCGCCGCTCCCCGCGCAGTCGCTGGACGAAGAACACTGTCAGCAGTTTGCCGTACAGGTCGCCCTGGTAGTCGAAGAGGAAGACTTCGACGGTCAGGGCATGGCCGCCAAACGTGGGACGAAACCCCAGGTTCAGGGCGCCCTGATACTCGGCCCCCTCCAGGTCGACCCGGACCGCGTACACCCCGTTGGCCGGCAGCAGCTTGTTGGGCGTGATCTTCAGGTTGGCCGTGGGGAATCCCAGCCCTTTGCCCCGATGGGCCCCTTGCTCCACCACCGAGCGCAGGAAGTAGTCGCGACCGAGGAGTTGCGACGCGGCCCGCACCTGGCCCAGCAAGAGCAGCCGCCGGATGCGAGAGCTGCTGATCGGCTCGCCGCCGCGTTCCTGCGCCGGGACCACATCCAGCGCAAACCCCTGCCGGGTGGCCAGCTGGCGCAAGAACGTGTGGTCGCCCCGGCGGCCCCGCCCGAAGGCGAAGTCATAGCCAGCGAAGAGATGCTGGAGTTGCATGCCGCGGATCAGGCGGCGCATGAAGTCGGCCGGGCTCAGGGCCGCCACCTGGGGCGTGAACGGGATGACCAGCAGGTGGTCCAGGCCGAGCTGGTCGAGCAACCAGGTCTTCTCATCCAGGGTCGTCAGGTTCTGCGGACAGTGGTCGGGATCGAGCACGCAGCGCGGATGTGGCTCAAACGTCACCACCAGGCTGGCCACCCCCGCGGCGCGGGCCCCCTCAATGACCGGCGTCACCACTCTAAGGTGGCCCCGGTGCAGGCCGTCGAAGGTGCCAATGGTGGCGTGCACCGCGCCAAACGTCCCCGGATCCGGGAACCCAAAGCGGACGGTCAGGCTCACGGCGGGAAAACCCCGGCCGGCGCAAACCGCCCCCCGGCATCGATCACACCCCAGGCCAGCAGCCGGCCGTTCTCATCGATCACCCGGTAGCGGCCGGCCGCGACGGGCTGCGGTGCCATCGGCTGGCCATGGCTGAGCGCCCGGGCCTGCCCGGCGTCGACCGTGATGGCGGCCCAGTCGCGCAGCGGAAGGTCCAGCGCCAGCAGCCAGCGCTCCCAGTTCGTGCCCGCCTGCTGCAGGGTTTCCAGCGTGACCGCGTCCGCCAGCTGGAGTGGCCCCACCGCCGTGCGGGTCAGTGCCGCCAGATAGGCGCCGCACCCGAGTCGGGCCCCCAGGTCATGCGCCAGGCTGCGAACGTAGGCACCCCGGCCGCACTGGACGTGGATCACGGCCCGCCCGGTCGCCTGGTCGAAAGACCGCAACGCTATCCCGATGATCTCGACGGGTCGGGCGGCCAGCGTTACGGTCTCCCCGCGCCGCGCCTTCCGATAGAGGGGCTCGCCCCCGACCTTGAGCGCCGAATAGAGAGGTGGCACCTGCTCGATGTGCCCCACAAAGTCCGACAGCAGGGCGGTGATCATCTCCTCGTTCACCTGGCCGGGATCCGACCGCGGGGTGACCACGCCCTCGGCATCATAGGTGGTCGATGTCGCCCCCAGCTGCAGGGTGGCCCGGTAGGTCTTTGGCCACTCGTGCACCAGCTCGGTCAGTCGGGTGGCGGGTCCGATGAGCACCGGCAGCACCCCGCCGGCCGCCGGGTCCAGGGTGCCGCCGTGGCCGACCCGGCGCACCCCGGTCAGCCGGCGCACCCGGTGGACGACGCCGAACGAGGTCATGCCCGGAGGCTTGGCGATGTTGAGCAGGCCGGCCTGAACCTTCGTGGAGACGGTCAGTCGGGCTCCGGGCAGCCAAGCACCCGCCGCGCCGCTTGCAGCACGCGGCCTTCCGCCTCGGACAGCGGTACCTCCAGCTCGAGGCCAGAGGCGCGGCGGTGTCCGCCTCCCCCGAACTCGGCCGCCAGGGCGGCGGCGTCCACCTGCTCGCGCGTCCGAATGCTGACCTTGGTCAGCACCGGACTGACCTGCTTGAACAGGATGGCGATCTCCTCTCCCCGCACCGTGTTGAGCTGATCGATGGCGCCATCGGCCTGTTCGGTCAAGGCGCCGGTGTCGCGCAGATCGGCCTGGGTGATCGCCCCCCAGACCAACCGGTCCCCGCACTCGAAATGGAGGCTCTGCAGGATCCGGCCCTGCATCCGCAGCGTCGACGCCGGCCGGCTCTTGAACAGACCGCGGGCGATCAGCGCCGGGTCGGCCCCCAGCGAGACCAGCTCGGCGGCCGCCCGCAGCGCGCGCTCGGAGGTGTTGTCGTGCCGGAAACCGCCCGTGTCGGACAGGATGGTGGCGTACAGGTTGGCCGCCGCTTCGGGGGGGATCTGGACCTTCCAGGCCTTGAGCAAGTCGAAGACGATCTCCCCGGTCGAGGCGGCCTCGGTGATGACCAGGTCCACCGATCCAAAACCAGGGTTGGAGATGTGATGATCGATGTTGACCACGACCGGCGCCCGCCGGATGGTGTCGGCGTGAATCCCGGCCCGTTCCGGTCCGGTCGAGTCGAAGATGAACAGGGGGCCGCCCGAGGGCAGGGAGGTGGCGTTGACCGTCTCGATTCCCGGCAGAAACCACCACGCCTGCGGGACCGGCGGCGAGGCGACCACGCTGACCCGCTTGCCCAGTGGCTGGAGGGCGAACCGGAACGCCAGCGCCGACCCCAGCGTGTCGCCGTCGGCGTCTTTGTGACAGATCGCTCCCAATGCCGTGGCCGATGCGACAATCGACCAGATGCGCGGGGCCGCCTCGGCCACCTCCGGGCGCGGGGGAGAGAGCTCAGCCATTCGCTGATTGGTCGCTGGGAAGCACCTCTCGCAAGAGCTGGCTGACGCGCACGCTGTACGCGATCGACAGGTCCAGCTCGAACCGGAGCTCTGGGGAAAAGCGGAGGTTGGTCAACCGGGCCCCCAGCTCACGGCGGATGAAGCCCCGCGCCCGCTGCAGGCCCTCGATCGCCGCCTGCTGGCTATCCGGCTCCCCGACGACGCTCACCCGGATGGTGGCATTACGCAGGTCGGGGGACAGTTTGACCTGGGTAATGCTGCACATGGAAACCCTCGGATCCTTGAGGTCGCGCCGCATGATCTCGCTGATCTCCTTCTGCAGCTGCGCCGCCACCCGTTCCACGCGGTGCGTTCCCACGGGACCTATTCTCCCCCATTGCGCTCCCACCTAAGCTCAGGACATCTCCGCGCCAACATTTCCCCTCGCTTCAAGGAGGGAGGGAAGGGTTTCTCTTACGACCGGCGCGGTTCGGGTGCGACCTCCGGCAGGAGCCAGGGCAGCGCCTCCGCCATCGGGCGGACCAGGCTGACGAATTCCTTGTGGGGCAATTTCTCTCCCCCCACTAACGCCAGGGCCGCGCCCAGGGCGGCCTGCTCCGCCTTGTGGCCGGGGTCCCCATGCTCGATCTTCCAGGACACCAGCGAGGAACGCCCTTCGGTCAGGTCCAGGATGGAGCGCCGCACCCGTTCCCAGGCGGGGCCACGATTCGACTGCTCGATGACGCGGAGGGCCGCTTTTTCGGCGTCGCGGAAGCGTTCCACCGAGTGCCCGCCCTCGTGCGAATCCCACCCCCAGGCCGCGCGGTCGATGCCCGCTGGCGAAAGCGTTCGCAGGTCCTCCATCAGGCGATCGACACCGCGCTCGTCGGGGCGGTAGCCGTAGCCCTCCTGGTCGATGCTCACGCCTGTTTCACCAGGTACGCATCCAGCACGTCACCGGTCTGGAAGTCCTGGAAGCCCTCCACCTGGATCCCGCACTCCAGGCCCACGGTGACTTCTTTGACGTCGTCTTTGAAGCGCTTCAAAGCCACGATCTGTCCCTCCAGCAGCAGCTGGCCGTCGCGGGAAATCTTGACCCGCGAGTCGCGGGAGATCTTGCCATCCACGACGCGGGAGCCGGCGATGTTGCCGACCTTGGGGATCTTGATGGGCTGGAGCACCTCGGCGCGGCCCTCCCAGACCTCAACGTAGGTCGGCTCATAGAGGCCCTTGATGGCCTTCTCGATGTCATTGGTCACGTTGTACACGACGTCGTACTGGCGGATATCGACCTTCTCGCGCTCGGCCGCCCGCTGGGCGGCGGCGTCGGGCTTGACGCTGAAGGCGATGACCAGAGCGTTAGAGACGGCCGCCAGCAGGATGTCTGACTCCGTGACTCCGCCCACGCCCTCGAAGACGATGTTGATCCGGACTTGCGGGTCCTGGATCTTCAGCAGCGAGCTCTTCAGGGCCTCGACCGACCCGTTGCTCTCGGCCTTGAGCACCAGGTTCAGGTCCTTGATCTTGCCTTCCTGGACCTGCGCCGCCAGGTCGGCGAGCGTCACCCGGCGAGTTTGGGCCAGGGTAGCTACCCGGTGCTGCTCGGCTCGCTGCATGGCGATGGTGCGGGCCACCTTCTCGGTGGAGACCACCTGGAAGACGTCACCCGCGGTGGGGACGTCGGGTAGGCCGGTCACCACCGCGGGGGTGGCCGGACCCGCTTCCTTCATCTTCTTGCCCTCATCACTCAGCAGGGCGCGCACCTTGCCGAAGATAACCACCAGGTTGTCCCCGACCCGGAGGGTGCCGGTCTGCACCAGCACCGTGGCCACCGGTCCTCGGCCCTTCTCGAGGTGGGCGTCGATGACGGTGCCGGCGGCCGGCTTGGCGGGGTTGGCCTTGAGTTCCTGGAGCTCCGAAACCAGCAGGATCATGTCCAGGAGGTCGCCGATGCCCTTCTTCTGCTTGGCCGAGACGGGCACCATGACGGTCTGGCCACCCCAGGCCTCCGGCACCAAGCCATGGTCGCTAAGCTGCCGCATGACCTGCTCCGGGTTGGCCCCTTCGCGGTCGATCTTGTTGATCGCCACCACGATGGGCACGCCCGCCGCCTTGGCGTGGGAGAGGGCCTCGATTGTCTGCGGTTGCACGCCATCATCGGCGGCCACCACCAGGACCACGACATCCGTGACCTGGGCGCCGCGGGCCCGCATGGCGGTGAAGGCTTCATGACCGGGGGTATCCAGGAAGACCACGGGGCGGCCCTTCTCCTCCACCGAGTAGGCGCCGATGCGCTGGGTAATGCCGCCCGCCTCCCCCGCCGCCACCTTGGTCTGTCGGATGGCGTCCAGTAGTGAGGTCTTGCCATGGTCGACGTGGCCCATGACAGTGACCACCGGCGGCCTGGGCCTCAGGTTGGCCGGGTCCTCTCCGTCCAGGCTGAAGAGCTCGGAGCGGGTGGTCATCTTGACCTGGCTGGTGTCCTCGCCCACGATCTCCTCCGTGATGGCCGCGTCCATCGCCATCGGAGAGGCCTGGATGCCGAACGTGTCGGCGACCAAGGCAGCCGTGTCGAAGTCGATCTGCTGGTTGATGTTGGCCATGATGCCGTTGCGCATCAGTTCCTTGATGATCTCCACGGCGCTGACGCCGAGGTACTCCCCCAGCTCCTTCACGCTGACGCTGGGCGGTAGCTGGACCCCCTTGGTCTCGCTGGGCTTGGCGGCCTCCACCGGGGCGGCCGCCTGGGCGAACTGAGTCCGCGCCGCGGCCTCCTGGTCCGGGGTGAGCACGGCCATGGCATGCCGCGGGGCACGCCGATACGTCTTCAGGAACTCCAGGATGTCGCGGGCCTCGACCCCGAGGTCGCGCGCCAGCTGTTGAACTTTGATGCCACGGGTCTGAGTAGCGATACGAACTCCTCTGAATGAACTCTGGATTACGCCGAACTAAGGAATGATACTAGTCGCCTGAACTGAATTCAGTATTCCCACGGACAGCCGCAGCCAATCCTCTCGACGGATGGGACCCCCCAGCGCCCGCTCCAGGCTCCGCTTCTTCTCCGCGACTCGCCAGCAGGCTGGGTCCCGGCACAGGTAAGCCCCCCGACCCGGCGCCCGCCCGGTCGGGTCGACGGCTACGCCGTCGGCGCCGCGGACCAGCCGGACCAGCTCGCGCTTGGGCTTGGATTGCCGGCAGGCGACGCACGTTCGCAGCGGGGGCGGGCTAAGCCGTGGTGGCGTGTCTGGCCTCGCTCTCCGCCGCGGTGACCGGCTTGATGTCGATTCGCCATCCCGTCAGCTTGGCGGCCAGCCGGACGTTCTGGCCCTCCTTGCCGATGGCCAGGGACAGCTGGCCCTCCGGGACATGCGCCGTCGCCGTCCGGCCGGCGCGGTCGATGTCGACGCCCAGCACAGTGGCCGGGCTGAGCGCGTTGGCCACCAGCGTCGGCTGGTCGTCTGCCCACGGAATGAAGTCCACCCGCTCATTGCCCAGCTCGCTCACCACCGACCGGTGCCGGACTCCCCGCGGCCCGATGCAGGCCCCCACTGGATCCAAGCCCGGCTGCGTCGCCGATACCCCAACCTTGGTGCGGACCCCAGGTTCTCGGGCCAACGCCCGGATTTGCACCGCGCCCGAGGCCACCTCGGGGATCTCGAACTCGAGCAGCCGGCGGATGAAGGCCTTGTGGGCCCGCGAGACCAGGACCTGGGCGCCGCGCCCGTGCCGCCGCTGCTCCAGCAGCAGGACCTTGACCCGCTGGCCCGGCCGCAGCGACTCGCCCGGGATCTGCTCCTCCGGGGGCATGACGCCTTCCGCTTTGCCCAGCTCGAGGTAGACGACCTTCTCGCCACCGTGCTCCTCGATTCGATCCACGACGCCGCTCACCATCTCGCCGCGGTGCTCGAGCACGTCTTTGAGGACCTGGTCTTTCTCCGCCTCGCGCAAGCGCTGGAACACCACCTGCTTGCTGATCTGGGCGGCCAGGCGGGCGAAGTCCTCGGTGGGAATCGACACTTCGAGACTCTCCCCTAGCGCGGCCTCCGGATGCTCACGGCGAGCGTCCGCCAGGGAAACCTCCGTGGCCGCGTCCTGCACTCGGTCGACCACCGTGCGCCGGCCGAAGATGGACACCTGCGCCGTGTCGGGATCGATCCGGACTCGAGCGGTGTCGGCGTTAAAGGCGCGCCGGTAGGCGGTGGCGAGGGCGCTCTCCACCAGCATGAGAAGCGAATCCTTCGAGATCCCCTTCTCCTCTTGGATCTGGTCGAGCGCCTTGATGAAATCGGACTTCAGCACGAAGGACCAGAACCCGCCTAGAACTCGACGGCCAGGCGCGCCGCCACGAGGTCCCGGAAGGGCACGGCGACGAGGCGTTCTTTTTTGCCGTCTCGCAGCTGGAGCTCGATGGTATCGGTGGAGATGGCGATCAGGCGGCCTTCGGAGACCTGTTCCTGATCGCCCACCCGGTAGCGCAGGTTGGCGCGCTTGCCGAGGAAGCGGCGAAACTCATCAGGCGTCCGCAGCGGCCGCTCCGCACCCGGCGAGGACACCTCGAGCTCGTAGTGATCGGGAAGCAGGTCGACCTGATCGAGCAGGGGGCTGAGCGAATGACTGACCCGCTCGCAGTCGTCGAGCGACACGCCCTCCGGCCGGTCGATCATGATCCGCAACAGGCGGTGACCGCGGCCGCCGGTTAACTGGAGGTCGTAGAGCTCGAACCGCAGATGGGTGAGGGTCGGGGTGATCAGCGCGCGGATCTGATCCGCCAGGGCCTGGGTCTCCGCCATGAGATTGCTAACGACTGCGGGGACCGCAGCCCAGGAGCTTCGCCGTATTCATTTCGTGGCTAGTATAGAGGCCCCCAAGCCGGGGTTCGGCGCTATCAGACGTACACCTCATCGACATAGCACCAGCTCCAGTCCTCCCCCGCCTCGAACGAGCGGATGATCGGGTGCTTCGTCTTCCGGAAGTGCTTGGTCGCGTGCTTGTTCTTCGAATCGTCGCAACAGCCCACGTGCCCACACTCGCGGCACAGCCGCAGGTGGACCCACTCGTCTCCGGTCTGCAGGCACTCCTCGCAGCCCTCCGGGGTGCGGGGCGGCAGGTCACGAATCTGGTCGAGATGGGTACAGGTTTTGGTCTTGGTCTTTGCCATCTTGGGTCCTCCTCGCTATCTACCCATTGTGACCGCCGCCATAACGTCCAGGCGCCGGATCAACTCAGTCTTCGCGATCGCCACACCGCAGTTCTGTCCCCCCTCACGGGGGGACGGTCAGGGTCGTAGTTTCTTCCGCTCTACCCTCCCCCTTGCGGGGAGGGGCAGGGGAGGGGGTCTCGACGTCTGAAGAAGTTGGGTGGGGCTAGCGCTGGGCCAACCGCCGCCACACCACGAGGAGCGGGCTGGCGTTGAAGATCGACGAGTAAGTCCCGCTGACGATCCCGATCAAGAGCGCCAGGGTGAAGCCCTTGATGTTGGGCGGGCTGATCAGGAACAGCGCCACCAGCACG